>OHTC01001198.1_pt1 | contig 10082 bp, 9 predicted proteins | sample 1578801 | NCBI WGS metagenome assembly OHTC01 (sample SAMEA3879556, study PRJEB24766) | human gut metagenome | biome: human-associated habitat; feature: feces | place: USA | collected 1985/1987 | reverse complement strand
GATAAAACCGGTACTTTGACCGAAGGACATCCTACCGCTACCGGATGGTTGTGGGCACAGCCGCAGGAAGAACACTTCAAAGATGTACTTCTTGCTGCCGAGCTGAAATCGGAACACCCGTTGGCAGGCGCGATTGTAGCCGTACTCCAAGACGAGGAAAAGATAACTCCCGCTCCTTTGAGCAGTTTTGAAAGCATCACAGGCAAAGGTATAAAGGTGTCTTATCAAGGTAAGACTTACTGGGTGGGCAGCCATAAACTTCTGAAAGATTTCAGCGCTACAGTAAGCGATGTCATGGCTGATATGCTGGTACACTACGAATCAGACGGAAACGGAATCATATACTTCGGACGTGAGAATGAACTTTTGGCTATCATTGCCGTTTCCGACCCGATCAAGGCTACTTCTGCCGAGGCAGTAAAAGAACTGAAACGTCAGGGCATTGATATCTGTATGCTTACCGGTGACGGTCAGCGGACGGCTCTGGCAGTCTCTTCCCGTCTGGGTATCGAGCGATTTGTGGCAGATGCCTTGCCGGACGATAAAGCCGAATTTGTGCGTGAGCTGCAAATGCAGGGAAAGAAAGTGGCAATGGTAGGTGACGGCATTAACGATTCACAAGCTCTGGCACTGGCAGACGTCAGTATCGCTATGGGGAAAGGGACGGATATTGCTATGGATGTAGCTATGGTTACCTTGATGACTTCTGATCTGTTGTTGCTTCCTAAAGCCTTTCAGTTATCGAAGCAAACAGTAAAGTTGATTCATCAGAACCTTTTCTGGGCGTTTATCTATAACTTGATTGGTATTCCTATTGCTGCCGGTATCTTGTTCCCGCTGAATGGTTTGTTATTGAATCCGATGCTGGCAAGTGCCGCAATGGCGTTCTCCAGCGTGAGTGTAGTGCTCAATTCGTTGAGCTTGGGAAGAAAATAAGAAACGAACCATAAAAAGACAGGAACCTGTAAGCAGTAAATGCTGAATGGTAAGCTGTAATATTTATGAACAGTGAACAACAAATAATAGACGGTGAATACTTTGCGGATAATGCGCAATTTATTCACCGTTCATTGTTTTACAACTCACCATTTATGTTTTCTATCGTCCTTTGTATAAATTATCTGTTTCTAAATTCCAATGGCGTCATTCCTACATATCGTCTGAAATACTTGCCAAAGAAAGAGGCACTGGGGAAGTTTAGAGAATATGCGATTTCTTGGATAGTCATATTGGTACCTTTCAGTTTGGCTTTAGCATCCATAATGACAATATATGCAATAGTGTCCAATACACTTTTACCTGTCACTTGTCTTACTGTCGTACTTAAATGTTGAAGAGATATACCTAATTTATCTGCGTAGAACTGTGCACGACGTTCATTTTTATAATTCTCGGTGATAACATGAATCAGTTCCCGGCAGATTTCTTTTTTTCGATTCGAACTACCGTTTTCACCCGGAAATTTATGATATATCAATCGTATGCTTGTCAGGATGGTCTGAAGAGACAATTCAACCAATTCAGAATCCATTTCGAAGTTCTCATTGCAACTGGCCCGTGATAATAGAGCAAAATAGTCTTTCAGATAACTGGCTACCTCTTCATTAAGAGGAACCACCGGCTGTTCTATCAGTTTGGGATATGCGTTACCAATATTCTTCATGAGATTGATCCGTCCGGCACAATGAGCAGAGAAGCCGGCAAAGCAAAGGCATACCTTTTCTGTTCTCTCCCGAAACTGAATGATTGTTCCCGGTAACAGAGTTATCAGGTCATTAGGACGAATCTCATAATCAAGCAGATTGATGGAGGCTTTCATCGAACCTTCGGTACAGATGGCAACAATACATGCTTGCAACCGGCAAGATTGCTTGTAAATATTGAGAATGTCTTCTGTTACATTCGTCCATGCTAATACTTCGGTAGGCAAGTCTACCTGTGGAAAGTCCATTTTCATAGTTGTGTTTGTTATATTGGGCCAACAAATGTACGCATTTTCTTTTTATTTCTTACCTTTGTTTTTATGAAAACATTTTTTATTGATTGGAATTTGATACCATACGCCGAAGCATGGCAACGGCAGACAGAATGGTTTGATAACATTGTCCGGGCAAAAGTTCAGGGCGAGAGTTATGAAAACCGTATTGTGATGTGCGAACATCCCCATGTTTATACATTAGGACGTAGCGGGAAAGAAAATAATATGCTGTTGAGTGATGAACAACTGAAAGCAATTGATGCCACCCTTTATCATATTGATCGGGGAGGGGACATTACTTATCATGGTCCGGGACAACTGGTATGTTATCCGATATTAAACCTGGAAGAATTTCAGTTAGGATTGAAAGAGTACGTTCATCTGTTGGAAGAAGCGGTGATTCGGGTATGTGCTTTTTATGGCATTGAGGCCGGACGTTTGGAGAAAGCGACAGGAGTCTGGTTGGAAGGTGATACGCCTCGTGCGCGTAAGATTTGTGCTATCGGAGTGAGAAGCAGTCATTATGTCACGATGCATGGACTGGCTCTGAATGTGAATACCGATTTACGTTATTTCAGTTATATCCACCCTTGCGGATTTATAGATAAAGGCGTCACTTCTCTTCGTCAGGAATTAAAGCACGATGTGCCGATGGACGAAGTGAAGCAACGCCTCGAAGAGGAACTTAGAAAACTATTCCAACTCCCAGTTGCCAAGTGCGGCGCATAAAGCAATCTTTATCAGCCAAGGCGTATGAGAAGTCTGCACGTATCGGCCAGAAGTTTATTCCGCAGCCTAGGGTGCCGTAGTTGCCTACTCCTTTGTCTTTGTCTCCGAAATGGTATCCCGCACGGACAACACCATATTTCAGGAAATTATATTCAGCTCCTATGCCAGCCTGGAGATGACGGATTTCAGAAGGGAGCAGATAGTTGAAGTCGAGCGCCACCTGCAAACGGTTTTCTATACTGAATGGCAGGTCGATTGTACCTCCCAATCCTAATCTGGCGGGTAACTTTTGTCCGTCCAGCTTTTTGCCTAAGTTGGCAGCTTGGAAACCAATGCTCCAGGAAGCCATTTCGTCCAATAGAGCCATATTGCGATAGTAGGTCGCGCCGAAGTCCAGACAAACGCTATTCTTGCTGTCTGCGCTTTCCGCGGCTTTGGCTTGCAGGTATCTGAACGTTAATGAAAGAGACAGATTTTTGGCTACATTTCTGAAATAAGCAGCTTCTAAATCCCAGATATGAGGACGGTAATCGAGCACCTTAGGATCTTTGAAATGCCGGAAACCTACAGCAAACCCATGTATGCCTTCCCTTCCGATCCGGTAGAAAAGGGAGGCGCTATGTAGCGCATAATCTTGGTTGATCTTAGCGTATGAATAACTCGCACCCATCACTTCTTGTGAGAAAGCGATGGTAGAAGCATTATGAAAAATAGCTGTACTACCGTTGTCGGTGGTAGCTAATCCTGTACCTGCCATACCTGCCGATTGGGCGTCCGGAGTAAGTTCCAGAAAATAGGCGCTTGCCATTTCTTGTGCTCCCAGCAAAGTGGGGAATAAGCACGAGGCGAGAAGGAAATGTTTTACTCGTTTCATAATCAGTTATTTTTAGAGTGAGACATCCGGACAACACGTATGCCTGTCCACGATTTATTGTTGTTTAGCATGTGATTGAGAGGTTCGTCGCTGACAACTACTTTTCCCAATGTAGAAGAAGCGTGCAGCAGGTGCAGTTTTCCCTCTTTATATTCTGCTATTCCCACATGAGCAATGTCCAGTCCGGGCATCTTCGTTGTAATAGCAATAATGTCTCCATTCATGATCCAGGGCAATCCGGCTTCCGGCAGTTCGCTTTTCGGCAACCAATGTACGACTTTTCCGGAGATTGCTTTTTCATATTCGGCCATTTGTCGTACATTTTCCGGCGAATCAGCCAATTTTTTATATTGCTTGGGATGGGTAGACATATACGAAAGAGAGATTTTCTGGGTATGCGCACTGTTTTTGGCAGTAATATCGGTGAGGAATCCGTGGCGGATTCCGTTCTCTATCCATTCGGAAGTATAATGCAACCGGGAAGGATAACCGTTGATGATGCCGTCCCGATAACGTATTTTTTGTAGATTGTCGGCAAAGGAAGAACCGAGTGCCTGTGCCAACGTGTATTCTACGAAAGTGAGGCAATCTACGGCATCTGTCCGGATCACTAATGATTCTTCTCCGTCTTGATCTAATGTGTTAGCCACGTATTTAGTTCCCAGATAAGATTTCCCGATTCGTAACATGGGTTCGGGGTTTTCCGGGAATACAACGCCGTCGCGCAACCATTTCTCCAATTCCTGTGTCCATTGTTGCTTATATTTAAAATGATCCTTAAATCCCCAGCCATGTCCTCCGGTAGGATAAACATGGAGAGTTGCCGGAACCTTGTTTTTCTGTAAAGCAAGGTAATAATTCACTCCGTGATAAGGTGCTACGGAAGGGTCGTCGGAGGTAAGAGCGATAAATGCTTGTGGAGTATCGGGCGTTACTTGCAATTCGGCGGAAAACTTCTGTATTTGTTCCATTGTTGGATTTTTGCCGAGCAATGCAGTTCTTGTATTTCCACGGGTGACTTGCATCATCGTAACCACCGGATAAAGTAATATCTGAAAGTCCGGACGTGTTTCCGAATTATAATGAGTGGCGAGTGTAGCAGTTAAATGCCCTCCCGCAGAGGCTCCCATTAATCCTACCTTGTAAGGATTGACATTCCATTCTTTGGCATGTTGGCGTACCATGCGAATGGCTTGTTCGGCGTCTGATACGGGGACTTCCCAATGGCCGTTCGGCATCCGGTATTTTAATACCATATAGGTAATACCTTGTCCGCAGAACCAAGGAGCCATATCATACCCCTCTCCATCCATACCCAGTCCACGATACCCGCCTCCGGGGCACATGATAATAGCCATTCCATTCGGCTTTTCCGGGTGGTAGACCGTCAGGGTGGGATGCGTGACATTCGTGACAAAATGAGGACGTGTTTCCTGCTCTTCTCCGGTTAGTCCACTGGAGTTGGGAGCACCGTCGGGCCACAAAGGTAGCTCGACGGGCTGCTGCGCAAATGATATGGCAGTTACAAGTGATACTATAATGGATAATAGTCTCCTCATAATGATTTATTTAACTTTCATTGAAGCTTTGATGAAATAGAGGATTAATAAAGCGTATGCTCCTAATGCCAACACTTCGGACCAAGTATTGTTCAACCATGCCTCATTAACCAGATTGATTCCACCAAAGCGCATCGCGGCACTGATTACTCCCATCAATGCACCTCCGGCAATGAAACCGGATGCCAGTAAAGTTCCTTTTTCACCTCTTTCCGTATTCAGAGATGCATCTTTGCTACGTGTTGTAACAAACCAATTCACTGCTCCACCCACTACCAACGGTACATTTAGTTCCAATGGAATAAACATACCCAATGCGAAAGCTAATGCAGGAATTTTACAAAGAGTCAGAATAATAGCTAAGACAGCCCCAATGCCATATAACAACCAGGGTGCACCTACACCGCTCATCAGCGGTTCGATAACGGCTGCCATCGCATTTGCTTGCGGAGCAGCCAATGCGCCACTTGTAAATCCGTATGTCTTATTCAGGATAATCATTACACCGCCTACTGTTGCAGCCGATACGATTGTTCCCAAGAACTTCCATGTTTCCTGTTTGGCAGGCGTGCTTCCGAGCCAGTAACCAATCTTCAAGTCGGTGATAAAACCTCCTGCCATCGACAGTGCGGTACATACTACACCACCCATTACCAATGCGGCAACCATGCCCGAAGGACCTTTCAGTCCGACAGCTACCATCACTACGGAAGCCAATATCAGTGTCATCAATGTCATTCCCGAAACCGGATTAGTACCAACAATCGCAATGGCGTTAGCTGCTACTGTGGTGAACAGGAAAGAGATGCCGGCAACCAATACAATGGCTACCAATGTATGCAACAGATTCCCTTGCATGACATCGAGATAGAAGAATAATACGATTAATATCAGTGTGATGATGGAACCGATAGCGATAATCTTCATGGAAAGATCCCGTTGGGTACGGATAATGCTCTTCTCTACATTCCCTTTACCGCCCATTTCTTTGGCAGCCAGTCCGACAGCACTCTTGATGATTCCCCAGGAACGGATAATGCCGATCACACCTGCCATAGCGATACCGCCGATACCGATGCTCTTGGCATAATATTTGAATATTTCTTCCGGGCTCATCATACCTACGGTAGAGGTGATTTCCGGATTCCATGCATTCAGTACACTGTCACCCCAGATAGCAGACATTCCCGGAATGATAATCCACCACACAGCCAGTGAACCGGCACAAATGATGGAAGCATATTTCAGTCCGACGATATATCCCAAACCAAGCACAGCGGCACCGGTGTTTACCTTGAATACCAATTTTGCCTTTTCTGCCAGCATTTCTCCGGCACTGCAAACACGGGTAGTAAAATTCTCGTTCCACCATCCGAATGTCGCTACGATGAAGTCATATAATCCGCCGATCATACCTGCCATCAATAATGGTTTGGCCTGGCTGCCGCCTTTTTCTCCGGAGATCAACACCTGTGTAGTAGCTGTTGCTTCCGGGAAAGGATATTTTCCATGCATGTCGCTGACGAAGTATTTACGGAAAGGGATCAGGAATAGAATACCCAATACGCCACCCAATAAAGAGCTGATGAATACCTGCATGAAGGTAACCGTCATCTCGGGATATTTAGCTTGGAGAATATAAAGAGCGGGGAGGGTGAAGATCGCTCCGGCAACGATTACTCCGGAACAAGCTCCGATAGACTGGATAATCACATTTTCGCCCAACGCATTTTTTCTTTTGGCAGCTCCGGAAACTCCTACGGCAATAATTGCAATCGGGATAGCTGCTTCGAACACCTGACCTACTTTTAATCCCAGATAAGCGGCGGCAGCCGAGAAAAGGATTGCCGTGGCGATACCCCATGCTACTGACCAGATATTAACTTCCGGATAATTTTTAGAGGGACCCATCAACGGGTTGTACACTTCCCCGGGTTTCAACTCTCTGAACGCATTCTCGGGTAACCCGGTGAATTTGTCTTCTTCTTGTTTCATAGTTTTTATAATTTGCTAATGTGTTAATTTTATATATTCGTCCTCAAAGTAAACAAAAAAAAAGGAGAATCGAAAGATTCTCCTTTACGTTATGTCTATTTTTTCTTACTTCTCGTCTTTCGGGGTCATATCGCCTTCGATATAGAGGCGTACCATTTCGGTTTTTGCGTTGGTACGCAGGGTAATCGACTTTTTGAAGTGTCCCGGATATTTACCTGTTCCGTTGTAAGTTACTTTGATTGTACCTTTCTTTCCCGGCTGGATCGGTTCTTTGGTATATTCGGGCACTGTGCATCCGCAAGACGCTACCGCCTGATGAATTACTAAAGGAGCATCACCGATATTAGTGAAAGTGAATACGCAGCTTACTACCGGACTGTTTTCTGAGAATTTTCCAAAGTCGTGTGTTGTTTTGTCAAACTTGATATCAGCGTTAGTCTGGGCAAAAGCGAAACTTACTCCTACCACTAACAAGGTCATTAAAAAAAGTATCTTTTTCATTTTTCCTTCTTTTTATTGATTACAAACGCCAAAGGTAACGCTTTTCCCTGAAATTATCCCGTCGGCAGAGTTAATTTTATCGAAAAAGGGAATAAAATAACTTCTGTTTATCATCGTCCTTGGGCTTGGCAATCCTGACCACCGAGGTGGGGAACACTGAGCGCCGAGCTGAATGCTGCCGATCTCTGTTCGCTAAATTAATTCATTTCAACACGCTAATGAATACTCATATTTTTTGTTTATCGCATAAAAAATTACTATATTTGGAACAAACCCATAAAATCCAGCTATTATGAAAACAAAACTTGATTTCTATCATATGACTCCCTTTTATGAGTTGAATTACTTCATAGCATTTATTGTTAAGTTGTACAAACGCATTCAACAACGTAGAGAACAGAAAGAACATCGAATCAAAGATGAACTGGTCTGATTCATTTCTGTTCTGAAAGTGAATCGGCGGCGAAATTCTTTCTTCTCTTTCTTAGTAATTCTATTTCTTTAGAATAGAATTATATACTCTACTCTTCTCTACTGGTTAAGGTTCGGTTTCCCTTTCGGTTAGGATTCGGTTTTCGAGCCCTGCCAAAAGGCGTTTCAGAGCTTTTGGTTTTGCAAATAAAACACTATTTCTTCAACCCGAATCCCAGCATCATCCCGTCGTAGTTTTCAGCCAGTGAGCTGACAGTTTTCAGTGCTGTGCTGTTTGTCTTGCTGCCAAGGAATGTCATTAATTTAAGCAGCTTGTCGGAGTTGAACAATAAATCCATAGAGTTGGAAGTGCAGTTCACTTTCGCGTGCAGGTTCAGTAGTTTCAAGTACTTTAAGTCTACCTGCTTGGTGGAAGCATTGTACGAATAAGTGCCGTTCAGTTTCTTTTTTCCGACGGTGCTGGTGAAAGTACTGTCGGCGTTGAACGTGAAGCTCATTTGTCCTTCTTTGATGCCCACTTTACTCAATTGCTCGTTCAATTTGTTTTCTGCCATCGTGGCGGCTGCGGCTCCTCCTGCTTTCATCAGCAGATTGTCCGATTCAAATTCTACTGCCGAACCGCTGTAAGTCCATGTACCTGTCATGTCTATCGTTTCGGGTGTTCCGGTGATGGCATTTACTACTTTGGAGATGTTGTCTTTGTTGAGCAGATCCTTTAATGATTGTGCCTGACTGTTGCTTGCAAAGAGTGAGAATAATGCAACCCATGCAATAAATAAAATGTTCTTTTTCATTTTCGTTTACTTATTTTTATAGACTTCTTTACTGATGTTTTCTATGTAGTCGAGGATTTCCGTGCGTCCTGTGCGGTTTTCCGATGAAGATATGAAATACGGGGGAAGTTCTTCCCATTCCTTGCTCAGTTCACGCAGGTAGTTGTTGATATTCATTTTCAGACGTCCGCCTTTCAGTTTGTCTGCTTTGGTGAAGATGATGGAGAAAGGGATGCCGTTTTCGCCCAGCCATTCCATAAATTCCAAGTCTATTTTCTGCGGTTCCAGACGGCTGTCTATCAGTACAAACAGGTTGGTCATCTGTTCCCGTTCGAGGATGTAGTCTTCGATGATGGTACGTATCTGGTCTTTTCCTTTTTGTCCGCGTCTGGCGTAGCCGTATCCGGGAAGATCGACCAGGTACCAGCTTTGGTTGATCAGGAAGTGGTTGATAAGCATTGTCTTTCCCGGTGTGGCGGAGGTCATCGCCAGTCCTTTGCGGGCAGTCAGCATATTGATAAGGCTCGACTTTCCTACATTCGACCGCCCGATGAAGGCGTATTCGGGAAATACTCCTGTCGGACATTTCTTCACGTCCGTGTTGCTAATCACAAATTCTGCACTCGTTATTTCCATTTTATTGTCATTTATTTCTTTGTTTTTCTGCTTCTAATAAACTCTCTTATCGTTTATAATAAACTATGGTCACGTTTATAATAAACTCCACTACTTTTTATTATAAACTCCGGACGCCAGTTTTCAAGGCGTTTTCGCCGTTTTCTCTTTTCCGGACAGCAGCATGAGCCCCGCAAAGGTAAGGCTTCCGTTCAACATTAGCAATTCATAGCCGAATTTATATCCGGTTTCTTTGTTTATCCACCAGTCCAGAGCGTAGCAGAGCACCGGAGAGGCGATGGCGATGAGCGGGACCAGCCGGTCTTTTGTCTGGCGCCGGGTGAACAGTCCGAAGGCGAACATGCCCAGCAAAGGCCCGTATGTGTAGGAGGCGATGATGTAGATCGCGTCAATCACGCTTTTGTTGTTCAGCATCTCCACCAGGCAGATAAAGAAAGCCAGCAGGATGGAGAGGGACAGGTGTACTTTCTTTCTTTTGCGACGGGCTGTTTCTTCCGTGTCTTTGTCCGTCTTCAGCAGGTCTATACATACGCTGGTGGTCATGGCGGTCAGCGCGGAGTCTGAGTTGCTGAAAGCTGCGGCGATGATGCCGATGGTGAAAAGAA
>OHTC01001193.1_pt1 | contig 10116 bp, 12 predicted proteins | sample 1578801 | NCBI WGS metagenome assembly OHTC01 (sample SAMEA3879556, study PRJEB24766) | human gut metagenome | biome: human-associated habitat; feature: feces | place: USA | collected 1985/1987 | reverse complement strand
CTTTGCTCTGGTCGGGCGGTGGGACGGAGGACGAAAGACGGGGGACGAAAGACGGGGGACGAGGGACGGGAGCAGGCTTCACAGCCCTGCGGGGCCGTGTCAAACCTCTTTTTCGCATACCACGGCGTTCAATCGCCGTAGTATGTCAAAAAAGGAGGTTTTTGTTTATGCGTAATATCAACCGTTTGAACTTCCGAGACATTCAAGCATTAAACGGACTGCGGGTGTGTGGCTACGCTATGCGGGCAGATATGGAGAAAATCATCAGCCGCAACCGTGTAGAAGTCTTTCTGAAGCGGGGCTATTTAGAACAGCGTGTAGATTGCCGTGGGCGTTCTGTGCTGACCTACACGGGCAAGGGGAAAAACCTCATTCAGAAGATAGACACGCTACAGGGGCGGACATTCTACCCGAAGCAGCCCAACGCCGTGAAACACGATACCACGCTTTTCCGCCAGTATGTCGGCCTGTCGCCCACTGAACGCATGACCGCCAACTCGGAGACAGAGACACGGGACATATACCGCGAGTCGCTACACGGGAGCGGCCACGGAGACAGTCAGCGGCACTCCATGCCCGATATGGTCTATACCAGCACATCGGGCGAACTGGTAGCTGTCGAAATCACGACCAGCAACTACACACAGGAAAAGCTGGAGCTAAAAGAAGCCACCGCCCAAGTCATAGGGGCGAGTATTCATTTTGTGAGAGCATGAGGGGGAGCGTATGAAAGAACTGACAGCAAAAGAGGTACAAATCTTAGAAGTTGTCTATGACGCTTTCGGCGGGGCTTGCTTGGAGCGGCAGCTCCTTGCCTTCAGTGATGTTTCCCATGACGATATAGACGAACTTGCAAAAAAGAATTTTCTGAAGCGGTATGAGGTGGAGGGTTTGCGGTTTCTCATCGTTCGCCATGCTTTTTATAAGTTGATAGGCAACTCCAACAGGAACTTCACCTTGACGGGCTACAACCTCAAGAAGTCCGCTCTGCTGGCGGAATACTGGCTAACGAAGTTCCCGACCGTCCCCCTACACTGTGGTCTTGTGCTGGACGGGCTGAAAGCGGGGACAATGAGCCAGCACCGAAAAGCCGACTGGAGCGGCTACCTCACCCGCCTACACGCACAGGGCTTTTATTCAGAGGGTATCGTCCCCAAGGACGACGGCAAGCACGGCGTTCGGCTCATGGCCTATTTTCCGCAGTCCACAAACCCCGCAACCATAGCCAAACGCATAAAGGGCTTCTTTGACAGCGAAAGCGAGTTCGAGGACATTGACAAGATAGAACCACGCTTGACGGTGTGCGTCCCCAGCGAGAGAGCGAAAGCCGCTATTCTCCGCCGCATAGACGGGCGGTACTGGTGGATAATGGAACGGCTGAACTTTACCACCCTGGCCTGTCCCGAAGTGGCGGGGCTTATCTTGTAAAAGAGAGCCGAGCGGCTGACCGCTCGGCTCTCTTTTGCTTCATTCAACCTTTGTCTTGTTCTCGCCGCTTACGGGGCGTCTGCTGTCCCCGATAGCATAAGCGTCAAAACCATTCGCCCAAGCGTCTTGAGCGTTTTTATACCCATGCTTTCTTGCGGTTTCGTCAGAACGGACTTCGGCGGTTTTCTGTCCGTTGCCGACCGTGCCGGTCATGTCTGCTCCCGCAACACCGAGGCTCACCTTTGCCACGCCAAGTACCAAAATCAGAACACCGCTCAAAGTCTGTAAGACCGTTAAGACGATACCCGTTCCAGCCCCAGCACCACGAATGTTGCGAATAAGGACATAAGCAAAGCAAGCAATCGTAATAATGGCAATTACCCACCCGATTGTACCGAGGTCTCCCATCACGGAGCCAAGGCTCATACCAAGGGACTTACCATAGATGAATACGCAGAGAATGAAAAAACCGAGTCCCGCCATGCCAAGAATAATACGATTTGAGGACAGGTTAATTCCCTTTGTCTGCCACAGTTTTTTAACCATGATATTTTGGGCGATATACGCCACAATACTTAAAATGACTACAACGATAAGACCAACATTAAAACCATCCATTCTTCTCTCTCCTTGTATTTTTATTTGTAGTTTATATTGTAGTTTTACTACGCACCGAATTGTAGCATACTTGAAAGTGAATTGTCAAGTTATACTTTAACTACGAGGTGAATGGAATGGATGACTTCATTGACATCAAGAAGAAACAATTAAAAGGCGAGGACGGGACTAAGGTCATTTCTGTTCGCTTGAAAGACGAATTGATTGAACAGTTGGACACCTTGTCGGCACAAAGCAATCGTTCAAGAAATGAACTAATCAGTCTTTTGCTCTCTGACGCAGTAAAGCGTGTAAGAATAAGTGAGTAAATCTCATTTTGTAAAATTGTAAAAATAAAAAGCAGATGAACGCTCCGCCGTTCATCTGCTTTTTTCTGTCAAACGCCAAAACGGAATATTGCGGACAGCCCTGCTTATTATTTAATGAAAGCAAAATTAAACACAGGGCTGGCGACGCCCGCACGAAAGAGTGGAAGCGTCGCCCGTGTTGAAAGTTTCACGCTAAAACAACTGGAGGGCTAACCACCCTTTACGCGGCCGTTAAAGGGTGGCGTTCTTTTCTTGCTCAAAATCTGAGTACCGTCCCTTGCTTTCGGGGCGTGAAAAGTGCGAGCCGTGAATCCCACGAGAGAGGCTGCCGCAGTCATCGAGCGGCGAGCGAGACCGTCCTGTTTGTGGGGGGTGAGTGAGTAGGCGTGGTAGCCTTACGGTATAACGACAGACCTAAGACCGTCGGAGCTTGGTTGATAACCTGATGAACATTTTGATGTTCTTTCATTCCCCCTGTGCTTATTTTTTATTTTTAATAAGCACAGGGGGGAATGAAATTGAACGGCCAAAATCGAGGGAACAGATTTATTCCCCCGATTTTGAAATGGCCTGCCGGTTTGGCACAGGCTCTGACCTACCACCTTACCACCCCGATGATAGACGAAAAGCCTTTCAATTTCAGGCATGGGGTTAAAAATTAAAAAAATATAAGGAATACTATACTCTATTCTCTCTCCAAACGCATAAAGGGAATAAAAATGTTTGATTTCCGCAAAAAGAAGTTATATTTGCCGAAGCACCGCATACTATTATAGTAGGAACGGCGTTGAGCCGCTCCCCCTCCGAGCGGAGAGGTTTTCGCTACACAAATAACCATGGCAGGAATGTAATATGGCCGCCCGAATGACAAAAGGCGAAAGAAAGCAAACAGGTGAAGAAGAAAGACGCTTGACGGAATTGCCGCCAAGCGTCTTTTTTTGCCCGTTAGATTTTTTATATTTTGAAAATCTAACGCTCACGGCAATTTTTGAATATTTCCCGCACAAAAGCAGTAATATTTAGCAGAACAAGGCGAAAATCAGCAAAACCGGAGAATGTTTGGAATATTGTATTTTCAAAATCTGCTCCGCATGGGTGGGGAGCGGAAAACCTGTCGCAAAAAATCAAAAAAATCAAGGGGAAAGTCTAACGAAAAATGAAAGCATATTTGCTTCATTCTGCCAAAAGTTGAGAAAAACCTGCTAATTTCCATTTTCGGCTGTTTTATGCGTTATAATAGTATTGACTTCACCACCCAAGCAAAAAGCAAGGTGAGACAATAAAATTAAAAACAGAAAGGAATAATCGCCTATGACGCATGGACAGCCCCGCATGATGACAATTAGACAGGTTGCCGCAACGGGCCTTTTACCCGAGAACGCTTTAAGAACTCTGGAGAAGCAGGGAAGGCTCCCGTCCATAAAGGTCGGCAACATTGTATATGTTAATTTTGACCTGCTGTGCGAACAATTTAATAGTTTAGGCATTATCGCTTAAGGAAAGGAGATAACTAAAGAAATGAGGGACAATGCGACCATTCTGCGAGGTATTCGCAAGCGTGGCAATAGTTATCAATTTACCGTCTCCGTCGGTTTCGACGGGGACGGTAAGCAAGTCCGGCATTATATGACCTATACGCCACCCGCCAATATCAGCGAAACAAAGCGGGACAAGCTGGTTCAAGAGGCATACAATGAGTTTCGGAACAAGGCCGAGGGCAACAGGGCGTTCAACGAAAACATGAAGTTCAAAGATTTGGCGGAGATGTATTTTAAGGAATACGCTCCCTATCATATCAGAGAACTGACGCAATACAATTATGAGAGTAATGTCCGCCAGCGTATTAACCCGGTTTTCGCAAATACCCGGCTCAAAGATATGGACACTGCCAAAATCACCAAGTTCCTCCTGTCGCTTGACATGGCACCGCAGACAGCACGAAAGACAAAAACCGTTCTTCAATCTATCTTCAATTATGCGGTCGAGCAGAAAATCGTTAAGGAGAACCCATGTAAGGGAACTTATGTGAAAAAGAAAGCAGAGGACACGGACGGTCTCGCCATCGACAAAACGAAATACCTTTCTATCGCTGACGCACAAAAACTAATGGAACTGACAAGCGAATATTCAAACTTCAACACAATGGTTCAACTGCTCCTACATACAGGTATGCGGAGCGGGGAGCTGCTGGGGCTGAAATGGGAATGTATCAACTTTGAAGCCAAAACCATTTGTATCAAATACACCAAGTGTAATACAGACCATTCCTATCTTTCCCCGCCAAAAACGGCTAAGAGCCGCAGAACGATTTGTATTGATGACGATATGATTCAAATGATGAAGCGGCACAAGCAGGAACAGGACAAGCTGAAGAAAGCGTTTGGCGACGCATGGGAACAGCCCGAAATGGTTTTCACGACTGGAACGGGCAAGTGGTTTGACCGAAACGAACTGAACAAGCGGCTGAAGCGACTGATGAAGCAAAACGGACTGCCGGAGATTTCCGCTCACAAGTTAAGACACACCTATGCCTCCCTGCTGGTTTATAGCGGAGAGCAGATGCAGGTAATCAGCGAGAACCTCGGACACGCTTCTTGCGACATTACAAGCCGTGTATATGCTCATGTATACCCCGAAGCGAAACAGCGGACAGCAAAGACGATTTCCAATATTCTGAACAACAAGCAAGCGGCAGGCTGACCCTGCCGCTTGCTCTATTTCTGCCGTTTTGACTGCCGCAAGTTTGACGCAAATCGGACGCAAGACGATACAGAACACCCCTCGACGATACCCCACGATGCCCGATTTTCCCCTCTACGAAATCCAACGATATAGCGAGTTTCCGACGCATTGAGGTACTTTGACACGATGGGTTCAACGCTCCAAGCGCTAAAAAAGTTCTATTTTCCCCGGAAAACTTCGGTTTTCCGGGGATTTTCTTTACCTATTGTTCGGATACTTAAATCTGTGGGGTCTGATTTTCGAGGAAATCGACCACAATATGTTGTGGTCTGGAAAAAATTAACCACTATTTTTGAGGTGGGAAAAGTGGTGTAAAGCCCGTTTGAGGTGGGAAAAGTGGTGTGAAAAAACGCATCATAAATGGCGTAAAAAATGGGCAATCCCTGTGTGAATATAAAGTTGCCCATATCGTTGAGATGCTGCGTGGAAAGAAAGAACCAACCATTATCCATACCGACCAAGGCTCTGTGTATTCCTCAAAAGCGTACAACGAACTGATTCAGGACAGCAACCTTGTCCGCTCCATGGCGCAGGCAGGTAAACCAACGGATAATCCTGTCAATGAGGCTCTAAACGGTTGGATAAAAGAAGAACTATTCATCGATTTTCGATTAGAAGAATGCCGTACGAGAGATGCCGTGAAAGATGTCCTGTGCCGCTATGTTGACTTTTATAACCGGCAGCGTCCCTGCTTTGCAATCGGCTATGACACACCGGATAACTACTGCAAGCGTTTCTATCGAGGTGAGCTTGAAAAGAAGGATACCTTTTCAAAGCGCATCCTGACCGAAGAACCCAAATTCGTGCAAAAGCGGAAAGATACAGAAAAATAACCCTGTGCTGTGTCTACTTTTGATTTTGTCGCTCTACTCTATCCAAAACTACTATCCCTTGCAAACAAGGGCCTTACAAGGCATTGAATCGTCGTGTCCACTTTTGAAAAAGGATTTCAGCAAAAATTGTTGTCCGTGTCCACTTTTGAAAAAGCATCTTCCGCAAAAATGTTCTTCATCTCTACTTTTGAAAAAGTAAACTAAAAATAAATATTTTTCGTGTCTACTTTTCTTGACTACTACATTGCACGCCCTTAAACCTGCGGGTTATCGAAAATTACAGTCTTCATAAACATGAGTATTGTCAGAAAATGTTGCTATATTAAACTTGCGGATTATCGGGAGATGTGCTATTCTATCTGTGAGGTGATGCACATGCTTTTCAAACGAAAGATTTATAACAAGTTTCTCGCATGGAAACAGGAGGCTAACGGGCAGAAAGCTCTGTTGGTGGAAGGTGCTCGTCGAATTGGAAAATCCACCGTAGTCGAGGAATTCGCCAAAAACGAATATAAAAGCTATATCCTCATTGACTTTGCAAAGGCCCCTGAAAATGTCAAGAGCTATTTTCAACTGCATTTGAATGATCTCGACACATTCTATATGCTACTGTCCGTTCAATACGGCGTACAGCTCTACCCGCGCGAAAGTGCGATTATCTTTGATGAGGTTCAGCTTTTCCCCAAAGCACGCGAAGCGATTAAGTATTTGGTGGCAGATGGTCGGTATGATTTCCTTGAAACCGGTTCTTTGATCTCAATCAAAGAAAATGTAAAGGATATTGTGATTCCTTCAGAAGAACGGCATCTCAAGATGTACCCGCTGGATTTTGAGGAATTCTGCTGGGCACTTAACGAAGCGCCGCTGATCCCATATATCAGAGATTGTTTCGAGAAGAGAGTCCCTCTGGAGCGAAGTATGCACAATAAGGCCATGCTTTTGTTCAAGCAATACCTGCTGGTGGGCGGTATGCCCATGAGCATTGTTGCTTTTCTTGAAGGTCAAAAAGACTTTGGAAAATCGGATGTTGAAAAGCGGGATATTCTGGAGCTTTACCGCAATGACATCATGAAAATCAAAGCACAATATCGCTCCAAGGTTTTGGCTATTTTCGACCAGATCCCCGGTTTGCTGTCCAGACATGAAAAACGAGTTGTCTTTAACAAAATCGTAGAAGGCTCTATGGCAGATCAATATGAAGAAACCTTCTTCTGGCTGTCGAACTCCATGATTGCAAACGAGTGTAGGCGCGTCAGTGATCCGAATGTTGGCCTGTCTCTCACAGAGTCGGATACCTACATCAAATGCTATTTAGGTGATACTGGATTGCTTGTCAGCCATGCATTTGACGAAAACGAACTTCTGGAGGACGAGGTTTACAAGCAGATCTTTGCAGGAAAGCTCGGACTGAATGAGGGAATGCTTTACGAGAATGTGATTGCACAGATGTTGGTTTCTAATGGACACCGCCTGTTCTTCTATACCCAATACAATGCGGAAAAGCGCAGAAATGACATTGAGATTGACTTTATTATCGCCAATAACAGTAAGACGAAGTACAAGATGTATCCCATCGAAGTGAAGTCCAGCGCTAAGTATTCCTTTGAATCTCTAAAGCGCTTCAAGGAAAAATACAAGAGCAGGATTGGCGGATGCTATATTATTCACCCGCGCAATCTCATTGAGAAAGATGATATCCTTTGTGTCCCGCCCTATATGACAATATGCCTGTAATCGAAAGTATCTCCAATGCAGTATCGCATTGGAGATGCTTTTTTATGAAAGACTGCTCAGTTCCTCGAACAACTCAGGCAGCGCCCTGGGGCGATACTGCCGGTGTTGCGTTCCGCTGATACGCGGTGATGGATCGTGGCGCAGAAACTCATCGGGATTGGCATCTAAAACGAAGTCAATCCAAGCGACGGCGTTTTTGCAATTACGACGCCGTATCCGTGCTTCACGGAGGCGCTGGTAGATATCAAAGCCCTGATCGCAGGCCAAATCATAGAACTCTGCCGCGTGCAGAAGATCCTCTATCTCCATTTCGGCGTGGATCTGCTGTTCCTCCAGTTTAGGTCGTGCCTTTTGAATGTCCTGAATGAATCCACGAAATGCTCCGATGGATTCCAGATAGTAACCCGGTTCAATCAGGTCCAGATCTCGTCTGGGCGCAGAAAGCACTTCAGGATGTTGCGAGGCGATGGACCGCATTTCAGCTCCCGCATCTTCAGGGGCTACATAGTATCCGAGATTTTTCATCGTCTTTGGCAGGCTGCGCAGGAATTCGCCTGCATTGAAGCGCTCATCGAACACCTTTGCGCGACGCTAATCCACGACGGGGGTTGCACATCCCCGCCTGTCGTTGCGGACGAAGAATTTGTCGTTTGTAATAACCCATGGCGTACATAGATTCCTCCTTAAAATGTGATTATGGATAGTGTTTCTGCGGAAGTAAATGGCCTGCTGACTGCATCCGTTGCTGTAGATAACCTTTATGTAGGCGGTGGCTTTGGCGGTGGTACTCTGCCGGATCCGATCACCGTAACTTTCGGCGAAAACGCAGCATTGAATGCAGAAAATACAAGCAGCAGCGGCGGCATCAATATTGGCGGTCTGATTGGTTACAATTCCGTCGGCAGTCTTGATCTGAGAGGCAGTAAGCTGGTTAATAAGGCAGACAGCGCGCTCACTATCTCTGCAAAGGCTATTGCTTCTATCCACGCTGGCGGGGCTGGGCAGGTTTCAACACAGACGCAACAGCAGCATCTGATAAGTGGCTTTACGCGGATGAGACTACCGTTATGGAGGGCGAATTCGCTGTCAAGGCGAACAGTTCGAGCGGTGTCGTTTACGAAGGCGGTATTGCCGGCAGAACCAGTGTGTCGTATTCTGTTTCGATCAAAAATTATACGAACAAGACCGAACTGAATGGTACGATCGTCGGCGGCCTGGTTGGCGAAATTCAAAATTCCGGCGACAACAAGCAGATTATTCTGGAAAACTGCCTGAACCTCGCCAAGCTAACAACTACCAGCTATGTTGGCGGTCTGGTCGGTAACATGAATGCTACGCAGGCAACAATCAGGAATTGTGCTAACGGCGGTGAACTGACTGGCACAGGTAATTACGCGGCTGGCGGATTGGTAACACACCACTACTACGGCCGTAACCTGTGAAAACTCGCTTTACCTCAAGACGGATAAGGTGACTAAGGGCTTGGGGGATCAGGCTGATTCGGCTGGCGTTATTACTCTGGATACGGCCAAGGTCACCAACGGCACATTCTCCACTCCGATTGCGGATTTCCTCTCCGCAATTGCTCCCGCGGCGCTGACTGTCAGCGGCAACGCCAAGCTGGACGGCACGAGCCTGACTTACACTGAGGCTGGTGAGCAGGAGATCATCTTCTCTTGGAACGGCAAGCCGCTGTATTCGAAGACTGTCACTGTGGCTGCGAAGAATATGAGCAGTGAGACCGTCGAAATCGTTGGTGTCAGCGATAGCTATGCCAACGACACTGCCGCAGGGGCGGACCTTAATGACGTCCGCGTGATCTACAACGGCACCGAGCTTGTGAAGGGCACGGACTATACGATCAGTGCCGCGGACGGAAATTTTACCATCACCTTTACTGGTAACTACAGCGGTGAGCAGACGAAGCCCTATACTCTGAATAACAAATTCACCGCCACGTCGGACAGCCTCACCGTCACCTATGACGGCAAGAAGCACAGCATCAAGGTCGAAACGACTCCCGCTGAGGGTGTGAACGTCCAGTACAAGACCAGCAGTGAGGGCACGTATTCCGACGATGTCATTACACTGACGGACGTTGGCACGGTGACAGTCTATTGGCAGGCCACCAAGGGCGGCATGACGATCACCGGCTCTGCCGTGCTCACCATCACCAAGGCTGCGCAGGACATTTCCTATGAGACCAAGTCTGTGAGCAAGCGCATTGGCGCGGCGAATTTCACGAACAAGTTGACTGTGAACGAGGATAAGACGTTCGGCGAGATTACCTATGAAAGCAGCAATGAATCTGTTGCAAAGGTCAATGCCGCGACCGGCGAGGTGACGATCGTTGGTGTCGGCACGGCAGTCATCACTGCGACGGCGGCTGGCAGCGACAACTATGACGAAGCCTCTGCCAGCTACACGCTGACGGTTTCCCGCCGCGCCTCCGC
>OHTC01001189.1_pt1 | contig 10137 bp, 8 predicted proteins | sample 1578801 | NCBI WGS metagenome assembly OHTC01 (sample SAMEA3879556, study PRJEB24766) | human gut metagenome | biome: human-associated habitat; feature: feces | place: USA | collected 1985/1987 | reverse complement strand
TTCCCTCCCGGCCCTGCCGGCAAAACTGTATTTGTGTCGCATACAGAGTTAAGATATTTCACCCAGCAAGGCAGAAAAATCCCCCGGCAGAGTTTCTCTGCCGGGGGAAAGTCATTCTTATTTATTTTCAGTCGTCCAGATAGGTCACTTTGCCGGGGACGAAGCCCTTGATGCCCATGCCGGGGGCGTCCGATACGGTGATGTCCTTCTCATTGAAGACCGCACCGCCGAGGATGTGGTCCTCGCTGCAGAGCACCGGGCCGTCCAGATCGACCTTCGTGATGATCTTTTTGGCGCAGGCCAGCTCCACCGCTGCGGAGGGCGTTGGTGATGCCGCCGCACTTCATCAGCTTGATGTTCACAAAGTCCGCCGCGCCGGTCTGCATGATGCGCAGGGCATCTGCGGGGCTGAACACGCTCTCGTCGGCCAGCACAGGCACGCTGGCGTTCCGGGTGACGTACTGCATCCCCTCGAGGTCAGCGGCGGGCACAGGCTGCTCGACGAACTCGATGTCGAGGCCCTTTTCCTGCATCTGGTCGAGGATGCGGACGGCCTGCTTCGCATTCCACGCCTGATTGGCGTCGATGCGGATCCTGACCTCTTTTCCCACAGCCTCGCGGACTGCGGCCAGACGGGCCACATCCAGCTCCGGGTCGATGCCCACCTTGACCTTCAGGCAGTCATAGCCCCGCTCGAGGGCCGTGCGGGCGTCCCGCGCCATCTCCTCCGGCGGGTTGACGCTGATGGTGATGTCGGTGACGATATTGCTGCGCGCACCGCCCAGCATCCGGTAGACAGGGGCGCTGTGCTTCTGGCCCAGCAGATCCCACAGAGCCATATCCACAGCGGCCTTGGCGCTGGTGTTGTGGACAAGCGCCTTCTGCACAGCGGCGGTCAGATCCTCGAATTCATCAAGGTCGCGGCCCAGCAGGGCAGGGGCGATATGATCCTGAATGGCACCGAGGATGGCCCCGGTGGTGTCGCCGGTGATGACACCGGTCGGGGGTGCTTCGCCGTAGCCCACCGCACCGGTATCGGTGTGGAGCTCCACGATAACATCCTCAACACTGTTCACAGTGCGCAGTGCTGTTTTGAACGGCACCCGCAGCGGGGTGGAAATGCGGCCCAGCCGCACCTGCGTGATCTTCATAGTCCCGTCCTCCTTCTTATTCCAGCGGCAGGTTTGCCAGCTTGACAATGGCGTTTGCGATGATCTGGGCGTTCTGCACCAGACGTTCCAGATCGATGCATTCATCGGGCTGATGCTCTGTGACCGGGTCGCCCGCAAACAGGGGGCCAAAGGCCACCACATTGGGCAGCATCTTGGCGTAGGTGCCGCCGCCGATGCACTTGGGCGGGGCATTGTCGCCGGTGGCATCCCGGTAAACCTCCAGCAGGGCGCTGACCAGCGGGGTCTCGGCAGGGTAGTAGAGCTTTTCCTTGTGCACCTGCCCATCCAGCGCCCAGCCTGCGGCCTCAAAGGCGGCCTGCACAGCAGGCTGGCAGTCCGCCCGTTCCATGGTCACGGGATAGCGGTAGTTCAGCTTGACCCACAGATGCTGCGCGTCGCCCTCGATCAGCCCCCAGTTGCAGCTCATAGGGCCGGAGAGCGCATCCTCCAGCCGGTGGCCCAGCAGACGCTCGCCGTAGGGGTCGGTGCCCAGCTTCTCAGCCAGAAAGTGCACGGCCTGCCTGGCATCCCCCTCCAGCGGCAGCCGGTCAAGGTAGCACACCAGCCGCCCGATGGCGTTTTCGCCCTGCTCCGGGTGGCTGCCGTGGGCCGAAACGCCCACCGCTTCCACCTGATAGCCGCCGGGGATGGCTGTCACGGTGATGTGCTCTGCCTCCGGCAGGGAGGCCCCCGCCGGGGCGGTCAGCACAGCGCAGGCGTAGTCCGGCACCACATTACCGGCCACGCCGCCCTGCACCCTGCTCAGCTGCCAGGCACCGGTCTGGTGCAGCTGCACAGCATAGCTCTCGTTCAGGATGCCCTTTTCGCCGTTGATGAGCGGATATTCGCCGTCCGGGGTGAAGCCCAGCACCGGGATCTCCCCGCCGTGGGCCTTGTAGTACAGCACGTCCCGGTCGTTGGTCTCCTCGTTCAAGCCGAACAGCAGCCGGACACGGCGGTTGAGCGGGATGCCCAGATCCCGGATGGCCTTCAGCGCGAACAGGCTGGCCACCACCGGGCCTTTGTCATCAATGGAACCCCGGCCATACAGCCTGCCGTCCTCGATCTCGGCGGCGTAGGGCGGGTGGTGCCAGCCCTCGCCCTCGGGCACCACGTCCAGATGCCCCAGCACCGCCACCATCTCGTCCCCGGTGCCGATCTCGCACCAGCCGATGTACCGATCCATGTCGGTGGTCTCAAAGCCCAGCTCATGGCAGAGGGCCAGCGCCTCGGCAAAGCAGGCATCCACCTCCTCGCCAAAGGGCTTGCCCGGCAGCGGGTCAGCCTCCACACTGCGCCTGTGCACCAGCCGCTGGAGCGCCGCCACCATCTGGGGCCGCAGCGCCGCCACGGCCTCGTTCAGTTTTTTGTCCATACGTTCCACCCCTTTTGTGATTCATTTCACAGCTTGTATTATAGAACGATTGCCCCCGCTCCACAAGCCCCCAGTTCCACGAAAAAACGCCCCCGCATACTTCATCAGAAGTATCCGGGAGCGCTCGATCAGCCTGCTTGTCACGGTTGCGAAAGCCGCATTTGATGCTGGCTGGAAGATTTCTCACGAGAAGAGCGATAAAAACAAAGAAGATTGACCGCCACAGTTCCCCAACTCAAACGGTCAATCTTTTTTGATCCACTAGAAACGGGAAGCTGACCAAACATTGCTCGTCAGCACCTTTTCTATTTGTAGTATAGTCAATTTTAAACGATTTGTCAAGGGATATCCACCACTGTCAGACTGCCGTCTGTTTTTTTTTTTTCAAATTTTTTTGAAAAAGGGTGAAAGGATTTCGCGCGGCGTGTATTTAAGGAAGTAAGAGCATCCATTTTTGCCGGAGCTCCACTTCCGGCCCAAAGAAAGTGAGGGACCCCCTATGAAGAAACGACTTATCAGCCTTCTGGTGGCGCTGTGCATGGCGGTAACGCTCCTGCCTGTGTCGGCAATCACAGCGTGGGCGGAGGGAGGCGGCCAATTAAAAATTGTAAAGGGCGGCTACCCAGAAGGCTCTAATAGCGGTAGTCAGTCCTGCTCCGGAACAGACTGGAGCTATGATAAGGACACCCGAACTTTGACATTAAGCCCCAGCACCCCAACAAACTATGATTTTTCCAATAATGGCATTCACACCGGACCGGGTAATAACACAGACTGCAACCTCATAATCGGTCAACATGCAACCGTAACCGATGGTTTTTTTTGGGGTGCTGTTACAAATCATGGTACTATTACCGGCGGCTTTTTTTCTTCTTCCGTTTCCAATGAATCTAACGGCAAGATTGAAAATGGTCAGTTTGGTGATCGGGCTTCTTCGTGCACCGTTACAAACAATGGCGGCACGATCAACGGCGGCACCTTCAAAGATGAGCTAACCGGAAGTGGCATAGAACCGGGTTATACCCTCAAAGCAAAAACACCCACCGGTTATGAAGGGGTTTTGGTCAATGAGTATCGTGATTCATGTTATATCATCCCGAATCAGGCATCCGTTTCTGTTGATATAAGCTATCATTTTGAGCCTGCGATCAATTTCCAAAATCTTCCACCCCTTGATGTAACCATTGATAATGCACAGCCTACGCTTCTTTCCGACTGGTGTGAGAGCAATCCCAAGATTGAGTTCGATGGTCATTACGCTTATAACGTTACCTTTACCGCACCGCCTGCAAAAGGCTCAACCGTAACCATCAGCCCACTGACCTGGCTGGTGATTGACAAGGACGGTTACCCGGCCACTGCACAGGATTTGAACGGCAACCGGGCGAATTATACCGGCAACGGCTGGAAGTTTGATGCGAGCAATAACACGCTGACGCTGGAAAGCGGAGATTATGATTTTTCCGGTGAGGAAAACGCACTGCGCCCCCTGAACCCGAATGTCCAGTTGGTGGTTGAATCCGGTGCCAAGCTGACCGGCGGCGCAGCTGGAGATGGGTCTGGTGTCACTTGGCAGCTGACCGAAAACACGGATGATCCGAGTACTTATAAGTTGACGATTAGCGGCAGTGGTGCAATGGAAGATTTTCCATTTGGTAGCTATCAGCCATGGTACAGCTTCCACGATCAAATCACCTCTGTTGTCGTTTCTCCCGGCGTAACTTCGATTGGACAATGCGCTTTTAGCCGGTTTGCTAAGCTAACTCATGTTGACATTGCAGATAGTGTAATATCCATTGGCTGGGATGCTTTTTATTATTGCTCCAGCCTTACTAACATTACAATTCCGCAAAGTGTCACATATATCGGACCCTTGGCTTTTTTCCATTGCACAAACTTAAGCAGCATCACACTTTCAAATAATATAACTTCCATTGGTAGCAGCGCTTTTGAAGATTGCACCAACCTCACCAGTATCACGATTCCCGGCAGTGTAACTTCAATTGGCTTGGCTGCTTTTTGTAACTGCACTAAGCTCACCAGTATCACGATTCCTGATAGTGTGACAACTATTGACCTCGAGGCTTTCAAGAATTGTTCTAGCCTGACTAGTATCACGATTCCCGGCAGCGTAACTTCAATTGGCCCGTATGTTTTCGATGGTTGTACTAGCCTGAATGACATCCGCTACTCTGGCACAAGTGAAAGCGTTATTTCTGCTCTTTCTGGCTATGCCCCCACTCTCGTCACCTTCGACTATGGCGACAAAGTGCCTGAAGCAGAGCGAATGATAAAAGTGTTCGTCAAAACGGGCGGGACATTGACAGCTCCCACCACGCTTCCCAACGTGGTTGGCTATGAGTTCAAGGGCTGGCGCACCAAAGATGGCAAGCCTTATGATTTCACTGTTGCTCCTACCGGCCAGTTCACCCTTTACGCCAACTGGGAAAAGATTCCCGACCCGAAGCCCGAACCCAAACCCGAGCCCGAACCCGAAGCCCCCACCTACACCCTGACGGTGAAAGGCGGCACGTTCACCTACAACGGCGGCGAAGCCATGACCAGCGCCAGCGTGCCGGTGGATGCCGAGGTCAAGGTGACGCTGAACCAGAGCGCCGTGCCCGAGGGCATGGTGTTCGACCTGTGGGCCATGGATGAAGCCAGCCTGCTGGGCAACCCGGCGGTCGCCTACAACCAGGAGAGCTTTACCATCCCGGCGGGCAGCGTGGCCAAGGGCAGCACCGTGACCGTGGAAGCCCAGTACCGGGATGCCACCATCGAGAGCGAGCCCAGCATTCTGGGCACTGCCGCCATCATCGGCGTGGCCGGTGCAGGCACGGCGGTCATCGTGTGGCAGGGCTACCGCATCGGCATGGAGCTGTACGAGAAGTATTTCCAGCCCACGCCGGAAGAAACTGCGGCAGAGCAGCCCGCCCCGGAAGCTCCGGCAGCTGCCGCTTCCTGAGCACAGGCGCACCCGCTCCCTTCCACGCCTGACAGAACCACATAAAAACAGCGCCGCTCCATCGTTTCCGGTGGGGCGGCGCATTTTTGCGGTTCAATCCCGGCGCAAAGGCAGGGTAAGGGACATTTTCTGGTAGGCAATGCGGGGCGTGCCATCCTCCACATGGATGATGCCGCACTTGGTAAAGCCGTTTTCTTCCAGCAGGTGCTGCATGATCTTGTTGTCGGCGTGGGTGTCGGCCCGCAGGCTCTCGCAGTGCTCCAGACACCAGGTGATCACAGCGGCGGCAACGCCGGGGTGCCTGCCCGCCGAAGCCAGCCGGTGGATGGTGCCGTAGGGCAGGGTATCGTTCAGCCACTTGCCATCCTCGATCCGGGCATAGGTGGGGTCCGGGCCAAGGATAAAGGCAAACACGCCCTCCAGCTCGCCGTTGACAAGGTAGAGGAACAGCCGGTTGGAATCAATGTCCTCTTCCAGCAGCTCCTGCGGCGGGAAATGATCTCCCCACTGGGTGGGGTTGCCGGAATCCGCCATCGCCTGCCGGGCGCGGGCATAAATTTTCAGGATCGCATCCAGATCTGCACGTCTTGCTCCACGAAACATCGTCATCCAACCTCTCTTCCGGCAGGCCGCTGCCCGCCCTGATCGTTCTGCCTTAATATAACACAAAACGGCCCTCTCCGTCAAAGCCTGCTGCAAAGGCGGAGAGGGTCGTTCACTGATGCGCTTATGTGCGCTGGCTGCGTGCCCGGCGGTACTCCCGGGGGCTCTGGCCATACCGCTCATGGAACAGGCGGTAGAAGTAGCTGGTGTTCTCGTAGCCCACCTGGGTGATGATCTGCTGGATGTTCAGGTCGCTGCGGCGCAGCAGGCGGGCGGCGGTCTCCATCCGGTGCTTCTGCAGCAGCTCCTTATAGGTCTTTCCGGTCTGGGCCCGGACGCACTCGCTGACATACGCCAGCGAAACGCCGTAGCTGCGGGCCACATTGGAAAGGCTGGCCTCACGATAATTTTGGGTGATCTCCTGCAGCGCCGCCTGCACCAGTGCATCGCGGCTCACGGCCTCCATGCGGGCTTGCTGCGGGGAGCGTTCAAGCTTTGCCATCATTGTATCTGTCCTCCGTAACGGTGCGGCAGGCGGGGGACTGGGGGAAGCCGGACCACCCGCCGCACGATAACTGCGGAGCCCCTTCCGGGCTCTTATACCCTGAATACGAATCACCCGCCGCAAACATTGCAGAAAAGCTAAAAATTTTTTAGTCAATTTTCGTTGTAGGGGAAGGAGGACGATTTTGAATGCGCTCCGCGTTGCTCTGCGCATCTTCAGCGGAAAGAATATTTATAATTTCGCAATTCTGGAAAATCTGCGGATTTTCCAGAATTGCCTTTTCACGGGAGGGGCGTAAAGGCGAGCCTGCAAAAGCACCAAACGCAAAAACAGGGCTGCTGCACGAAGTTTTGTGCAGCAGCCCTGTTTCCAATTTATAAACTTTCCAATACCTTTTTCCCGGTCAGCGGGTCGGGGATGCCCAGCAGCGCCAGTATAATGGCCATGCGGATATACACACCGTTATGCACCTGATCGAAATAAGCGGCGCGGGGGTCGTTGTCCACGTCCGGCTTGATCTCATCAATGCGGGGGAGCGGGTGCAGCACCGGCATGGTGGGCGGTGCCGCCTGCAGCAGCTTTTCGTCCAGTTCATAGCAGCCTTTCAACCGCAGATAGTCCTCTTCGTTGAAAAAGCGTTCCTTCTGGATGCGGGTCATGTACAGCACGTCCAGACCGGGCAGTTCAGCTTCAAGGTCGGCGGTCTCCTTGTAGTTCTGATGCAGCGGGGTCAGGGTCTCGTCCTTGACGTACTGCGGGATGCGCAGCTCCTCCGGCGAGATGAACACGAAGCGATTCCCCTCGAACTGGCTGAGGGCTGCGGTCAGGGAGTGGACCGTCCGGCCAAATTTGAGGTCGCCGCAGAACCCCACCGTCAGGTGATCCAGCCGCCCCTTGCGCTGGCGAATGGTCATCAGGTCGATCATGGTCTGGGAGGGGTGGGCGTGGCCGCCATCGCCTGCATTGATGACGGGCACCCGCGCATACATGGACGCCCGCAGCGGTGCGCCCTCCTTGGGGTGGCGCATGGCAATGACGTCTGCATAGTTGCTTACCACACGGGCAGTATCGGCCACCGTTTCGCCCTTGCTGGCGCTGGAAAGCTGCGCCCCGGCAAAGCCCAGCGTCTTGCCGCCCAGCCGCAGCATGGCCGACTCGAAGGAAAGGCGGGTGCGGGTGCTGGGCTCGTAGAACAAAGTGGCAAGAATGCGGCCATCGCACAGGTGGGCGTAGGGCGCGGGGTCAGCCTCCATCCGGTCGGCAAGGTCGAGCAGTGCCAGCTGCTCAGCCAGAGAAAAGCTGCCGGGCTCAATAAAATGTCTCACAGCCATTCTCCCTTCAGCACAAACTTTTCGCGCTCCGCGCCGGTGGAAACGAACTGGATCTCGTGCCCCAGCTGCTTTTCAAGGAACTCCACATAGGCCTTGGCTTCCTTGGGCAGCTCTGCCCAGCTGCGGCAGCCGGAGATATCCTTGTTCCAGCCGGGCAGCAGCGTGACCACCGGCTGCACACGGTCAAGGTCGGACAGGGTGTCGAAGCGGGGGACTTCCACGCCGTCCAGCTTGTAACCGGTGATGACCGGGATCTGCTTCATGCTGCTCAGCACGTCCAGCTTGGTCAGTGCGATCTTATCCGCGCCCTGACATTGCAGGCCGTAGCGGCTGGCAACGCAGTCAAAGGGGCCCACCCGGCGGGGACGGCCGGTGGCTGCGCCGTACTCGCCGCCGGCCTTGCGCAGCTTTTCGTTCCACGCTTCGCCCATTGCGTTCTCTGCCGCAAAGGGGCCTGCGCCTACACAGGTGGAGTAGGCCTTCAGCACACCCACCACATGGTCCAGCTTGCAGTTCGGGATGCCCGCACCCAGCGGCGCGTAGGCCGCCAGCGTGTTGGAACTGGAAGTGAACGGGAAGATGCCGTAGTCGATATCCCGCATTGCGCCCAGCTGCGCTTCCAGCACGATGCGCTTGCCGCTGTCGTGCGCCTGCTGCAAGAAAGCGCCCACATCACAGATGAAGGGCGCAAAGTACGCTGCCTGCTGCCTGCACCAGTTCAGCAGGGCATCGTAGCTCATGGGCTCCTGATGATAGCAGCCTGCCAGCTCCATATTCTTGGCGTCCAGGATCATGTGCAGGCGGTTCTGGGTGCGCTCCTCGTCCAGATGCAAAAGGTCACCCAGCCGCAGGGTCTTTTTGCGGTACTTGTCGCTGTAAGCGTAGGCGATGCCGCGCCGGGTAGAACCGAACGCGCCGCCCTTTTTAGCAAGGCGGTCCTCTTCCAGCCCGTCCTGTACCTTGTGCCACGGCATGGAGATGGTAGCTTTGTTGGAGAGCTTCAGGTTCTTGGGGCTGATCTCCACGCCGCGGGCCTCGATGGCCTGCATCTCGTTTGCAAGATGGTCAAGGTCGATGACCATTCCCGTGCCCAGCACACAGGTGACGTCCGGGTGCAGGATGCCGGAGGGCAGCAGGTTCAGGATGAACTTGCCCTTCTCAGTAACAACGGTATGGCCGGCGTTGTTGCCGCCCTGATAGCGGGCGACCACATCGGCGTTTTCGGCCAGCAGGTCGATGACGCGGCCCTTGCCCTCATCGCCCCAGTTGATTCCAGTAACAGCAGTCAGCATAAACTTCAATTTCCTTCTTTTCACATTTTGCGATGGCCTGCGGCAAATGCTGTTGCGCCGCCGCAGAACCTCATCCTTCGATTTTCCTCTTGCAATTTCCAGTCGCAATTGCTATTATACGAGCAGAGAAAGAATGTGTAAAAAGTATCCTGTGTATGGCAGCAATGTAATTTTTATATGAAAGGCGGAAAAGCATCATGTATGTGGACTGGGAATATTATAAGATCTTCTATTATGTGGCGAAGTATCAGAACTTTACCAAGGCAGCGCGGGTGCTGGGCAACAACCAGCCCAATATCACCCACTCGATGAACCGGCTGGAAAGCCAGCTGAACTGTGTGCTCTTCATCCGCTCCAACCGGGGCGTCACCCTGACACCGGAGGGCGAGATGCTCTATTCCCGCATTGCGTCGGCGGCGGTGCAGATCCAGGACGCCGAGGAGGAGCTGAGTGCCAGCGCCACGCTGGAGCACGGCGCGATCAGCATCAGCGCAACGGAAACGGCGCTGAACATCTATCTGTCCGAAAAGCTGCGGGCCTTCCACACCGAATATCCCGGCATCCGGCTGCGCATCTCCAACCACTCCACCCCGCAGGCAGTGCAGGCCGTGAAGAACGGCGAGGTGGACTTTGCCGTCATCTCGACCCCCACAGAGCTTGAGACGGGGCTGAAAATGGTGGATTTGATGCCCTTTTACGAGGTTCTGGTGGGTGGCCGGACCTTCACCGCACTGGCAAGTCAGAACCTGACCCTGAAAGAACTGGTCAACTATCCCCTCATCTCCCTCAGCGACGAGAGCATGACCCGCAGCTTCTACCGGCAGTTCTTCCTTGACCACGATGCCGTCCTCCGGCCCGACACCGAGGCCGCCACCACCGACCAGATGCTGACCC
>OHTC01001177.1_pt1 | contig 10194 bp, 8 predicted proteins | sample 1578801 | NCBI WGS metagenome assembly OHTC01 (sample SAMEA3879556, study PRJEB24766) | human gut metagenome | biome: human-associated habitat; feature: feces | place: USA | collected 1985/1987 | reverse complement strand
TTGCTCAGGCTCGTTGGTGCGGGGCTGCTGGGGTCAAGAATGTAGTTACCCTTTCTGACCATCGTGATGCCTCCTTTGGGACGAACTATGGCTTCCTCATGGAAGGACTGCGTCTTGAAGCCCGTGGTGTTGTTGTCATTGATAAAAATGATAAGGTCACCTATGTGGAATACGTTCCAGAAGTCACCCATGCCATTAATTTTGATGGTGTCCTTGCTGCAGTAAAGGCTCTGATTTAATTGTAGGGCTTCCTGATCGACCTATTCACCTGCACCGGTGAGCGAGACTTTTTGATGACGTATCGAGACCAGGACTTTCAAAAAGAAAACATCATCTACCGGAATGTGGATTGATTTGCCCATTGGTTTGCCTCTGTCCTTAAGACGTTTGATGGATCAGCCCAATCTTTGACTGTTTACTTGGGGGACCTTACGGAAGCTTATGCTGTTTCCAATGAGGAATTTTTTGAGATCCGCGGATTTTATACAAAAAGCGGAAATTCTGAAGGCTATTCGTTCAAGGTCCAGTATCAGCAGGATGAGGACGGCGAAATCATTCAAAATATGATCTTATAACTAGATAAAAAGAAAAATTCCCGACTGGAAATGATACCAGTCGGGAATTTTTCATGCTTTTTTCTTTATCATGGAAGGCGGGACGGGAACGAGGAAGGCGAAGAAGCAGCCAATGGCGGCGACGATCCAGAGAATCTGCAGGCTAGGACCAACACCCCAACGGTCGGCAGCCCATCCGACCAGGGGAGAAATCAGGCCGCCTACACTGGCACTGAGACCCAAGGTCACGCCGGAAGCAAAACCAATGTTGCGGGCAAGGTAGGTCTGTCCCAAGATGACCATGGGACTGTAAGGCGCAAAAAGGGAAAGAGCCGTCGGCACCAAGAGCAGGGTTGCTGTCGTTTGGCTGGTACTGTTTGTGAGAAAGAAGAGGGCGGGGACCATGACGAGGAAGGATATCCGCATGACCTTGATGTGTCCCACTTTGTCTGCCAGGATACCGCCCAAAAAAGTCATGACAACCCCCATGGAAAAAAGCAGGGAAAGGGCAAGACTGCCGCTGCTTGCTGATGTGCCAAGAACGCTGATCCAGTAAATTGGGATAAAGGAGTTAAGGATGGTAAAGCCAATTGAGCGTGCAAAAATAACGAAACTAAGTTTCCCGAAGGCGTTCCAATCATTTTTCGGCTGAGGTTCGTTTGAATGGCATTCCCTTTTTTCTGTCCCTTTGAGTCTTTTTTTGATTGCAGGAAGTTTCTTCATCAGATAGAGAGCCGTAAGAAAATTGACTACGGCGTAAATGATGAGCCCCTTGATGCCAAACTGATAGGCGCTGAACCCTGCTGCCACGGGACCGACGGCAAAGCCTGCATTGCCCCCGACAGAAAAAATCCCCATCGCCTTGCCTTTTTGGGCGCCTGAAATGCCGTTTACAAGACGAGCTGCTTCGGGATGGAAAAGGCTGCTGCCCAATCCGCTCAGCATGGCTAAAAAGAGGATGAACCAATAATTCTGGGTAAAGGCCATGGCTGAAAGACTGAACCCACAGAGAAAGACACCAAGGGGGACCAAATAAGGAAGGGATGCACGGTCCGAATAGTAGCCGATGAGAGGCTGCGTTACAGAGGCGAGGACAATATTTGCAAAGATGATGCCCGCTGCTTCCTGATAGGAAAGATGGCAGGCCGCGATAAAATAGGGGAGAAGGGCTGGAATCCCGCCTTGGGCCCAGTCTGTACCAAAATGGCCCAAGGTAAAGTGCAGCACGTTATTCTGGGAATGTTCCATGGAAGCCTTCCTTTCTGCATGGGGAGAAACGTTTTTCTTTCATTGTATTCGACAGCGCTTCATCCTGCAAGGTAAAAGAGGAGAAACCTCGAATAAGACCTTTTGGTGTGGATAAGTTAACTGGCAGTTTGAATCAATGGGCCATTATACGCCAAATATCGAATCATATTGTTTAGAAATGTAATGAATCCATAAAGACAATATCGAATTTGACCACATCACATGGATGAATCGCCGTTATTTTTGCAAAATTTTATATTTTCAGAAAATAACTAGCATTCTATCCTGACTTTGGGTATAATAAAGATGCAATCATTTTTCTCAAAGCGCCGTTTTTTCTATCGAAGGGGACGCAACGGTCAAACCAGCCGCGGCTTGGATAGACGGCTTAAAAATCCGGCAGGCGCTTTTAGCAGGAACGGAACCCAATTAAACAAAAGGAGGCAACAAATCGCATGCAACCATCTGTAAGAAAGAAATCGTGGATGAATCGATTCATCGACACCATTGAGTATTGGGGAAATAAATTGCCCCATCCTTTTATCCTTTTTGGGATGCTCGTCGTCATTACCCTTATTGGGTCCTGGATCTTATCCCAGGCTGGCTGCAGCATAACCTATATGGCAGCTTCACGAACCCCAGGGGAACCGGAAAAGGAAGTGACCATTGCCGTTACCAATCTGCTATCCGGAGAAAACCTGCGTTACCTGATTACGAAGTATCCTGATATTTTTATTGGGTATCCACCTATGAAACTTGTTCTTGTGATGATGGCGGCAACGGCCTTTATCGAAAAGACCGGTTTCTTTGGGACTTTTATGAAAAAGTATCTGCTCCGCGCGCCTCGGGGCCTCGTGACTTTTGCTGTTGTCTTTGTCGGCGTCAACTCCAATTTGATGAGTGATGCCGGGACCCTTTTTGCCTTGACCATGGGTGGAATTATTTTTGCTGCTTTGGGCCGAAATCCCCTGATTGGTGTTATTCTTGGTTGGGCAAGTTCGAGCGGCGGCTTTACGGCAAATCTCTTCCTTGCTGGGACGGATGCTCTGCTTGCTGGCATAACGGAAGGTGTTGTCAAGGAGATGGGCGTTGCAGTCGATATCAATCCAGCCATGAACTACTTCTTTATGGCTTCAGCGACCTTCTTCCTTTCTGTGACGCTTACCCTTTTTACGGAAAAGGTTGTCTGCCGTATGGTCGGTGATGGGGATGGAAAGGTCAATATGGCTTTGCTTGAGGAGCATAAACTAACGGCGGATCAGGAAAAGGGACTGCGTTGGGCTTTTTATGGATTTCTCTTCTTCCTTGCCGTTATGGCAGCCCTTACCGTTCCTTCCTGGGCCATCCTGCGCAATGCGAAGGGTGGTTTCCTGCCGAAATCACCGTTCTTTGCTGGCATCATCACACTTATTGCTTTCTTCTTTGTTTCCACAGGCCTGCCTTATGGTGTGGCAACAGGGGAAATCAAGAAGTGGAAGGATATTCCCCGCCTTGTTTCCGCCGGTCTGCGGGAAGCGATTCCCCTTTTGACGACGACCATGATGGCAGCGGTCTTCATCGATATGATGAATAAATCCAATATCTTTAAAATGGTTGCTGTAGCTGGTGCAGAAGCTCTGCGTGGAGCCAATATCGGTCTTTTGCCGCTTTGTTTGATGATCATTGTCGTGACCACCATCATCAACCCGTTCATGACAAGCGGTTCCTCCAAGTGGCTCATCATCGCGCCCATGATTGTTCCTATGTTCACCATGCTGAATGTGCATCCTGCTTATGCCCAGCTTGCGTATCGCATTGGTGACTCGGCTACGAATATCTGTTCCCCTCTGCAGGAACTTCTGCCCGTAATCATTGGCATGCTGACACAATACCAGGAAGAAGGGAAAATCCCTCTGCGTCCAGGTGAAACGGAACATCGCAAGATTGGGATTGGTACGATTTTTTCCTTGACTATTCCCTATGCCATGGTTATTCTTCTGACCATGACGGCCATGCTCATTGTTTGGCTCACCTTTGGTCTTCCCATTGGACCGGGCATTCCTATGCATATTCAGTAACGTTCCGGCTTCCTTGATTTTGTCCCCCCTTAAGAAGGCATCAGACTAAGATGGAAAATCCCCTGGCAGCTAATCAGCTGCTGGGGGATTTGTAGAATCAGTAGAAATTCATCGCGATGAATATCCTTTTGGAGAGGCTTCTGGTTGAGGCTTCCTTTTTCTAAACGGAGAATAATCCTCATGAAAACAAAGAAAACCTTCCTCAATCGATTTATTGATACCATCGAGTATTGGGGCAACAAATTACCCCATCCTTTTATGCTCTTTGGCGGTATGCTCCTTGCTACTTTATTCATTTCCTGGCTTCTTGCCCGTATGGGTGTCAGTATCTCCTATATGAGTGCATCAAAGATTCCCGGTGAACCGGAAAAGCTTGTGACAGTTGCTGTTGTTAATCTTCTTTCTGGAGATAACCTGCGCTACATCATCATAAAATTCCCGGAAATCTTTGTTTCTTATCCACCGCTTAAATTGGTCCTTGTCATGATGGCTGCCAGTGCCTTCATTGAAAAAACGGGCTTTTTTGAGACCTTCATGAAAAAATATCTGCTCAAGGCACCACGCAGTCTCATTACTTTTGCTGTCGTCTTTGTGGGAATCAATGCCAATCTGATGAGTGACGCGGGGACGATTTTTTCCTTTACCATGGGCGGTGTCATCTTTGCCGCCTTGGGACGCAATCCTCTTATTGGGGTCATCCTTGGCTATGCGAGCGCCAGCGGCGGTTTTACAGCCAACCTCTTTCTTGCCGGGACGGATGCACTGCTCGCGGGGATAACAGAAAGCATTGTCAAGGAAATGGGACTTTCTGTACCCATTAATCCCGCGGTCAACTATTTTTTCATGGCGGCAGCCACTTTTGTTCTTTCCGTGACCATGACCATTTTTACCGAAAAAGTCGTTTGCCGTATGGTGGGCGATGGGGATGGGACCCTTGATGAGAGCCTCATCGCAAAACATCGCCTTACGGAAGATCAGGAAAAAGGACTGCGCTGGGCTTTTTATGGCTTCCTTTTCTTCCTTTTCATTATGGGACTTCTCACGATTCCAGAGGGAGCACTCCTGCGTAATGCCAAAGGGGGATTTCTTCCAAAATCCCCACTCTTTGAGGGCATCATCGTCATTATAGGCTTTGCTTTTGTGGCAACGGGAATTCCTTATGCGGCAGCAACAGGAACAATCAAGGAGATGCGAGATATTCCCCGTCTGGTATCAGCCGGGCTGCAGCAAGCCATTCCTCTTTTGACAACAACCTTGATTGCTTCCCTTTTTATCGATATGATGAATAAGTCCAATATATTCAAGGTTGTCGCCATTGTTGGAGCTGAAATCCTCAAAGGGGCCGATGTGGGGCTTATTCCTTTGTGCCTAATGATTGTTGTTGTGACAGCCATTATCAATCCTTTCATGACCAGTGGATCATCTAAATGGCTCCTTATTGCCCCCATGATTGTGCCCATGTTCACCCTCCTCAATGTCCATCCTGCCTATGCCCAGCTGGCCTTTCGCATTGGGGATTCGTGCACCAATATTTGTTCGCCCCTTCATTCCGCCCTGCCCATCATTATAGGACTCCTCACGGAATATCAAGCCGAAGGGAAGATTCCTTTGCGTCCCGGCGAGACGATGCAACGGGAACTGGGGATTGGAACCATTTTCTCTCTTACGATTCCATATTCCCTGGTTCTCCTATCAACCATGACGGTCATGCTGGTTCTTTGGCTGCTGCTTGATCTGCCTATCGGGCCAGGGGTTTCCATGTATCTGTGATTTTTGTGCTATACTGAAAGAAAACTCAATGAAGGAGGAACAGCAATGCTGATCAAAAATGCTCATGTACTCAGTCCCCATGTGACAGAGGGGTTCTATGATATTAGGGTCCTTGACGGAAAAATTGCCGAAGTGGGGGAGAGCCTTTCGGCAGAAGGTGAATCCGTTCGGGATGCTGGCGGGGCCTATGTGACGCCTGGATTCATTGATGCCCACACACATCTTGGACTCAAAGCAGATTCGCTGGGTGAATTTTACGCTGATCATAATGAGAAGAAGATGATTCTTTCACCAGAGATGCGTGCCATTGATGCCATCAATCCTCTTGACCGGACCTTTGAGGAGGCGCGAAATGCCGGGATTACGTGCTGCGCAAGCGGCCCTGGTTCGCTTAATGTGATCGGCGGTCAGTATGCTGCCATCAAGACGCGGGGCAAGATCATTGACGAGATGGTCCTTGATCCTTATTTTGCCATGAAATGCGCCCTGGGGGAAAATCCTAAAAAGGGATATGAAACAACTCGTATGGGGATTGCGGCAACACTTCGGGAATTTCTCCTTACTGCCAAAGTTTATGCGGAAACGCCTGTCCGTGATTATGACCGGAAACTGGAACCCATGGTGCCTGTCATGCGTGGCGAAAAACCGCATTTGTGATGAATTTCATTTACGGTTTACCTTGGACCATGTGACAAGCGGGACGGATATCTTGGAATTTTTGCGCAAACGTCCGGAGATCCCTCTTCTTGTAGGGCCCAGCCTGGGAAGCCGCGGCAAGGTGGAGCTTCACGGGAAGGGATTTGACAGTGTAGCGGCGTTAGCAGAAGGCCGTGATATCTGCATCATTACGGATGCTCCCGTGATTCCCCTGCAGTATTTGCCTGTTTGCGTTGGCCTTGCCATCAGCAAGGGCATGGCCTATGAAAAAGCTCTTGCAGCGGTCACCATCAATGCGGCCCGCGTCATGGGCGTTGATCAGCGGGTTGGGAGCCTAGAAAAAGGAAAGGATGCCGATTTGGTCCTTTTCAAGGATAAACCTTTTGTCACGATTCAAGATCCTTTGGCTGTCATGATGGACGGAATTTTTCTTGACGCCTCTAATTAAAAAGAAGCAATTTATGAACCTCTCCTATCAACTTTGATAGGAGAGGCTTTCTTTTTACTGAAAAGGATGATTTGTGTACAGATAATAATGATAATGGGAATAAAATCGGACGTGTTTGAACGGATATACAAGATAAATTATACTTACACAAATATGTATCATTTTATGAACAAATTGTAAAATATTTGACGGAGTATTTAGCAACATGTTAAATTAATATTATGAACAAATATTTTGAATAAATATACTGAAGAAAGGATGGTTTCATGAAAGCATTCAAGTTGATGATCCTTACTGCTTTTCTTGTTTTGCTGGGAATTCTATCAGGGTGTTCCCCTGACGAAAAGCGGCCTGTTGTCTTTGCAGATCCTGGATGGGATAGTGTCCGGTTCCATAACGCTGTGGCTCAGCTCGTTGCTGAAAAGGTCTATGGACTCAAGACGGAAATCCTTTATGGCTCCACGCCCATCACGCAGGCCGCCCTTGTACGCGGCGATGCAGATGTCAATATGGAGCTGTGGACGGATAACGTTCCCACTTATGAAGCTGATAAGGCCGCCGGCGGGATCGTGGATCTGGGCGTCAACTATGATGATAACCGCCAAGGGTTTTATGTCCCGCGCTACGTCATTGAAGGTGATGCCGAACGCGGTATTGCCCCTATGGCGCCGGACCTGAAGCGTCCTTTCGCGAGATCTTCCTCATCCGTCAAGGATCTGAGCCGCTATGCGGCGCTCTTTAAGGATGAGGAAGATCTCGCGAAAGGACGCTTATATGGTGCCATCCCAGGATGGAATATCGATGCCATCCTCTATAAGAAGTATGAAGTCTATGGGCTTAATCAGAACTATATCTATTTTCGGCCTGGCAGCGAAGCTACGCTTTCTACGGCTTTTTTGACTGCCTACGAGAAAGGGCTTCCTGTTGTTGGGTATCAATGGGAACCTACTTGGCTTTCCGGTAAACTTGACCTTGTATTGCTGGAAGACGCCCCTTATGAGAAGGCCGCCTTTGAAGAGGGCCTTACGGAAGCCCCTGCCGTGAAGGTTGTGATTGCGGCCAATTCTCGTTTCCCCAAACGGGAGCCGGAGTTTTCAAAGTTCCTTAGCCGCTACCATACGTCAAGTACCCTTACGGCAGAAGCCTTGGCTCATATGGCGGATACAAAGGCTTCCTATGAGGAAACGGCCCGCTGGTTCCTCAAAAAACATGGGGAACTTGTTGATGCTTGGCTGACGCCAGAAGACGCAGCCAAACTGAGGGAAGCACTTTAACTGGGAAAGGAGCCCTTATGATCAATTATCTCACAACGTTTCCGAACCTTCGCATCAATGTGGCTGAGCCCGTCGATGCTTTTGTCCGTTATATCAACATTCATTATGGAGAATTCTTCGTCTCCTTCAAGCGTCTCATTGGTATCTTTGTTGGGGCCCTTAACAGCGGACTTGACGCAATTCCTTGGTGGATCTTGATTCTTGCCGTGGCCTATGGCGGCGGCAGATTGATGAATAGTTACCGCAAAGGCGCTTTTTTTGGCGGGCTGCTCTTTTTTATCGGTCTTTTGGGTTACTGGCAGATGATGTGTGAAACCCTTTCCATTGTCCTTGCGGCTGTGTTCTTTTCCCTTTTGATTGGTCTTCCCATTGGCGTCCTCCTTGCCTCCATCAAACGGGCCGATCCTTTGATTCGGCCTTTTCTTGATGCCATGCAGACCATGCCGACCTTTGTTTATATGATTCCCGCAGTCATGCTCCTGGGGCCAGGAAAGGTGCCTGCCGTCCTTGCAACCGTTGTATATGCAGTTGTTCCTGTCATTCGGCTGACCAGTCATGGAATCAAGCAAGTCGATCCAGAAGTAGTCGAAGCGTCTCGTTCATTTGGGGCCTCACGCTTCCAGACCCTCGTCAAGGTGCAGATCCCTCAGGCCCTGCCTACGATCATGACGGGTATCAATCAGACCATGATGATGGCGGTTGCTATGGTCGTTACAAGTTCCATGATCGGTGCCAACGGCCTTGGTATGGAAGTCCTCATCGCCATCAACCGTATGGAATCAGGTCGTGGTCTGTCGGCGGGACTCAGTATTGTCATCATTGCGATCCTGCTTGACCGTCTGACCCAAAGCGTGATTCGGAAGGAGGAATCCCAATGACACAAACGCCCATTCTCGAGGTCCGGCACCTCTACAAAATCTTTGCCCCTCTGGATTTTCGCGGTGAAAAGAAAATGGCCTATAAGCTATTGGAACTTGGGGCTACAAGACAGGATGTCCTTGAAGCAACCGGGATGACGGCGGCTGTGACGGACGTGTCCTTTCGGGTGGGAAAAGGAGAAATCTTTGTACTTATAGGGCTGTCTGGCAGCGGCAAATCGACCCTTGTGCGCTGCCTCAATATGCTGCATCGGCCCAGCCGGGGAGAAGTCCTCATTGACGGAGAAGATATCACTGCGTACGATGAAGTAAAACTTCAGAAGCTGCGGCGGACAAAAATTTCCATGGTCTTCCAAAACGGCGGTCTTCTCGCTCATCGGGATGTCATGGGCAATGTGGGCTATGGTCTTGAAATCCGCGGCGTCAAGAAGGAGGAACGGGAGGCCAAGGCTCTTGAAATGATTCGCATGGTGGGTCTTGAAGGGCACGAACGGGAGAGTCTTGATAGTTTGTCCGGCGGGATGCGGCAGCGCGTTGGTATCGCCAGGGCCTTGGCAAGCGACCCGGATATCCTGCTCATGGATGAAGCCTTTTCCGCCCTTGATCCCCTTGTGAAAAATGATCTCCAGTTTGAGCTGCTGCGCATCCAGGAGCAGACGGGAAAGACCATCATCTTCATTACTCATGACATCAATGAAGCATTTAAGTTGGGAAGCCGCGTGGGCATTTTGCGGGACGGACGCATGATCCAGCTTGATACACCGGAAAAAATGCTGAGCGCACCGGCCAATGACTATGTCCGCCGCTTTATTGACAGTGTTGATACAACCAAGGTGCTCACGGTTAAGCACATCATGACCGTTCCCGGTTCGGTCATAAAAAAGACCGACGGCGCCAATGTGGCCCTAAACAGTATGCGTGCGAGCGGCGTTTCAAGTGCCTATGTGGTGAGTGATTATATGCACTTTGACGGAATCATCACCTTGGAAGGAGCCCTTTCCGTGCGGGATGGGAAGAAGACTTTTGAAGAAGCCATCATTCGGGAGGTTCCTTTTGTACGCAATCTTGATGCTCCAGTTTCTTCCATTGTCCCTCTGGCGGCAAAGACGCAGTATCCTCTTGCTGTAGTGGATGAGCATGATGTCTTCCGCGGCATTGTGACAAAGGCCTCCGTCCTGTCTTCCCTTTCCGTCTAAACAAAAACGGGTCTTCCCAAAGGAGGACCCGATTTTTTGTTTTTATTTTTGTTTTAGCCATTTAGTAAAGAGGGGATAGCGTTGGCCCATCTTTTTTGTCATGACAAGAGAG
>OHTC01001173.1_pt1 | contig 10257 bp, 9 predicted proteins | sample 1578801 | NCBI WGS metagenome assembly OHTC01 (sample SAMEA3879556, study PRJEB24766) | human gut metagenome | biome: human-associated habitat; feature: feces | place: USA | collected 1985/1987 | reverse complement strand
GTTCCGTCTTGGAGAAGATTTATGATGCTGTCTGGAAAGCCCCTGTTTCTGAAACCCTTTCAAAAGATTCGGATCACGCCTAAGGAAAGGAACTGAAATGGGAAAGGAAATCGAAATGAAGCTCCTGACGACCCAGGCGGGATGCCACAGGCTCTTTGCCGCTAGGACCGTCACGAAAACCGCTCTTCCGGTAACGGAAAAGCGTCTTAGCCTCAAAAATATATATTATGATACAAAAGATGGTGCCCTGAACCGGGAACGCATGGCCTACCGCGTGCGTGTCACCAATGGCAGCGCTTATGAAGCGACCATCAAAACAAAAGGTACATCCACAGGAGGCTTTTCTGTCCGCGGTGAATATACCGTGCCCCTAAAGGACGAAACGCCTGTGACGGAAGGTTTTCCTCCCGAAGTGACGAGGCGCCTGAAGGACCTGCTTCATGGGGAATCACTTGTTCCAACCGTGACGATCACTTTTGTGCGCCACGCCATGGACCTTGCGGCAGGAAAAAGCCGTGTCGAGCTCTCCCTTGATGAAGGCATCATAGAAAGCGGCGACCGTTCCCAATCCCTTAGGGAGGTGGAATTTGAACTCAAAGAAGGGGACCCTGCTGCCCTTTTTGAGCTTGTCAGCCATCTTGCAGGTGAAATCCCCCTCTATCCGGAAGACCGGAGTAAGCTCGAACGAGGCCTTTTCCTTCTTGCAGGAAAGACACCCCAAGAGTCCTGCGACGATGCTGTTAAAGTGCCCAAGACCTTTGCAGATGCTGCGCGTTTCCTTAGGGAAATCCTTCATGACCTAGGTGGTTTCTTTAACGGCACTGGAAAGAAAGCACCTATTGCTGACCGCCTGATCCTTTTTGCCGATTTTTGGGAAGAAAAGGCCTTGGGCGGGGACGAGGCGGCGCGCCTTCGGGAAGCGGCAGCCCATTTTGAAACGGATGACGCTGCCTATCTGGAAGAAGATCTTGAAGAGGGACGGATTGCCGCGCTGCTTTGGCAGTGCCTTGCGAAGGTCTACACCAAATCCCATGAGGAAGAAAGCTATTTTTAGCGGGAACTTCCACGGGCAAAAAAATAAAAGTCAAAAAATCAAAAAAGTATTTGACATTTTGACTTTTGGTGAGTACAATAAACCCAGGAAGTGCGAAATGACTTCCTGGGTCTTTTCCTTTGAAAGATCCTGTTTTCTTAGAAGGGATGGGGCGATGTAACCCAAGTCAAGATCGTGATGAGCTTTATGATGGCCTCTGGCAGGGCCCACATGGCAGCGGCTGCCGCAAGAACGGCCAGAAGTCCGATGATGAGATGCAGTTTCTTTGAGAAGCGGTCCATCAGGACTTCCGTATTGAGCAGTTCGTAGCAGCGCTGGAGCACCTTTAGTTTGGTGTTGATATTTTCCCGCCATACGTCAGCCCGCAAAAGATACATGTACCGGGCGTAGACGCGGGCGTTGAAGACATCCTCTGTGACTTGGAGGGCGTTATCAACATTGCTCGTAAGGACGCTCATGTCGGCCATGACTTCCATGAGCTCATTGCGGACCTTGCGGAAGGTCTTGGCCTTACCGCGGGATCCGGGTTCGGTTGCTTTGTCGATTTCGTCGTATGTGCTGTCGATGGCTTTCCGGAGGGCATCATCGTAGTAGCGCAGTTCGAGGAACTGGGCATTGGCAAATTCAAGGAGGTCCGGCAGGTCCGTGCTTCCCGTCCGATCCAGCATAATCGCTGTATCCCACGTCAGGTAGATGACATCGTCCTTGCTGTAGGAGAAGCGGTTTACGAGGGCATCCTTCCTCGTTTCTTCGCTAAGCGGCGTCTTGTCCTTCATGATAAGGGCCGCCAGGTCCCAATCGGGGAGCTTGTCCTTGAAATAGTAGACGACAAAATCCTCATCAAAGTCGGAAATGCGCATCTTCGTGCACGCCGGCCGGATCGTATCCGTGATGGCATCGATGTATTCGCGGACCACGTTTTCTGGCAAGGAGTCGACGGCAATGGTCAGGTTTTGGTATTTTTCATAGGAAATGTCTTCCGGGACTTCCAAATGAAAGATAAGACTGACGACGCCAATGTCAAAGATGCGGGCCTTGATGACCGCTGTGTATTGGTCCCCGGCAAATTCCATATCATGGGTTCCCAATTCAACAAGGACCGGGGGATTCTGAAAACTGATGGAGTTTGGTGCACTCTTTTCAAATCGCAGACGGGATGCAATCTTGTTCCGGCTGGTCCAGATGGCTTCCACGACATTGAGGTCGATTTCATCGGCGACGTCGAAAAGGTGGTAAAGGATAATGGATGAATTCATAAAAGCCTCCTTAACTAGGCAGCAAAAAAAGCAAAGTTCCTATCATCCTTTTTCGACAGCAGCCTTGTTTTTCCTTCCTATCAGGAAGATTACATAAAGGCGTTTTGCACGCCTTCCCCTTTGGGGGATTGGTAACAGGGGTATTTCCCCATTTTCGTGGCCCTTGGGCCCTTATCCATAGAATAAAAATTTTAGGCAGCATGCGGAGGTGTTTATGATGCAGTCAGAACGTTTCAGTGAAGAAGTCAAAAGTTTATTGGAAGCCAGTCAGCAGCAAGCTGTCATGAACTATAACCAAGAGGTGGGAACCGTCCATCTCCTGTCAGCCATGATGAGCGAACCTGATAGTTTCCTCCATTATGTCTTAAAGAGCCTTCATATCGAGGAAAACGACTTCAGTCGTGACCTTGACCATTTGGTGAAGGCCGTCCCGTCTGTGAAGGGAACGGACCAGCTTAGTATGTCCACGGGGATGGCAAGGGTCTTTGCCCTCGCGGAAAAAGCAGCCGGCCAAAATAAGATTACCGGAGCCCATCTGCTGGCTGCCCTCTGTGAAGATGGCGATAGCGATGTGGTTTCCCTCTGCCGCAAGTACGGCATTACCCGTTCGGCCATCCGTGGTCTCGTCGACCGCTATGAAGGCGGCAAGGACAGTGACGAAAACCGCAAGACCTTGGAAAAATATGGGCAGGATCTGACGGCTAAGGCCCGCAAGGGAGCCCTTGATCCGGTCATTGGTCGTGACGATGAGATCCGCCGTACCGTTGAGATCCTGTCTCGTCGGAAAAAGAACAACCCTGTCCTCATTGGGGAACCGGGTGTTGGCAAGACGGCTATTGTAGAAGGCCTTGCCCGCCGGATCGTGGCAGGCGACGTGCCTGAATCCTTAAAGAACAAGACCCTCTATGCCCTGGATCTTGCGTCCCTTGTTGCTGGGGCCAAGTACCGCGGTGAATTTGAAGAACGCTTGAAGAAAGTCCTCAAGATTGTTGCCGATTCGGCTGGACAGATCATCATGTTCATCGATGAACTCCATACCGTCGTTGGAGCCGGTGCCTCCGAAGGGTCCATGGATGCCGGAAATATCCTGAAACCGATGCTGGCCCGCGGTGAACTCCGCTGTATTGGGGCCACGACCCTTAATGAGTATCGAAAGTATATTGAAAAAGACAGTGCCTTGGAACGCCGGTTCCAGCCTGTCCTTGTCAAGGAACCAAGTGTCGAGGATACGGTTTCCATCCTGCGTGGCTTGAAGGAACGGTACGAAGTCCATCATGGGGTCCGCATCAAGGATTCTGCCCTTGTAGCTGCGGCTGCGCTTTCAAACCGCTATATCAGTGAACGCTTCCTGCCGGATAAGGCTATCGACCTCGTCGATGAAGCGGCAGCCCGTCTGCGTACGGAAATTGATTCCATGCCGACGGAACTGGATGAAAGCCGCCGCCGTATGCTTCAGCTCCAGATTGAGGAACAGGCCCTTTCCAAAGAAGAAGATAAGCAGTCGGCTGACCGTCTCGAAAAGATCCGTGAGGAACTGAAAGAGATGAAAGCAAAGAACGATAAGATGACAGCTCGCTGGCAGGAAGAAAAGGCTGGCATTGCCAAGGTTCGCCAGGTCAAAAAAGCCATTGACCAGGTGAAGAAGGACATGGAAACGGCCGAGCACGACTATGATCTCAACAAGCTTGCCGAACTCAAGTATGGCCGTCTGCCGGAACTGCAGAAACAGCTCCAGGAACTGGAAAAAGAAGAGCATGCAGAAGACCGTCTTCTCAAGGAAGAAGTCGACGAAGACGATATCGCCAAAGTCGTCAGCACCTGGACGGGGATCCCTGTGAGCCGCCTTATGGAAGGCGAAAAGAAGAAACTGGCTCACCTGGATGAAATCCTCCATCAGCGGGTCATCGGTCAGGATGAAGCTGTGAAGGCTGTCTCCGAAGCCGTTATCCGCGCTCGTGCTGGTATCAAGGATCCCAATAAGCCCATTGGTTCCTTTATCTTCCTGGGCCCAACGGGCGTCGGCAAGACGGAACTTGCCAAGAGCCTTGCCGAAGTGCTCTTCAACGATGAAAAGAGCATCATCCGCATCGATATGAGTGAATATATGGAAAAGCATACCGTAAGCCGCTTGATTGGTGCGCCTCCGGGATATGTAGGCTATGAAGAAGGGGGTCAGCTCACGGAAGCCGTGCGCCGTCATCTTATTCGGTTATCCTTTTTGATGAAATCGAAAAAGCTCATGCCGACGTCTTCAACGTGCTCCTCCAGGTCCTTGATGATGGCCGCCTGACTGATGGCCAGGGCCGTGTCATCGACTTCAAGAATACCCTCATCATCATGACGAGCAACCTTGGATCCCATGAAATCATGGAACATAAAGGTGAAATCAGCCATGAAGAAGTGCGCAGTATGCTGATGAAGTTCTTCCGTCCGGAATTCCTGAACCGTGTGGATGACATTGTTGTCTTCAAACCGCTCGGCGAGGATCAGATCCGCAGCATTGTCCGCCTCATTCTGGGTCAGCTGGGCAAACGCCTGCAAAGTCAGATGGAACTCACCCTTGAGGCCACTGATGAAGCTGTCGATGCCCTTGCCAAGGAAGGCTTCGATCCTGCCTTTGGCGCTCGTCCGTTAAAGCGCCTCATCGTTCATAGTGTGGAAACCATCGTCAGCCAGAAGATTGTCCAAGGAGACATTGTAAGCGGCGATCATCTGAAAGTCGTCTTGAAAAACGGTAAAATTGACGTGGTAAAGGCGTAAGCCTTGACTGCTGGGAAGGACCCCTTCTTCCCAGCATTTTTACGTTTATTGGGATTTTTTGGGAAAAACCTTTGTGAACTCGTCGTAAATGAGTTCACAGAGTAGGGGTTCCGTTGTATAATAAGAAGGAATTTGATGAATCGCCAAGGAGGATTTCCATGAAAAAATTACTCACCCTTGTCACGCTTCTTATGACGCTCCTTGCCGTTCCTTTTACGGCAAGTGCTGAGCGCAGCGGCGCCAAAGCAAGCGGCGTTCCTTTCAATAAGACCAAGGTTGTCTATCTAAAAAGTCTCGAAAAGACTGATGGGGAATTTGTTAAGAATAACCCCCAATTCAGACGCGATGAGGATGCGGTCCGCCTCACCTATCTTGGGCTCCAGAAATCCTTGAAGGATGAAGGGGTGACGCTTTATAACAATCCAGTCATGCTGCCCGACCGTTACCTGAGAAAGACCCTGACCATGCAGGTCGTTGTCAATTTTGCAGGGACTGTGCCCCTCGAAGGAGAAGCGGCTCAGGAAGCCATCAAGGACAAACGGGAACCGGTGGAATCCCTTGTCTCCCTTTCCTTCCTTGTCACCAAAGGAGAGGCACCGGTCTACCGTATGACCGACGTGCGTACGAGTAAGGAAAAGAACTTGGAAAAACTCATCCGGGATATGACAAAAGATGTAGCAAATGAAATCACGAATAATCGTATGAAACTAAAAGATGTAAAATAAGAACGCCGAGAGGCTGTGAGAAATGAGTACATCATTTCTCACAGCCTCTTTTTGTATGGCTTGGGAGTGGGGGATTATGATGTTCAGGTGGTGTGATGCTGTGATGCAGGGCCGCACTGCTGTTCTGCCACTAAAATCGGTGCAGCCGAATCTTTTGTCTTTGGAATTTGAATCCATCAAAAGACTGTACAGCCGACCCTAAACCGTTCCTTCTTTAAAGGGGGAGGGACCGAATCCATTCGCCCGGAAACATGGCCCTGCGCCCTTGTGCTTTGCCCCAATGCGGGCTTGGGACTCGGGCATATTTGCCTTGCTAGCTGCTTGCAAGGAAACGTCGCTGCGGTTTCTCATCCACCACCGAAATCGGGAAATCCGAATTGGATAACCGTATGGATATTTCCCACACAACATGAGTGCTAATAAATTATATTATCGGCCCCGTCGTACACGAAAACGGTTCCTTTACCTCCGCAGCTGCAATGGATTTATACTGGTGCGGCTGTCAAAGGCGGGGTATCGTTTTCGAGTCAATGCGGAAGATGGCTATAGAGGATCAGCCGTATCATGTTCCGTCTTTTTGACTACGCAGATGGGCCGATATGGGCTTCAGGCGAATCATGTTTCCTTTAAAAACCGAAAAAATTCCAAGAAGTGGCCCATCCGCCGAAGGCATTTTTTTGGGCGTCTTAAAAATGAGATTGTGGTACGTACCTTCTTGCGACGGGGCATGTCATCATCGGCATCAGATCAATCTTTTTAAAGCCAATGACGACACGTAGCCGCATCGAATCGGCGCGATTTCCGCGCCGAGTAAAACTACAGACCTCTACCCTTGCGACAAACCCATTTAAAAGATATAATTCTATGAGTATCATCGTGAGACCAGCCCGGTTATCCGCCCTGTGTCCCCCTTGAGGAAAGGATGGACGATATCTATGCCGATACCTCTTGCTCTTTGGGCTGCTGCCGGAATCGGAGCAGCGGGCATGAAGCTCTACATGAACCTGAACAGTCCTGAAACCGTCGTGCGCAATGCAACGGAGCGTTATAACGAAGAACGCTATAAATTCTATAAACAAATGGAAAGGCTCGTTCCCCTCATCGAGGAATTGGGCCGTTTGAAGTTATCTACGTGGTCCAAGTATACCGCGATGTTTGACACGCTGGATAAGCTCATCAACCTCCCCGGTCATTATACCTATAAGAGCCACAAGAACCTCCACATGCTGCCCCAGGATGTGCGCAAGCTGCGGAAGGTGGCAGACGTCGTAAAACGAATCCATACGGATCATCTTGATATTGAAGGGACAGGGATGCTGACTATTGTTGCCCTTCAAGGCGGGGCGGCCAGTGATTACAGCCAGACGGCCCTGGCCGAAGGGGAGTCGCGCCTCATTCTCGAACAAATCATGGAGCAGCCCCTTTATACGTCAGAATGCGGCGTCCTTGACGAAGAGCAGGTCCTGTGCGCCGTCATGGATTTTCCCAAAGTCATGCCCCGTGGTTATTTCAAGGACCGTCATGGCAGAAAGCGGGAACGCAAGGTTTCCAAACGGGCGGCCCGCCGCTACAAGGAATTGACGGATAAGGAATCGGTCCGTCTTGCTGACGCGACGGCGCGGGCTGATCGCCTTTTTCATGTTGTGACCCATGTCCTGGGCTATATGAAGCCGCTCAAAAAGGAACATGATGAACAGCTTGATTTTTTTACGGCCCTCATCAAGAAAAACAACGATTACGATCAGTTTACGCTCGAACAGAAGGATCGTCTCAATTTTGGCGTTACCTTAGGATTTGTCCTGCGTGAACTGGCCCGGACCGATATCATCATCAAGAACGGGAATGTTCCCATCATCAATACTTCGGCCCTGCGGGCGGTTTATGCCCGGGCCAAAGATTTGATGCCTGCGGAAGAAATGCCCTATCAGATATAAGAAAGGAAGAATTCTATGATCAGTACAAAAGGTTTCAAAGCCTATGATATCCGCGGCGTCGTTCCCAGCGATGTCAATGAGGAACTTGCTTACGCCTTGGGCCGCAGTCTTGCCTTTTACCTCAAGGCAAAGACCCTTGTCATAGGTCACGACATCCGTCTGAGCGGGCCCAGCCTGCGCGACGCCGCTGTACGTGGGATGCGTGACATGGGGACACATGTCATCGATCTTGGTCAGTGCGGTACGGAAATGATTTATTTTGCGGTTGCCCATCTTAAGGCTGATGGCGGCATGATGATTACAGCAAGCCATAATCCTGCCGAATATAACGGGATGAAGCTTGTCCGCAGCGAGTCCCGGCCCATTTCGGGAGACACGGGATTAAAGGACCTTGCGGCCATGGTCACAGATCCTGATTTTGAAACAAAATATCCCAAAGCCGCACGGCAGGGAAGCTATGAGCAGGTGGACATTGTCCCAAGTTATGTGGATCATCTCCTTAGCTATATCGACACTAAAGAGATTGCTCCCCTAAACATCGTGGCTAACCCCGGAAATGGCGGAGCCGGTCCCATTGTAAAGGAACTGGCAAAACACCTGCCCTGTCACTTTACGTATCTTAATGACACGCCGGACGGACATTTCCCCAATGGAGTTCCTAATCCGCTCCTTGTTGAAAACCGTGATGCCACCAGCGACGCTGTCCGCCGGGAAGGGGCCGATCTTGGCATTGCCTGGGACGGGGATTTTGACCGCTGCTTCTTCTTTGATGAAAATGGACGCTTCATCGAAGGGTATTATCTTGTCGGTCTTTTTGCCTCTTACTTCCTCAAGAAGCATCCCGGTGCCAAGATCCTCTTTGACCCGCGCTTGATCTGGAATACAGAGGACATCATTGCCCGTGAAGGGGGCTATCCTGTCCGCTGCAAGAGCGGTCATGCCTTCATCAAGGAATGTATGCGTCGGGAACATGTTCTTTATGGCGGAGAAATGAGTGCCCATCACTATTTCGCCGATTTTTCCTACTGCGACAGCGGGATGATTCCTTGGCTTCTTGTCATTTCTCTCATGTCGACATCAGGCCTTAGTCTTGCTGAAATGGTGGACGCTCGCATCCGCGAATATCCCTGCAGCGGAGAAATCAACCGCAAAGTGGGGAATGCCGATGCCATCATGGAATCCCTGTCGACGCGCTTTAAATCCGGCATCCAGGACCGTATGGACGGGCTTAGCGTCGTCTATGATGAATGGCGCTTCAACCTTCGTAAATCCAATACGGAACCTGTGGTGCGTCTCAATGTTGAAACAAGAGGAGATCGGGAACTTCTCGAACAAAAGACCCGTGAACTTCTGGACCTTATCCAGGGCGAGAAAGCATAAGGAGGCAGCAGTATGAACGTTCTTGTTACGGGCGGGGCCGGTTACATCGGTTCCCATGTCATTGATGATCTCATCAAATCTGGTTATACACCGATTGTTTATGATAATTTCAGTACCAGTCATGCCGAAGCGGTTCCCGAAACGGTACAGCTTATCCAAGGGGACCTTCACGATTTCACCTTCTTGAAGCATATCATGGGCCAATATGAAATCGATGCCGTCCTGCACTTTGCTGCAAGTTCCCAGGTCGGCGAGTCCATGGTCGATCCGGGAAAATATTACTATAACAATGTGGCTGGTACTTTGGGTCTTCTTGACGCCATGCGGGAAAGCGGCGTCGAGTATATCGTCTTTTCGTCGACGGCGGCCGTTTACGGGGAACCGGACCAGGTTCCTATTACGGAAGACATGCCCCTTCATCCAACGAATTCCTATGGCCGGACAAAACTCATGATTGAAAACATGCTGCGTGACTACAGCATGGCCTACGGCCTTCATTATGTAGCCCTGCGCTACTTCAATGCTGCTGGCGCGTCCCTTTTGGGAAATATCGGGGAAGACCATAATCCGGAAACCCATCTCATTCCCCTGACCATCCAAGCCGCTCTGGGTAAGCGCGATGCTATTTCCATCTTTGGTACGGACTACGACACCCCTGACGGCACGTGCCTCAGGGACTACATCCATGTGAAGGACCTGGCCTCCGCTCATATCCTTGCCCTGAACCATCTTGTCAAGGGCGGTGCAAGTCGGGTCTATAATCTGGGAACCAAGACGGGACTTTCTGTCCGGGAAATCATCAATGCCGTCAAGGAAGTAACGGGCCGTGACTTCATGGTAAAGGAAGAAAAACGCCGTGCTGGCGATCCTGCGCGGCTCATTGCCTCCAGCGAAAAAATTGCAAAGGAACTCCATTGGAAGCCCGAACACAGCAGCGTCAAGGAAATTGTGGAGACGGCATGGCGCTGGCATAGCGGCCACCCCAATGGATATCGCTGAGCCTTATGGATATCCTGGTAACCGTCGATCATCTCGCCAAAAGCTTTGGCGCTCATGATATCTTTGACAAGGTGAGCTTTACCATTCGCCAAGGGGAAAAGCTAGGCCTTGTCGGTGTCAACGGCAGCGGCAAGACGACGCTCCTGCGC
>OHTC01001165.1_pt1 | contig 10341 bp, 8 predicted proteins | sample 1578801 | NCBI WGS metagenome assembly OHTC01 (sample SAMEA3879556, study PRJEB24766) | human gut metagenome | biome: human-associated habitat; feature: feces | place: USA | collected 1985/1987 | reverse complement strand
ATGTGTATCGCATGCTCCGGGAGTTCGTGGATTTTGCCAATGTATTTAACTAACTTTCAATTTATCGATAGAACTCCACTAGGGAATCCAGCTTCGCCGACATATTCATCATCATGGCATCCAACACAGTGATGGCGGTCATGCATTCCATGACGACGACAGCTCTGGGGACGATGATGGGATCGTGGCGTCCGCGGATGGTAAGCTCGGTGTTTTCACCGGAGCGGTTCACGGTCTGCTGGGGGCGGAAGATGGAAGGAGTGGGTTTCACATAAGCACGGACGATGATAGGACTGCCGTCACTCATACCTCCTAAAATACCGCCGGAATGATTGCTGATCTTTGTGACTTTGCCGTTCTCCATGCGGAAGGGATCGTTATTCTCACTGCCGGTATGGCGGGAAGCTTCTGCACCATCGCCAATCTCTACGGCTTTCACGGCACCGATAGACATGATAGCTTTCGCAAGGTTGGCATCCAGCTTCTCAAACACCGGGTCTCCGATGCCTGCGGGAAGTCCTTCGACAAGACATTCCATGCAACCGCCCACGGAATCGCAGGCTTCTCTTGCCTGCTGCAGATAAGCACAGGCTTTTTCATCAGCTTCTGCATCCGGCATGGCAGTGATCGTGGAGCGGGCAGTAGTACGGTTGAACTTTGTCAGATCCGCATCTACGGGACCGATGGAGCGGGTATAGGCGAATACGGTAATGCCCATCTGCTCTAAGATCTTCGCAGCAATGGCTCCGGCAGCCACGCGTCCGATGGTCTCACGACCGGAGGAACGTCCGCCCCCCCGGTAATCCCGGAAACCGTATTTGGCATCAAAACAATAATCCGCATGGCCGGGACGATAATTCTCTGCGATCTCCGTGTAATCAGCAGAGATCTGAGAGGTATTACGTACCATCAGGGAGATAGGAGTACCGGTAGTCTTTCCTTCAAAGATGCCGGAGAGAAGCTCCACCTGATCGGCCTCTTTACGCTGAGTGGTAATGGCACTGGTGCCGGGTTTACGTCGGTCTAAGTATTTCTGTATATCTTCCTCGGAGAGAGGCAGTCCGGCGGGACAGCCGTCTACAACGACACCCAAAGCTTTCCCGTGGGATTCTCCCCAGGTAGTGATCTTGAAAATGTTTCCCAATGTTGAACCGGCCATGGCAGTTCTCCTTTTCCAACCGTTCAGCACCCACCCATACATTCGCAAAGACGCACGATGAATCGTGCTTTCTTGCTGCTATGCAGCTCATTTTACTCATTATGGGGCGGTGACTCGAATAGTTACCTTTTTATCATAGATTATACGTAATTATTGAAAAAATCGCAACTTTTTTATAGAAAAAGGATGCAACGGAATATAAAGTATGCTATCATATTATATAGTTGCTAACGGGAAGTAAAAGGTCGAATATACAAATGGAAAAAACAACGGAAGAGAAAGCCAGGGCAAAACTTCTGAAATTTGGGAAAAAGAACCGATGGAACAGGGCGGTAGCAGTATCGCTGCTGTTTTTTGTGATGCTTTTTTTTCGTGTCTGTAATTATTGCAAGAATAATGGAAAACGTTTTGTCGTGATGGCGGGAACCTTCTTCCTGTTTGCGGTATACAGCAGTTTTTCATTCCCGGCGTTTATTACAGAGGATGCGGGGAATGACTATGAATTGAAAAATGCCGAGACTGCTGACATCTCTCTGGCGGAGGAGAAGGAACCGGATATGGCGGGGCTGGAACTCTTAGAGGATGAGGATGTTCTGGAACAGTCGGATTACAACAGTATTTCCCACGGCTATGCACTGGTGGACAAATACGATGCCTCCGATATTTTACGGGCTTCAGAGGAAATTGTGAGTGAAAATGCCCGGGAGACCGGAACAGGCAGTGATGCGCGGGAGACTACAGAACAGCAGGAATTCCGCTCCGACGACTGGAGACTGGTTCTGATCAACAAGCAGAACTCCATTCCGGAGGATTATACGTTCCAGCTTGGCACCATCAGGGGTTCCATGCAGTGTGACAAGAGAATCTTAGAAGACCTTCTTGCCATGCTGGAAGCAGCGGAAGAGGATGGTGTGAACCTGACGATCTGCTCGCCTTACCGGGATCTGGAGTATCAGCAGATGTTGTTCAACCGGAAGATCAAGCGCTATATGAACCGCGGAATGTCCTATATGGAAGCTTATCAGCTGTCCAGCCAGGCAGTGACGGTACCGGGAGCCAGTGAGCATCAGATCGGACTGGCACTTGATATTGTATGTAACAGTTATATGTCCCTGGACGAGGGCTTTGGAGACACAAAAGCCGGAAAATGGCTGGCAGCCAACAGCTGTCGTTTTGGATTTATTCTGAGATATCCTAAGGGGAAGGAAGATATCACAGGGATCGAGTATGAGCCGTGGCATTTCCGCTATGTAGGGAAAACTGCTGCGCCTGTGATCATGGAACAGGGCATAACATTAGAAGAATTCTGGGAGGAATATGTAGAAGATGTATCGATTGATTAAACAGGAAGGACGCGCCAAAAGAGGAGAATTTACCACAGTGCATGGCGTGATCCAGACCCCTGTATTTATGAATGTGGGAACGGTAGCGGCGATCAAGGGTGCCGTATCCACAGCAGACTTAGAGCAGATCGGAACCCAGGTGGAATTATCCAACACCTACCATCTGCATGTCAGACCCGGTGATAGGATCATCAAACAGATGGGCGGACTTCACAAGTTCATGTCCTGGAACAAGCCGATCCTGACAGATTCCGGTGGATTTCAAGTCTTTTCCCTGGCGGGACTGCGTAAGATTAAGGAAGAGGGTGTTACCTTCCGTTCCCATATTGACGGGCATAAGATCTTCATGGGACCGGAGGAGAGCATGCAGATCCAGTCAAATTTGGGTTCTACTATTGCCATGGCTTTTGATGAGTGTGCTCCCAGTAAGGCGGACCGGATGTATGTACAGAATTCCGTGGAGCGTACTACCAGATGGCTGCAAAGATGCCAGGTGGAGATGAAACGCCTGAACAGTTTAGAGGATACTGTGAACCCGCATCAGCTGTTATTCGGTATCAATCAGGGTGCCATCTATGAAGATATCCGTATCGAGCATGCCAAGCGGATCGCTGAGATGGACCTGGACGGTTATGCGGTAGGCGGTCTGGCAGTTGGCGAAACCCACGAGGAAATGTACCATATTCTGGATGAAGTGGTACCTTATCTCCCGGTGAACAAACCAACCTACCTTATGGGCGTGGGTACCCCGGCTAATATTCTGGAGGGCGTAGAGCGCGGTGTTGATTTCTTTGACTGTGTATATCCGACGAGAAACGGACGCCATGGACATTTATATACCAACCATGGAAAGATTAATCTGTTCAATGCAAAATATGAGCTTGACAGCAGACCGATTGAAGAAGGCTGCGGCTGTCCGGCCTGCCAGAGATACTCCAGAGCTTATATCCGTCATCTGTTAAAAGCGAAGGAGATGTTGGGCATGCGTCTTTGTGTACTCCACAATCTGTATTTTTATAATACCATGATGACGGAGATCCGTGATGCCTTGGATGCAGGCCGCTTTGCAGAATATAAAAGACACAAGCTGGATTCCATGGCTACACCGTTGGAATAAGCTGTAACTGTCGGAGCTTAGAGGAATTTCATACAATTTTATGCAAAAAGACTTGCCCCTTAAGCTATTTTTGTGTATCATACTTACTTGTACAGAAAGTTTTACAGGCGTAATACGCCGGAATGGAGGAACAAATGGGTATTTTATTAACTGAGTCAGAGGCTGCTGCAGCAGGTTCCGGAACCAGCATGATCGTTATGCTTCTTGTATATGCAGTATTGATCGGTGCAATGTGGTTTTTCTTTATGAGACCGCAGAAGAAGGAACAGAAGAGAGTAGCTGCAATGCTGTCCAACTTAGAGACAGGTGACTGCGTTCTGACCACTTCCGGTTTCTATGGTATCATTATTGATATTACTGATGATACCGTTATCGTAGAGTTCGGTAATAACAAAAACTGCCGTATCCCTATGGAGAAATCTGCCATCAGCAAGGTTGAGAAGGCTGGAGAGAACTAAGAAGCAGTGAAAAAGGAGCAATGCCGGGATAAGGTATTGCTCCTTTTTACGTGTATGACACACTTGATAATTTGATCTATTTTAATGTGCATAATTGCATTTATGTTAATTTTCAATGTTGAAATTTCATATAGTATCAGTTATTATGAAATAAGTATTTTACGTAAAAATACAGGAAATATCACAGGAAACGAGGAAAATAACACTATGGAGTTACATATTACCTGTATTCCCGGCGACGGCATCGGACCGGAGATCGTCAGGGAGACGAAAAAAGTTTTAGACAAAGTTGCGCATAAATATGGTCATAAAATGATCTATAAGGATATTTTAATGGGTGGAGCTTGCATTGATGTCCATGGAGTCCCTCTGACAGAGGAAGCTATTGCGGATGCCAAAGCGGCAGATGCGGTGCTGATGGGATCCATTGGCGGTAATACCACCACTTCCCCCTGGTACAAATTACCTCCCGAGAAGCGCCCGGAAGCAGGACTTCTGGCAATGCGCAAGGCGTTGAATCTGTTTGCTAATTTAAGACCGGCAGTGCTCTATGATGAGCTGGCAGCGGCGTGTCCGCTGAAGGAGGAGATCAGCAAAGCGGGATTTGATATGCTGATCATGAGAGAATTGACCGGCGGACTTTATTTCGGTGAACGCAGGACCATCGAAGAGAACGGCGTGAGAAAAGCTATCGATACCCTGACCTATGATGAGAACGAGATACGCAGGATCGCCATCAAAGGCTTTGATATTGCCAGAAAGCGCAGGAAAAAGGTAACCAGCGTGGATAAGGCTAATGTATTGGATTCTTCCAGACTGTGGAGAAAAGTCGTGGAGGAGGTAGCAAAGGACTATGTGACACTGGAACATATGCTGGTAGACAATTGCGCCATGCAGCTGGTGAAGGATCCTGCACAGTTTGATGTGATCCTGACAGAGAATATGTTCGGAGATATCCTCTCCGATGAGGCAAGTATGGTGACCGGTTCCATCGGAATGTTAGCCAGTGCCAGCTTGAATGATACAAAGTTCGGCCTCTACGAGCCCAGCCACGGATCCGCTCCGGATATTGCCGGCAAAGATATTGCAAACCCTATCGCCACTGTATTAAGCGCGGCTATGATGCTTCGTTACAGCTTTGATCTGGACGAAGAAGCAGATGCTATCGAGGCAGCGGTGAAGAAAGTATTGCAGGACGGCTTCCGCACCGGTGATATCATGTCTGAGGGCTGCACGCGGGTAGGATGTACCGAGATGGGCGACCTTCTGGCAGAGAGAATCTGATGCCATTTGCCCCGGAAGCACATTTATCCGGTATAGAGAAAATAAGGAAGAGAAAATAAGGAAGAGAAAGAGAGATATAATTATGAGAAGTGATTCCGTTAAGACAGGAACTGCCCAGGCACCTCACAGAAGTCTGTTCAATGCCCTGGGATTTACCGAAGAAGAGAGAAGACGCCCCATGATCGGTATCGTCAGCTCCTTCAATGAGATCGTACCCGGACACATGAATCTGGATAAGATCACAGAAGCTGTAAAAATGGGCGTAGCCATGGCAGGTGGTATGCCGGTAGTATTCCCCGCCATCGCTGTATGTGACGGTATTGCCATGGGACATGTGGGAATGAAGTATTCCCTGGTGACCAGAGATCTGATCGCCGACAGCACCGAGTGCATGGCTATGGCACACGGATTTGACGGTCTGGTATGTATTCCCAACTGTGACAAGAATGTTCCCGGACTTTTGATGGCGGCAGCCAGAGTGAATATCCCTACTATCTTTGTATCCGGCGGTCCCATGTTAGCCGGACATGTACACGGACAGAAGAGAAGCTTATCCTCTATGTTCGAGGCAGTGGGAAGTGTGGCAGCCGGTACCATGACTATGGATGAACTGGCTGAGTTCGAGGAAAAGGTATGTCCTACCTGCGGCTCCTGTTCCGGTATGTATACCGCGAACTCCATGAACTGTCTGACCGAAGCCATTGGTATGGGACTTCGCGGCAACGGTACGATTCCCGCCGTATATTCCGAGCGTATCCGTCTGGCAAAGCATGCCGGCATGAAGATCATGGAACTGGTAGAGAAAAATATCCGTCCCAGAGACATCATGACTCCGGAAACCTTCAGAAATGCCCTGACTGTGGATATGGCACTGGGATGCTCTACCAATACCATGCTGCATCTGCCCGCTATCGCAAGAGAAGCAGGTGTGGAACTGAACCTGGAGATCGCCAACGAGATCTCTGCCAAGACTCCGAATCTGTGTCACCTGGCACCTGCCGGTCCTACTTATATGGAAGACCTGAACGAAGCAGGCGGTGTCTATGCGGTAATGAATGAACTGTCCAAAAAGGGACTTTTGAACCTCGACTGCCTGACTGCCAACGGTACGACCGTAGGAGAGAATATCAAGAATTGTGTCAACAAGAATCCGGAAGTTATTCGTCCTGTGGAGAACCCCTATTCCCAGACCGGCGGTATTGCCGTACTGAAGGGCAACCTGGCACCGGACAGCGGCGTGGTCAAGAGATCTGCTGTGGCACCGGAGATGTTGGTGCACGAAGGCCCTGCCAGAGTATTTGACTGTGAAGAAGATGCGATTGATGCTATCAAGTCCGGTAAAATCGTCGCAGGCGATGTAGTAGTGATCCGCTATGAAGGACCTAAGGGCGGTCCCGGCATGAGAGAGATGCTGAATCCCACCTCTGCCATTGCAGGCATGGGACTGGGCTCCAGCGTGGCACTGATCACTGACGGACGTTTCTCCGGAGCTTCCCGTGGCGCATCCATCGGACATGTGTCTCCGGAGGCAGCAGTGGGTGGCCCGATCGCACTGGTAGAAGAGGGCGATATCATCCGCATCAACATTCCGGAGAACAAACTGGATGTACTGGTCTCCGACGAAGAACTGGCAGCCAGAAGAGCAAAATGGCAGCCCAGAGAGCCTAAGATCACGACCGGCTATCTGGCAAGATATCATGAACTGGTGACCAGCGGCAACCGCGGTGCGGTACTGGAAGCACCTTCTCAGAAGAATTAAGCAATCATTAAAATAACCGGAGGGATTTTGAAATGCAGTTAACGGGATCGGAAATTCTGGTAGAATGTCTGAAGGAGCAAGGGGTAGATACCGTATTCGGTTACCCCGGCGGAGCAATCCTTAATATTTATGACGCACTTTATAAGCACAGTGGGGAGATCAGACATATTCTGACTTCGCATGAACAGGGAGCGGCACATGCGGCGGACGGCTATGCGAGAGCTACGGGAAAAGTAGGTGTCTGCATGGCTACCAGCGGTCCCGGCGCCACGAATCTGGTCACCGGTATCGCTACGGCTTACATGGATTCTGTACCGATGGTAGCGATCACCGCCAACGTTACCTTGCCTTTACTCGGTAAGGACAGCTTCCAGGAGGTGGATATCGCCGGCGTGACCATGCCCATTACGAAGCATGGCTATATTGTGAAAAATGTGGAGATCCTGGCTGATACCATCCGCAAGGCATTCCATATCGCCAGAAGCGGAAGACCCGGCCCTGTCCTGATCGATATTACGAAGGATGTGACGGCAGCTGCCTGTGAATATACTCCCATGACGATTCAGCCGGAGGAGAGAGTGACCCGTTACACCAGGGAAGAACTGATGCTGGTAGCGGAGATGATCCACAAGGCGAAAAAACCATACATCTATCTGGGCGGCGGAGCCATCATTTCCGAGGCAAGTGCCGAGGTGGCAGAATTCGCAGAACTGATCGATGCACCGGTATGTGATACTTTGATGGGTAAGGGAGCCTTTGATGGAAAAAGTGAGCGCTATACCGGCATGATCGGCATGCATGGTACCAAGACTTCGAACCTTGGAGTCAGCGAATGTGATCTGTTGGTGGCACTGGGAGCCAGATTCTCCGACCGTGTGACCGGTAACCCGAAGAAATTCGCGGAGAATGCAAGGATCATCCAGCTGGATGTGGATGCTGCGGAGATCAATAAGAATATTCGCGTGGACGCTTCTCTGGTAGGAGATCTGAAGAAGACTCTGACAGAATTAAATGCCTGTCTGTCCAAACAGGAACATCCGGAGTGGATGGCACATATAACGGAACTGAAGGAAAAATATCCCCTGAAATACGATGACGAAAATCTGTCCTGCCCTTATATCATGCAGGAGATTGACCGTGTAACGAACGGAGAAGCCATCATCACCACAGACGTGGGACAGCATCAGATGTGGGCGGCACAGTATTATCATTATACGAAGCCCCGTACCTTCCTGTCTTCCGGAGGATTAGGTACCATGGGTTACGGTCTGGGAGCCTGCATCGGTGCGCAGATCGGACAGCCGGATAAGGTCTGCATCAACATTGCAGGCGACGGATGTTTCCGCATGAACATGAACGAACTGGCTACTGCCAGCCGTTACAACATTCCCATCATCCAGGTGGTCATCAACAACCAGGTGCTGGGCATGGTAAGACAGTGGCAGACACTGTTCTATGGGAAACGCTATTCCCAGACAGTACTGAAGGATAAGGTGGATTTCTGCAAGGTGGCAGAAGGACTGGGCTGTACCGCCATCCGCGTGACCAAAAAGGAAGAAGTGGCACCCGCTATCGAGAAAGCCATTGCCCTGAAGGCACCGGTAATGATCGAGTGCATGATCCCGGAGGATGATAAGGTATTCCCCATGGTTCCGGCAGGAGCCCCCATCAGCGAAGTATTTGACGGAGATGATTTGAAAAGGCAGTCCTGATGAATAAGACGACGAAGAGATTACTTTTTGCGGTGCTGATATTACTGCTGTTTCTGCTGACAGTATATTTTGTCCTGGCATTATACTACAGGGAAGGTTTTTCTCTGAATACCTGGATCAACGGAGTATACTGTACCGGGAAAACGGTGGAAGAAGTGAATTCGGAGCTTTTGTCACATACAGAAGCTCCGGATGTTGTCATCGTGGATAAAGCGGGAGAGAAATACACGATCACTCTCGCTGATGTGGATTATCACGCGGACTTTAGCAGCGCACTGGAAGCATACAGACAGGAACAGAATCCTTATCTGTGGGTGGACAATGTTCTGTTTCATTCCAGGCGGACCCTGGCACCTGCGGTGACTGTGGATGAGGAGGCGCTTCGCAGAGCCTACAACGCCCTGGATTTCGTACAGACGGAACAGAAGAGAATAAAAGATTACAGCCTTACCAGGGATGCGGAGGGTGCCTATGTCTTCACGGACGGACTGAGCGACCGTATCGATCTGGAGAAGGCTTTTTTGGCGTTAAAACAAATCGTGGAGAATGGGCAGGAAACACTGAATCTGCAGGAGAGCGGATGTTACTATGAGATAACACCGGATGAGAGTCAAAAAGCCCTGCGGAATCTGTGGAAAGAGATCGAGAGATTTCAGACCTGCGATATTGTCTACTGCTTCGGCGAAGAGAGACATCCGATGACAGCAGCGGACTGTGCTTTTTTTCTGACAGCGGAGAACGGACTGCCGGTGCAGGATGAGAAGGGAAGCTTTGTACTGGACGAGGAGGCTGTGACGGCGTATGTGCAGAGCCTGGCGGAAGAATATGACGGCTATGGACGAACCAGACAGTTTCACAGTACCCGTGGGGATGTGATCACCATCGATGGCGGAACCTATGGCAGCAAGATGGACCGGAAAAAGGAGACTGCCTACCTGCTGGAGCATCTGCTGGATCCCGGTGTACATACAGGCACGCCGCAGTCACATATACCTAGTTATGAGAGAGAAGCCTTCTGCTATGGGAAAAATGATATTGGTGACACCTATATCGAAGTGGATATGACAGAACAGAAAATGTACTATTACGAAAAAGGTGTATTGAAGCTGGAGACGGAGATTGTGACAGGCAATATGCGGCGGCGCATGGGAACGCCGGAAGGCGTCAATTTTGTCTATAATAAGCAGAAAAATCGTGTCTTACGGGGACCGGGGTATGCATCTCCTGTGAAATTCTGGATGCCTGTGAAGGGCGGTATCGGTATTCATGACGCCGGATGGCGCAAAGAATTCGGCGGGGACATCTACCAGACTGCCGGTTCCCACGGCTGTATCAATACGCCAAAGGACAAAATGGAAGAATTGTTTGATTGCGTGCAGATCGGCACCCCTGTCGTAATGTTTTATTAGTGAATAGCAACTATTTAGATATTATTTGCATAGAAATGCAAATAATCAGACTGTAGACAAAGCTCCTTCCTGTGAGGGAGCTTTTCTTGTGTCATGACTG
>OHTC01001157.1_pt1 | contig 10449 bp, 6 predicted proteins | sample 1578801 | NCBI WGS metagenome assembly OHTC01 (sample SAMEA3879556, study PRJEB24766) | human gut metagenome | biome: human-associated habitat; feature: feces | place: USA | collected 1985/1987 | reverse complement strand
GTAGAAGTGCGTCAGGCTGCTCCCGAACAACGCCAGGATATGAGCAAGTATCGCGAAAACAAAGAAAATTTGAGTGATCCGAACCAGCAGGCTGCTGCAAGTCAGGATACTCGTGAACAGCAGAAACGTGAACCGATTCGTGCAGAGAAGACAGTAGGTCGTAACGATCCTTGTCCATGCGGAAGCGGGAAAAAGTATAAAAACTGCCACGGAAAGAACCTTTGATTAATTAATAATTAAAAATTAAAGGTTGGAAATTGTAGGGTAATGTGCTTTATGGCATAGTCTCTCTATATTCAACTTATAAAAGAAAGTCTCAAACGGTTAAAAACTGTTTGAGACTTTCTTTTATTCTTCCAAAGTTGTACTTTTGTTCAAATTACTAAATAGAACAAAACTATGGCAAAATCTTATTCACTGGTTTTCATCGTTTTATTCCTGCTGACTCTGGGTAGCTGTCAGAGTCTGGAACAGATCCCCATTGATTATCTGCAACCTGCCGACTTGAGCTTTCCTCCGCAACTCCGAAAAGTAGCTATTGTGAATAACACCAGCGACGCCCCGGATAATAAACTGATAACAGAGACTGAAAAAATTAAAGAAGGTACACCATTGATAAGTCGTGCAACAGCTTATGCCAATGGAGATCCTAAGACAGCCACTGAATCATTGGCAGAAGAAATAGCACAGCAGAACTACTTCGATGAGGTGGTTATCTGTGATTCTGCCTTACGCGCCAATGATAAACTGGCCCGCGAAAGTACATTGAGCCAGGAGGAAGTGCGTCAACTGGCTTCTAACTTGGGAGTGGACTTGCGCTGGAAAACCTGCAACTCAAAGCAACAAAGACTGTCCGCTATCTGGATGAGTTCAACTGCTTTCAAGGAGCAGTAGACGTGAAAGTTTATCCCACGGTGAAAGTTTATCTTCCCGAACGCAGCAGACCGATGACTACGCTCCATCCTAATGATAGCATTTTTTGGGAAGAGTTTGGAGGTACAGCCATAGAAGCCGCCACTCGCATGATTCCCGACAAGCAGATGCTGGAAGAAGCGGCAGCATTCGCAGGAACGGTTCCGGTGAAAAATATTGTCCCTATTTGGAAAAAAGGAACACGGTATCTTTATACTGGTGGTTCGGTTCCTATGCGTGACGCTGCCATTTATGTACGCGAAAATTCATGGGACGACGCATACGAACTTTGGCGTCAGGCTTTCGAAGGTACCAAGAACCAAAAGAAAAAAATGCGGGCAGCTCTCAACATTGCTGTTTACTACGAAATGAAAGATAGTTTGGCTAAAGCAGAAGAATGGGCAGAAAAGGCACAACAACTAGCTAAAAAAATAGATAAAAAGAACATCACAGATAGCCCTCAAGCTACCATTGATGATGTGCCGAATTATTATCTTACTACTTTGTATTTAGCTGAACTAAAGGAGAGAAATGCTCAATTACCCAAGTTAAAATTGCAAATGAGCCGATTTAATGATGATTTTTAAGGAAATTGTGTATCAAATCTTATTTTTTTTATACCTTTGAACTTATAAAAAGAAGGAACCCATGAAATTGAGCCAACAATCATTATCTATTATCGAATCGGCTATCCAAAAGGCAGTCGCTAAATATGTATGTAGCTGTGAACAAACAGTTGTAACCGATATCCATCTCCAACCGGATCAGGCATCGGGACAACTTAATATTTACAACGATGATGATGAAGAACTGGCAAACATCATGATCGAAGAATGGGCTACTTATGAAGGGGATGATTTCCTTGAAAACGTGGAACCTTCTCTTCGCAACATTCTTTGCAGAATGAAGGATGCCGGAGATTTCGACAAAGTGACTATTCTGAAACCTTATTCTTTCGTTTTGGTAGATGAAGAGAAAGAAACCGTAGCAGAATTGCTGTTGATTGACGACGATACCATACTGGTGAATGATGAATTGCTGAAAGGGTTGGATAAGGAGTTGGACGACTTCTTAAAGGATTTGTTGGAAAAATAAAGAAGAATTGTTGGAGAAATAAGATATCGTTCTTTTTGAATAGAGATCGTTCAAGATCCACATATAAAAAGATAATCGGAAGCAATCAGGATATGTCCTTTATTGCTTCCGATTATTTTATATATATTCCCTATTGATTATTTGTTGTATTTGATTGAGATATTAGCAAGTCTAAGCGGCATGAAGCTGGATACCCCTGCCGGGAGTCTGACCGGTCGCAATCTGATGCAAATATTATCACGGTTCAATAAGGCATCCGGCAACTTAAAGTCATAGACTTTATAACCAGGAATGTTCTTCTCCGTCTGTCCACCTGCAGCCGTTCTATCAAACTGTCCCAGAATGGTAAACTCTGAATTATCTACTTTAATCCATTCACCATTCATCGAATAAGCATATTCAACCACTGCAACAGGGCCACCTCCCCAACTTGCATTCATTTCAACCTGAAGAGACAAGGATGTAGAAATACCTACTGTCGATATTTTGTCTACGTAGAAATATGAACTTGTAGACCACGGTTTACTATTAAAAGCACCGCCTCGCATACGACCATAGTATCCATCGGTCGTGTTAAGGTTAACATCTCCTCTGAAATCATCCTGGAATCCCAGAATGTAGTCTGCATAGGTTTGCTGGAAATATTTATTTCCGTCTTTGCTAAGAAGAGCATTCGCCTGCGATGCCTCGCCACCCGTAGGATGGTAATCCGTAAAAGTAGAAGAGCCTATTTCTTTCCAATCGGGTACATTACAATCCCATTCTACAAGCACATCAGTGATCTCGTTTATATCACTGATGTTAATATCTTCTCTGTTAAGCGGAAGAATACATAACCGGCTTTCAGAGATGTCGAAATTTGTAAGTTTCACTTTCGCCACCATTCCTGTTATGCTTCCCGAACCTTTAGGAAGTGTTTCGTGAGCATAAGGAGCTTCAAACGCAGTAAGCATATATGTATTAGAACCGTTTTTATCTCTTATACAGGTCGGATAGTATCTGTAATATGCAGGGAACTTTTCTACCCAATAGTTTTTATTAATCTTACGATCGGCAGCTCCCGGGTCAGTAGTCTTGAAATTAGTGAATGCACCTACCGGAGATGCAATCTCGACATCTTTCAGGGTCACAAGACTAAATACCATATTATCCGTAAGTTCAGCAATCGTTCTTTCAGGAATTGTGAAGGTAGAAAGTTCCGAGCTGATTACGTGGGCAGCAGTGATACCGCTAATCAGTCTATAAGTAAAGCTACCCTCTGATTCTTCTCTTATCATTCCATCTTTCAGACACAATGACACTTTGGCAAATTGTGCAAACGTAATTAAAGATTCGGACTCAAACACAACTGTCTCTCCTGCCTCATTCTGAATGACATAGCGATTGCTCGGGAAGTTCTTCGAAGTGCCATTGGCTACGATGGTTCCTTCAACATATACATTGTTAGTAATTCCACCGACAGCATAACCATGTACGGTTGGATAACTGACAAGTTCCGCATTCGCATATTCAGAATATGCTTGCGAGAGATTAATGGTAGCCGTGACCTTACGCTGGTACTGATCGTCATAACTCAACACAATACTTCCTGTACGGGGTGATTGCGAATTTGTTTCCGTATTAAAATAAAGCTTTCCATCACTTATCCTATACTCCTGCACCCAGTTCACCGTTGGCGTAATAACGATATCCGTTTCGGGCACATTGGTAGAGATTTCCATTTCATATTCACCTCCTTTAGTAAACAGCTCCATCTTATCACTGGCAGGAACAATAAATGGATAACGGGATAATTGTTTTATCTTGATTACATCCGCAGTCTTACCATCTTTCGTAAACACACGAATATCACAGAAACGTTCGGAATCACTGATATTCTCATCATAAGTCACAGTGAAATAAGTTCTTGATGACTGGGCTCCACGTATATCCGTAGAGAACCAGGTTGATTCTACAAAATCAATTCGCCACTCGGTATTGGACTTCACCTCCACCTGAACCGGATCACCTTCCGCCTGAAGAATAATCTCATTATTTGTTATTTCCAATATACCGGCTTCATGTTCGTCAGAGCATGACGGAAACATTATGATTGCCATCACAGCCAGAAAAGCTGTCCAGACTATTGAATCTTTAATTTTCATGTTCATCAATTATTAGATTTAATCTCACCTGTTTTATATAGTATCTCATAAGCTTCATTCCGATCATTTAATACAAAGATCTGAAACTTCTCTCCACCCGGATAAACACGCGTAACAACATGTCCGGCAGGCTTTATCTTCAAGCCGTCTTCACCCAGTCTGCTCCTGTTACTGTCTACCATACCGGCAGCAAAAACCGACCGTTCACCAGGATAAAGAGTTTGAGACAGCATCCGGCTCAACGTTGCCGGTTGAGGGTGATAGTAATCCCATACGGGAATTACATAGACTTGTGGTTTCACTTGGGAAATGTAGGTATCGCACATAGCATCAGAATAAGCGTGATGATTGGCAACAACCACATCCGTCTCACCGAGCAATCTGGCTACCGGCGTTTCTATATCAAACCATTCCGGTGCTTTTTCTACGCCCAGAATATCTCCTGCGGAGAAATAATCAAAATTACCGTATGTGATACGAATTCCACAACTGCAACGGTTTTCGTTCAACTGTTCACTTGAAGAGGCTGTAGAAGGCACAAGCTCTTTGGCTGTTGTTCCGCTACCTGTCCAAATTTTACCATTACCCACGATATTACGTACTTCGAATGTAGGATAAGAGCCCGGATCTTTCAAGAGTTTGATCTGACTATTGCTTCCTATTACAAATCCCTCATTCTTTTTACCTTCCCTGTCACGAGCGGCAACATATAATTTATAGTTTGAGATATGAGCACCAGAGACTTTAGCTGCTGTCGGATAATCATAAGTAGGATAACCACGATCTATCAAAGTGGAAATATTGAGAAGATTACCAACATGAGTGATTCCGGTAAGTTTGTAATCCAGTCCTACTTTTTCGATTGCCAGTTTTCCATTCTGTCCGATATGGTCCGTATCAAAGTGAGTGAGCAAGGCATAATCAAGTGCTCCGTTATTTTTTAATGGCAATGAGAAATGTTTTATATATTGAGCAATCCATTCGGCAGGCCGCTTAGAATCATTAGGCACTGCTTTCATAATTTCCTGTGTGCCTGAATGTACTCCTAAATCTCCTGCATCCAATAACATGGTAGTCCCATCCGGAAAAATAAGATAGGCTGCATTACCTCTTCCGGTACTAATCTGATGAATATCCAAATAACCTGCCTGCCACTCCGGAAGGTATTCATACACTTTATCTACTGCATCATCAGGAAAAGGCTTTTCTTGTTGGCAACTTGCGAATGTAGGCAGCAACATGATGGCTCCTAAAAAAAATATCTTGCTATTCATTATATTATTCTTTAATAGTTGATTAATCGATTTGTTTCACACTATAGATACCGGCTTCTTCTTTAGTCATTTCATTGCCGCCTCCGTATCCCGGATTTTGCTTCAAGACATTGCTGACAGAAATTGACTTTTCCGGAATAGGAAAAAGCTCATAATGATCGTCGTTAGTAGGTTTATGATCCCACCAAGAACCTGTTGTATACAACCCCCAACGACGAAGATCGGTACGACGACGCTGTTCACCCAGAAACTCGACCATCCACTCATCAAGAATCCGGTACTTGTCGATATTCGTTTCGGTCACCGGATCAGGATCGGCTTTATTCTCGAAATTGCGTTTACGCACTTCATTGAAAAGATTGGCTGCTTCTTTTTTATAGCCGCTTCTATATTTACATTCAGCAAGCATATAATAGATTTCAGCAAAACGAATAACCGGATAATCCGGATTAAAAGCAATGGTTTTGTCGATATTGTCGGGAACCGGTAGTTTGCACAAACGTATTCCGGAATTCTCTTCCCCGGTACTTATATTGGAGGGAAGCTCATTCACTGAAGAATATTCTCCATCTTTCACTTTCTTGAATTGTGCCACCTGATCGACAAATTCAAGAACCTCACCCGGATATTCGTACAGTCCCGTACACTTCACCTCTGTACCACTTCTTGATGTACGCTGTAATTTTCCATAAAGGAACATTCCTTCGTATTTTCCATTCCCTTTATACAAGTACAATTTTTTACGAAGATCTTTATTGTTGAATTTGGCAAAAGGTCGCCCAAGCTTATCCGTATAGGGATCGCCATTGGGTTTAAGAGACGGCTGAAGATGCATACCATTAGTAGAAGAATAGCCGCTTAGATCAAAATAGTTCTTTGCATTATAATGATTATAGCGTTCGAACTGCCATTGAAACAAAGTGCCTTTTGCATATTGCGACTGAACAGACCACATTACTTCCTTAGATTTATTATTGTCGAAAGTGAAAGGACCGAACCAGTCTTCCTCCAATTCGTAATAACCGTATTTGCCATCTAATAGATCCTGGCAGACCTGCGCACATTCAGCAAAACGGTTCTCTCCCATGTAGACTTCCGCATTAAAATATAATTGAGCAAGAAGGGCGGCGGCAGTTCCTTGACGTAAATAGCCTTCTTCCAGCATATCTGCTCTTTTTTTCTCTAATTTGGGAATAGCGGCAAGCAACAGTTCTTCCACATAATTAAAGGTTTCGCGTGCAGTGGAACGTGGAACTTCCTCGGTAGTAGAGCGCCGGTAAATAGGCATACCCCCATAGAAATCAAGTCCCCGCAGATAAAAATAGGCAACCAATGTCTGAAGTTGCATCTGATGATCTGCTTTCAATTCTTCCGTCATGCCCAGTGATACATAATCCACACCGGATAAGTCTTCCTTACAAGCTAAAGCCATTGCCACTCCCATGCCTACCCCACGCCAGGTTTCTTCGTTGTTGGGGTGAAGAGGTGTCCAGTCGTGATGCTGCAGTTGGGAATATCTGACATCATTGTAATGTATTCCTTTTTGTGTGACACACATCTCATCTGTTGTACATTCTTGAAGAATGGCACGGTCGAATCCGTGAAACCAACGCCAATGTGTGAAAGAGCGTACCAAGAAAGAATAAACAGTTTCCTTAGACGTGAAATAAGTGTCCGGAGTGACTTCGGAATACCACTTCTCATCCAGATTTGTACAACCGGATGACACCAGAAGGGTGAGGAAGGAGATAATGATTAAAATATTTCGTCTCATATCATTTTATTAGTTTATAGGTACTTTAATATTAGAATTGGATTTTCATACCAACGGTATATCTACGAGTTTCAGGATAAATATTATTAAACCATTCATAACCAGGGTCCAGTCCGTTGACATTCACTTCCGGATTAAGTCCTGAATATTTCGTGAAACATGCCACATTCCGGACGGTCAGGTAAAGATCAATCTTATCTATATATTTCTGCCACTTTTTCATGTTAAGAGAATATCCCAGACTAATGGCGTCTATCTTTAAGAAAGTGCCGTCCTCAAGCCAGTAATCGCAAAGCTGCTTTACTTCTTTGATGTGCCGGTTGTCAATGTACGCATTGCGAAGAACGTTCTGGCCTGCTACTTCAGAAAGTCCATAGTACATATTTATGGTATTAAACACGTCGAAATCGATCCAGCTACGCAGGTTGATACCTAAAGAGAGGTTCTTGTAAGTGAAGGTATGATCCCATGATACCATCAATGCAGGAATAGCATTACCGATGTACCGCTTGTCATCATAGGTCTTCTTATCGCTAAGAATCACATTGTCGTTCTTATCATACAGAAGCCATCTTCCATTATCCGTGATACCGGCATATTTCCAGATATAATAGCTTCCGATCTTTGTTCCTGCTTCAATTCTTCCGGCTGATCCGTTCGTTCCCGGTGACGGGAATCCTACACGATCCTGGTAAGTATTATTCCCCCACAAAGAGGTAATTTTGGAAGAAGAATGGGATAGACGCATGGTAGTTGTCCAGTTAAAGTCTTTCGTTTTAACAGGCACTCCGCCAATCTCAAACTCCCATCCGGTATTCTCAAGATTACCATAATTCATGGTCGTTTTCTCGTAAACGGCGGGAGGATTGGGTACACTGATATTGTATAACATTCCGGAAACTCTTCTTTTATATATATCGAACTTTCCAAAAAGCCGGTTATTCAGAAACGCATAATCCAAACCGATGTTAAGCTCTGCTTTCTTTTCCCAATGCAAGTCATTATTGACATTACGAGCCGGTCCATAAGAAGTGATCCATGTACCGTTATAAGGCCACATTGAATTGGAGGAGTACATGGCTGTGGATGCTCCTGCAGAGAAATTGTTATTTCCCGTCACACCATAACCGACACGTACTTTGAGGTCATCAAGAAAACTGACATCATGCAGAAAGGCTTCATTGGATATACGCCATCCACCTGATACAGCCCAGAATGTTCCCCAGCGATGATTCTTTCCAAATTTGGAAGATCCCTCATGACGAACACTTCCGGTAACCATATAGCGATCTTTATAGCTATAATTCGCCCGACCAAAGAAGGAGATAAGACGTTCACGAGGATATTTGTGAGAAGACATAGCTGCTTTTCCATCAGAAAGCCAGCTGCCTGTTCCCATATCCCAAGCTCCTACTCCATCCACAGGGAAATCATAGTTAGACATATCAAAATTTTCAGAATTGTTTTCCCAATAGCTATATCCGGCCACCGCACTAACCGTATGGTCATCTGCAAAAACACGCATGAAATTAATGGTAGGTTCAAAAGAAACATTTACTGTTTTACTATATCCGTGAAATCCCTTTCCTTTATAACTTCCATTCAAAGATGTTCTGTGTAATGCGGATACATAATGCGTCTGCTGATACTGGCGATCTTCCCATCCGAGAGTGGCTTGTGCCGAAAATCCGGCAGGCAGATTGAGCTTTACCGTAGCATCCGCCTTGAGCCATTTATCAACATTATCCGTCTGCTTGAGCATAACTTCCGCTAATGGATTGTAATATTCACTACCACCAACCAATACATTGTAGCCTGTTTCACTAGTACTATCATAAACATGTTCCGTTGGATTCATCTTCAATGCCATGTCGAAACAGGAACTACTGCTCCGCTGATCCCGATGTGCTTCACGATATTCTGTATGTAAGCCTATTTCCAGCAAGTCATTGAGAAGATTAAAGTTTGCATTGATACGCCCCGAATAATCTTTACGATTATCGCCTATCGCAATACCTTTCTGATCCTGTGCCATAATAGTGGCATATATTCTGGCTGTATGTCCCCCTCCCGAAAGGGTGACAACATGGCGCTGGGAAAGTGCTCCCTCATTTAAAAGTTCACCGTACCAATCGGTAGACGCTCCCAAATCTGTTCCTACACCGAACCTCACGAAAGCATCGCGATCCAGGACCTGTGGTCTTCTGGAAACTTGTTCGGTGGACAGCTCGCCTGTATATGATAATGTGATAGGACCTTCTTTCGCTTTCTTGGTAGTCACGAGAATGACACCACCAGCTGCCCTTGTTCCGTAAATAGCACCTGCAGAGGCATCCTTCAAAACATCAATGGATTGAATATCTTCCTGACTGATAGAACGCAAATCACCACCAGGAATTCCGTCTATCACAATCAAAGGGGAAGAAGAAGCATTGATGGAAGCTACCCCACGAAGCTGGAAACTAGCAGAGGCATTCGGACTGGAGGTCTCGGAAACATTCATACCGGAGATTTTTCCTTTCAGAGCAGTCGCAATGGTAGAGCCTCCCAATCCAGTCACTAAATCTTTTGAAGATATGGAAGTAATGGAGCTGGTCACAGCACGTTTCTCCATTGTTCCATAACCGATAACGACTACTTCATCCAGCAACTGATGATCTTCTTTTAATACCAAAGACAAGCTTGTCCGATTTCCCACCTTTACTTCAAGAGACTGAAAACCGATATATGAAATCAGTAATACAGCATTTGACGCAACTGACAGGTTAAATTTTCCATCCAAATCAGACACTGTACCTTTCCCGGCCACTCCTTTCTCCTGAATACTGGCACCAATCACCGGATCTCCATTCGTATCTACAATCACTCCTTGTATCTTTTTCGAAGTTGCTTCCGTTTGCTCTTGTTTTACCGGTACGGGAACCAGAACGATATACCCTTTTTCTATCTTGTAAGTAAACCCCGTTCCCGCGAGCAACTTATCCAAAACAATAGAGAGTTTTTGTTTCTTAAAATCAACACTCAATGTCCGATTCACATCTATTTTAGTCCGACTATAAGTAATGCTTAATTGAGTCTGACTTTCAATAGCATCAAAAGCTTTCAACAAAGTTATGTTTTTTCCGGCAATAGTAATCAACTGATTCTGCCCATAGATAGTACCCAAAGGGACTATAAAGAATAAGGTTAACAATAAAATACGCAAATTACTGGTATGTTTTATAGTAAAATAAGAATTAAAATTCATACT
>OHTC01001150.1_pt1 | contig 10499 bp, 7 predicted proteins | sample 1578801 | NCBI WGS metagenome assembly OHTC01 (sample SAMEA3879556, study PRJEB24766) | human gut metagenome | biome: human-associated habitat; feature: feces | place: USA | collected 1985/1987 | reverse complement strand
TTACAGGGAAGGCTCATCCCAGTGACGGTGCCGGTCAGGGACTAATCAGGCAGATTGTGGAAATATCCCGGCGTCCTGAATTCCTAGGTAAAATCATATTTCTTGAAAACTATGATATGGATCTGGCAAGACATCTTATCGCAGGGGTGGATATCTGGCTGAACACTCCCACACGTCTGGCCGAAGCCTCAGGCACATCAGGGGAAAAGGCACTGATGAACGGTGTACTTAATTTCTCAGTGTTGGATGGTTGGTGGTATGAAGGCTATTGTAAGGATGCAGGATGGGCGCTGACCGACAAAAGTATCTACCAGAATGAACAATATCAGAACCAGCTGGACGCCGAAGCAATTTACTATCTATTGGAGCATGACATTCTTCCTGCATATTATGAACATGGAGATAAGGAGTATTCGGAAAACTGGATTAAGTACATCAAGAATTCAATCGCACAAATAGCTCCCCGTTTTACCATGAAAAGGCAACTGGACGATTACTATGAGAAATTCTATATCAAACTGTCGGAGCATTTCCACATTCTCTCTGCTGACAATAATGCAAAAGCCAAAATGATATCTGACTGGAAAACCGCTGTCCGAAACAGGTGGGATTCCATTGAAATCAAATCCATAAAAGCCGGAAACGGGTTGGATGCGACAATCGAAGCCGGAAAGGAATATGAAGTAACAGTTGTTGTCGATGAGAAAGGTCTGGATGATGCAATTGGAATTGAATTGGTCATTATTCAGCATGAAAGTGGTCAAGATCATATCTATGAAGTCATACCTCTTCCACTAGTTTCCAAAGACGGGAATCTATATACCTTCAAGGGGACATCTCAAATTTTTAATGCCGGAAGTTTCAAACAGGCTTTCCGCATGTATCCCAAAAATAATCTATTACCACATAGACAAGATTTTTGTTACGTCCGATGGTTTTAAAAAAAAGGGAGGTGTGTCATAATGAATAATAAAACGCAAATTATCGCAGAAATAATTTCATAAATCGTTGATTAATATATAAATATAATTGAAATAATCTGCGATAATTTGCGTTAATCTGCGTTTTGACACACTCCGCTTTTATACATGACAAGTTTCAAAGGTTATTCAATAAAAGATAAAGAACAATGAAACCGAACATTATTCTTATGAATTTCACTCATGTCTATGAGCAGGAAAGATTTATAAACGACATCCATTTCCAGTGGATAGATTGTACCGACCTAAACGGAACCAACTGCTACTGTGATGCAGAAGCAGCCAAAGTCATTAGACAAAGAATGGCCCCCTACTTACCTGAAGGAATACATTTCATTGATTCCGGTAACTATCATTATATCAGTAAATTTTGGACGGATAAAATAAAGACCCCATTCTCACTAGTTGTCTTTGATCATCATCCAGATATGCAACCTTCCTTATTTGACAATCTAATGTCATGCGGATGTTGGGTGAAAAAAGTATTGGATACAAATCCTTATCTTCAAAAAGTATGTATCGTCGGTGCTGCTGAAAAGTTGATCAAAGCACTGCATCCCAATTATGGAGAAAAATTAAAGTTTTATAGCGAAACAGAACTTTCTCACGAAGAAGGATGGAACAGATTCTCTCATGAACATCTGAATGAGCCTGTCTATATATCAGTGGACAAAGATGTATTGGACATAAAATCAGCAGTAACCAATTGGGATCAGGGTTCCCTATCACTGACCGAATTGGAGAAACTCCTCTCCATCATTCTAAAAAAAGAAGAAATTATCGGAGTAGATATCTGCGGTGAATGTTCCAGTTCTTTGGATGTTTTCCAAAAAAACAGAGAACTTTCAATTAACAGTAAGGCCAATAAGGAACTATTAAATCTATTCCTGTCCAATCAAAACGAGATTCATCCCCTATAAGTAAATCATTAACATAGTCATGAATATTATGCTTAGCACAATAATTAGTGAATTGACCGTACATGATAATTCCACATCTCTTTACACTTTTCTAATTCTCCATCTCTTGATATTGCTATTTTCAATAGAAGGTTGTACTTTTGTCATCATTTTATCAGTCAATCTTTTATACAAATGGTCTTTATACACAATTTATTACTTATTCTGGGACGTGGAATAGGACAAGTGATGTTTCAGAATAATGCGTTATCCGGATTATTCATGCTAATTGGAATATTTCTAAACTCATGGCAAATGGGAATACTAGCAGTCTGCGGTAATATAATAAGTACACTGACAGCCCATTTTTCGGGATATAAGTATGATGATATTAAAAATGGATTATACGGATTTAATGGAACTTTAGTAGGTATAGCAGTTGGCGTATTTCTACAATTATCGGTAGGAAGTTTAATCATGTTGATTATCGCTTCGGCCCTTTCCACATGGATTGCCTATTTTTTTAATCAGCAACGTTTAATTCCTGGCTTTACTGCTCCTTTCATTCTTGCTGTATGGGGAATGTTGGGAGTTTGCAGCTGGCTTATACCAGATTTACTATCAGTTTCCTATACGGTTATTGATACCACACAGAATATTAATTATTTCCAAGCCTTCTGCTTAGGTATAGGGCAAGTCATGTTTCAGGGAAATACAATTCTATCCGGATTATGTTTCCTTATAGGCATTTTGATTAATTCTCGAAAGGCAAGTCTCTATACTATCTTGGGAGCACTTCTTCCTATTCCCCTAGCCATTTTACTTGAAGTGGATGCTACAGACTTAAATGCCGGATTAATGGGCTATAATGGGGTATTATGTGCAATAGCTTTAGGAGGAACGGACTGGGAAAGTGGCGTATGGGCAGGATGCTCTGTCTTACTGTCCACCGTATTACAGATTCTAGGAATGAGTTTGGGTATCACTACCTTAACCGCTCCCTTTGTTATATCTGTATGGATCATACTAATGATACAAAAAGTAATAAGAACGCAGAATAACTAAATTAGTCTTCAAATAAAAGTTTGTGATATTTTTTTTCAAAGAAAAAGATAAAAGATATCATCTTGTCACCCGAAATATTTGCTTTTGTATTATGAATACTACACCATAATGCAGTAAACTTAAAAATAGCATCCAAACTCCTTGAATTAAAAAGAGTTTGGATACCTCAACATTTACAGTAAAAAATATTATTTATAAAGTCTCAATCAGATCTTAGTTATGCTTACAACATAAAGGTGATAACTACCCATATAAACAACAGACAGAAGTGTATCACATAATTATGATAACATCATCTCATATCTTTTCACCCACAATCAGCAACAGTTTTTCATTTTCCCCTCTTAAAAACTTTATTTCTTCTTTCAACCAATCTATTTCCTTGTTTTTTGAGGAAATCAATTCAGCTATCATTGTATCAGGAATATAACTACTACTGATAAAATTCAATATCTTGGAGATATTTATTTCTTCTCTTTTTTTAAAGTTTCAAATTGTTCCTTTTGTTTATCCAACAGCTTTTCGAAAATCTCAATTACCTGTTCAACAGGAAAACTATTAAAGGTCTGATTATTGCCTGTATTACTGACAGCACTTTTAACACCACAATTCTCGTAGAAGTTATTCGTATTATACAGGATTGTCTCTTCATTAAAACTCTTCAGCCCATCTACAGTAACGCCTAGTGCTGAAGCAATCTCACCTAACCGTTCATCGTCAAACTTCTCTGTTTGTTCTATTTTCGAAACAGCCTGTTTCGTTATACCTAACAAATCACCGAGTTCCGCTTGAGTCATTCCCCGAAGCCGACGCACCCGTTCAATTTTTCTTCCCAGATGAATTGTATTTGTGTACTTTTCCGTTTCCATATTCCAGTCTGTTGATTATTTTCCCTGCTTTATGCACTCTCTTAGAATCTCTATTTTCTCTTGTTCACTTTTCAACAAGCGTTCATACAGTTCAACCACCTTTTCAATAGGATTAATCTGTTGGTTATGAGCATAAACAGTAGCAATTGCTCCCGGAGAAATGGTAGCATCTTTATAATTATTAATATTACAAATGGCTTTTTCAACATCAAAATCCTTGATGACATCAGTAGATATTCCCAAGACTTCAGCTATTTTTGTCAACAGTCCGTCTTCTATTTCATCTTGTTTCTCTATTTTCGAGATCTCCTGCTGACTAACACCCAGATCAGAAGCCAACGCTTCCTGTTTCATACCCAGATACACACGGATTCTTTGCAGATTGCGACCGACATGCCTTTGATTCACCTTGTCTTTTACTTTAATATCCATATCATTGTTGCTTTAGTAAATACATTGAGACAAAGATAATGAAAATAAAATTCGCAACTACATATCGCCCTTTGAAAAAGACAGCTTTCTATCTGTTTCTCTTTTAAATATAACCTAATTAGATCTATTTTATCCCAGTCTTTATCATTTTATCTACTTCTAAAACTTTACTACCGTAAAGTTTACGACGGGTAAAGGTTTAATCAACAACAATATTACTTTATAAAATCAAATATACAACAGGTAGTAAGAAACAACTCAGTTCTGATAAAAGTCAACTCTATATTTTTCAATCCCCAGTTCTATATGCATAATTTTGCCCTGTCAGTTTTTAGCTGACATGAATCGTGGCGCCACATTTAAAACAGTGCAGAAGGATGTGCAATTGACATTCTGAACAATCATCATTAAACCAATAAAATCTAATAGCCTATGGGGTAAGTAAAGTCGTTACAATCGAGACATAGCTTTAAATCGGCCGAAAATTTAGCTATCCAAAAACAAATTAGTAAACATACAATTAAACAAAAAGCATGAAATCATTTTCTGATAAAACAAACATAGGGTGGAATAATTCCCTAAAGACTGTTTATAGAATGAATTTTTACCTATTATTCCTATTAATAGGTTCATTATCGATACTTGGATCAACACGGGCTTATTGCCAACAGAGCAGAACGATCTCAGGTATAGTGAAAAACTCTCAAGGAGAGACGATTATCGGAGCGAATATCGTTGAAAAAGGTACCAGCAACGGGACGATTACGAATGTAGACGGACTGTTCACACTGCACGTATCGCCCAATGCAATATTAAAGGTATCTTATATGGGATACACGGAGCAGGAAGTCAATACACGCAACAAGAACAAGCTGGAAATCATACTGACGGAAGATGCCAGATTGATTGATGAAGTAGTGGTGGTAGGATACGGATCGGTCAAAAAACGGGATTTGACGGGGGCGGTAACCTCCGTCAAAAGTGCGGAAGTACTGGCCGCTCCTACCAATAATGTGATGGAAGCCCTTCAAGGCAAGATACCCGGAATGGATATCACCAAAACTTCGGGACAGGTAGGAGGTGATGTCACTATCCTGTTACGTGGTTCACGATCTATTTATGGCAGCAACGAACCATTGTTTATTATCGATGGAATCCCCGGCAGCTATAGCCAGGTCAGCCCGTCGGATATTGAGAGTGTAGATGTATTGAAAGATGCTTCTTCCACCGCCATTTATGGTTCCGCAGGAGCAAACGGCGTTGTCATTATCACCACCAAAAGAGGAAAAGAGGGGAAAGCTACCGTAAACTTCGATGCTTATTACGGATTCAGCGGTTCACCCAACTACAGGCATGGGATGACGCGGGATGAATGGGTCACCTACCAACGGGAAGCATATAAATATAAAAACGGTGACTATCCTACCGATATGTCCGCCCTACTGGGGAAACAGGATTTTATAGATGCATACAACGATGGCAAATGGATAGACTGGATAGATGAAGTGTCGGGCAACACGGCTACCACACAGAAATACAGTCTTTCGGTCAGCAGTGGCACTGAAAAGACAAAATTATTTGCTTCAACTTCTTACAACCGGGAGGAAGGTTTACTTAATAACGAAAATCTGAACAGATATTCGTTACGCCTCAACCTGGATCAGCAGATATTTTCGTGGGCAAAGGTGGGCTTTACTTCCAATTTAGTCTACCGGGACTTGAACTCCGGTGTAAAAAACACATTCACCAAATCTCTCTCCGCCATCCCGCTGGGTGATGCTTATACCGAAGAAGGCGAGATCAATCACGAATACATCACGGGACAATATTCCCCAATGAGTGATTTCATAGAGAATCAGTATGTAGACAACACACGTTCCACCTACCTGAACGTGAGTGGCTATGTCGAACTAACTCCCGTCAAAGACCTGACTTTTACCAGTCGTGTCAATGGTACGTTGAATCACTCACGCCGCGGGCAATACTGGGGAGAGAAGTGCAATGCCAACCGTCCGTCTTATGCAGGTTCACCGCATGCTTCCATCACCAACAACAATGCCTGGAATTACACTTGGGAAAATATTCTCGCATACAACACAACCATCGCCAAAGACCATAATCTGGGAGGTTCACTGATTACTTCCTGGAATAAGAACCAGTCGGAAAGTAGCATGGCTGCCTCCAGCGGTCAAATGGTAGATCAATGGTCTTTCTGGCGACTGACATCGGGCACTTCCCAACATGTAGAATCCGACTTCGCACAGACGCAGAAAATGTCTTTTGCCTTCCGTCTGAACTATTCATACAAGGGTAAATACCTATTTAACTTCTCGACCCGTTGGGACGGTGTTTCACAATTCTCCACCGGACATAAATGGGATGCTTTCCCCGCAGGCGCACTGGCGTGGAGAATATCGGACGAAGCATTTATGGAAAAGACACGTAGTTGGCTGGACAACCTGAAATTGAGAGTGAGCTACGGCATCACGGGTAACTCGGGAGGAACCACCGCATACAGCACCACAACACAAGCATACGTATATGCCGCTTCGGGAATTTCCATTAATGGGAAGATTGTTCCTTTCACGCAATACTCCGGTACCTACGGTAGTTCCGATCTCGGCTGGGAGAAGTCATACAACTGGAATGTGGGGTTGGATTTCGGTATCCTAAACGGTCGCATTGACGGATCGGTAGAATGGTTCAAGACAACCACCAAAGGATTATTATTCAAACGTACATTGCCCATCACCAGCGGTCTGACCGGATGGGGATCGCCTCTGGCTATCTGGCAGAACATCGCCCAGACCAGTAACCAAGGCGTGGAAGCAACGATCACTTCGCACAACATACGGAATAAAGATTTCACCTGGAATACCACTTTATCCGTCACCTGGAACAAGGAACAAATAGACGACCTGCCTGACGGTGACCTGATTGCTGAAAACCTGTTTGTCGGTGAACCGATTAAAGCCATTTACGGATATAAATATGCCGGAATCTGGGGAACCGATACCCCGCAGGAGACATTAGATGCCTACGGTGTAAAACCCGGCTTCATCAAGATAGAAACCTTAGACCAGAAAGGTGATGGAGGCGTACATAAATACAGTACAGAAGACCGGCAAATTCTAGGACATTCCAATCCGGATTGGATCATCGGATTCAGTAATTCCTTCACCTACAAGAATTTTGATTTATCCATCTTTGCCATGGCGCGTTACGGACAAACAATCAACAGTGACCTGCTCGGCTATTATACCGCCGAACAGAGTGTAACCAAGAATCAGCTGGCAGGCGTAGACTACTGGACAGAGGACAATCAGGGCGCCTATTTCCCCCGTCCCGGAACGGCAGATGAACAAAAAACCGTATATCCTTCATTAAGAGTACGCGACGGTTCCTTTATCGAGATTAAGAATATCACACTGGGATATACGCTGCCTGTAAATATTTCCCGCAAAGTTTTAATGGAGAAATGCCGTATTTATGCCACAGCCTACAATCCGTTCATCTTCGTAAAAGACAAGCAGTTGAAAGATACTGATCCCGAAACCAACGGTTCGGATGCATTCCCTACCTACCGGCAATTTGTTTTTGGCGTTAATTTGACATTCTAACAAAAGATTATAATCATGAAAAGTATATATATAAAATTCATATTTTGCAGTGTGCTATTCTCGGCCTTATCTCTACATTCCTGCACCTTGGAGGAATACAACCCGGGCGCATTTACCAAAGAGGCTTTGGCTACTTCCATCGATGGATATGAAACCTTGATTAACCAGTGTTATTTTGCCATGGAAAGATTTTATTACGGTGCTGCCGACTGGATGTCACTGACTGAAGGTGACACCGATCTTTGGACATATAAAGCCAACGAATCAACAAGTTACACACAGTGGTTCTGGTTTTTCGCAGGAACATCACCCAATACGACTTACACCAATAATTGGTGGAACGGGACGTACGACGGTGTGGGAGCCTGTAACGAAGCTATCGCATTAGGAGACAAACCTCCTTACACCACGGAAGAGGAGCGGAATGCCAAGATTGCGGAAGCCCGTTTTCTTAGAGCTGTCTATTATTTCAATGCAGTGGAACAATTCGGAGCAGTGACAATGCTCACAGAACCGATAACAGCGGAAACACTGACTTACTCCCCCACCCGTACCGATCCGATGACTATCTATCAGGAAGTAATCCTGCCCGATTTAAGATTCGCATCCGAATGGTTGCCAACAGGTACGCATGCAACTACTACCACCCCGACGAAGAAAGCCGCTCTCGGTTTTCTGGCTAAAGCCTGCTTACAGACGTACGAATATGGAAGCACCGAATATTTGCAGGAAGCTCTGGATACAGCCAAAAAATTGATTACCGATTGCGAAACTGGCGGTGGGAAATACAATACGTATATGTACCCATCTTATAGCGAAGTATTCAAAGAGAGCAATAACTGGGAAACCAAAGAAGCTCTCTGGAAACATCGCTGGTATGCAGGAGCAGACGGTCACGGATCAAGCAACGGAAATTACAAGCTAAATCGCAACGATGAGTATTTCTTATGCAATATCAATAAGTTTGGTGCTCGTGAAGATAATCAGGAGACACGCCTTACTTGGGAAGGCTCAATTACCGGTATCTTTATGCCCACACAGCATTTATTGAGTTTATATGTACAGAAAGACGGAACATTGGACCCCAGATTTCATGAATCGTTCACTACAGAGTGGAACGCGAACAAGAATTACACGTGGGATGAGAGTGCCGTACATATGTATGACAAAGAAGAAACCGTCATTGGCAAAGCTCTGAATAAAGGTGACTTAGCCATTAAGTTTATCATGCCCCAGGACATTGATTATGCTACAGAAAAGCAAAAAGAACATATTTCTGATTACTTGCTGATTGATTATCACCATGTATATAGTAATGACAATAATAACGTGAACATGAATTATGCTTATACAAACATCACAGGCAATTACAAGGATGACGGCACAAACGAGAACCAGTTCCGCTACTATTATCCGTCACTGAATAAGCATAACAGCAGTAATTATTATGTAGCCAATGCTTCCAAACAGAGAAACGGTAATCTGAATGCAACATTTATCATGCGTATGGCAGAAGTTTATTTGATTGCGGCAGAAGCTGATATTTACCTGAATGGTGGTGCAAATGCAGCCGGTTATATCAACAAGGTTCGTGAACGTGCCGGAGCAAATCCGCTTACAGGGAGTATTACGGTGCGTGATATCTTAGATGAAAGAGGCCGTGAACTTTGCGGAGAATATTGCCGCTTCTACGACTTGAAACGGACAGGAATGTTTAAGAACTCGGAGTATCTGGAGAATACTCATCCGGACTTAGCACAATTCTTTCACCCGAATTATGCATTACGTCCCATTTCAACTACATTTACTGCAACAATCACCAATGGCAGCGAGTATCAAAATCCGGGATATTAAGTAGGAATTTCAATATGTACAGGTATTATGGAATCAATCTTGGCACCTGTACATTATTATAAATTAAGGAATGCTCCCTGTCTCGTTTTGAGATGGGGAACATACTTTTCAAATATGAGAAAAACAAGGTATAGATTAATTATATCGAAAACTGTTTGCTAGTCAGAATAAAGTCTCTACCTTTACAGAGGATAACCATGCCACTTATTAACGGCTATTTTAAACCGCTTATGCCTGTTGAAAATGAAAACAGCTATCATATATTATTCAAAACATGGAACTACCGAGCGAGTAACACACCTTATCGGAGAAAAGTTGACTAATAAAGTTGACTACATCTCATTAAAGGAGTGTCCGAGACCTGATATCCGAACTTACGATCGAATAATTCTTGGAACAGCTATTTATGCGGGCTCTCCAAACCGAAAAGTTACTCAATTCTGTCAAAATAACCAACCGTAATTAGAGCAAAAAGTAATAGGGTTGTTCATCTGTTGTATGAACGAAGAACAAGAAGCGGAAGAAATGAACAAGGCTTTCCCGGAGTTCTTGCAGAGATTATCGATTCCCAAAGCCATTTTAGGTGGTGAGTTTCAGTTTGACAAAATGAATTTCATCGAAAGGTTTTTAACGAAGAAAATAGCGAAAGTAAACTCTTCTGTTTCGAAGCTGAGATATGATGCCATAAATGAGTTTACAAGTCAGATAAAAGATAATCATTTATGGTAACTTCTTGAGTTATCTATTGAGCAACTTTGTATTCAAATAATAAATAGAATG
>OHTC01001141.1_pt1 | contig 10590 bp, 3 predicted proteins | sample 1578801 | NCBI WGS metagenome assembly OHTC01 (sample SAMEA3879556, study PRJEB24766) | human gut metagenome | biome: human-associated habitat; feature: feces | place: USA | collected 1985/1987 | reverse complement strand
TGCTTAATTCGGAGTATTCTGCAAAATATCTGCAGCAGCTCTGGAAGAAGGTAAGAAAGCAGGGAGGTCTTTGTACCGGTATCACGCAGAATGTTGTCGATCTGTTGCAGAATTACACAGCAACCACAATGCTTGCAAACTCTGAGTTTGTGGCACTCTTGAAGCAGGCAAATACAGACAGTTCAAAGATGGCGGAGGTTATCGGGGTATCAGAGGCACAGCTTCGGTTCGTAACTAATACCGCCTCTGGAATGGGACTTATTAAGTGTGGTTCGGTAGTAATTCCCTTTGATAATCAGATCAGCAAGGATACAGATTTGTACAGGCTGTATAATACCAACATTCACGAGAAGATTGCAGAACAGAAGAAGCGTGAAATGCAGAATAATGTCGAATAATGTTGATAGAGGTCGCAATTTGCGACCTCAAAGCATAGCCATCCGGGAAGCTGGGTGGATGTTTTGCATATTGAGTGAAAGAAGGTGAGAACATTGAAGATAAAGAAAGTGGATGACAAACCCATGGTTATTCACATAAAGGAGAAAGCCAAGATTCATGCCCACGAGCCAAAGGGTGCCAAGATTAAAGGCAGCAACATCTATACAGTAGAGAGAGGCCCTAAGACTATAGGTGCAAAGGTATCTGATGATAACAAGAAGTCCTATCGAAAGAGTACCATTCATCAGTCAGAGCCGAAGAATAAGGGACTATCAAGATTCAAGCGAAACCTTAAAGAATCAAACACTTCCATCAAGACCAAGAATACCAATCTTCACATAGCAGGAAGAACAGGTGCACTTGCAGCCGGAGCTGTAACAGAGCAGGTGGAAGGCGGGCAGGAGGTATCGCAGGCAGCATATCTTGCATATGAAGCAAGCCGACCTGTTACCGGAACTGCTTCCAAGGGTGCAGCACTTTTCAGGAAAAAGGCGGCAGCCGAGGCAAAGAAGCGTATCAAGAAGGTAGAGGCAGGAAAGAAGCTGGCAAAAAAGACAGCAAAGAAAGCTGCCAAAGATACAGCCAAGACGGTAGCTAAAGAGACGGCAAAAGAAACAGCCAAGACTACTGCCAAGGTTGCAACAAAAACTGCTACAAAGGCAGCTGCTACAGCGGCAGGAACAGCAGTTGCACCGGGAGTTGGCACTGCAATCGGCATGGCAGCCGGATATGCTGCAGGTGTGTCCATAGAGGTCAAGGATGAAAAGATGACCAACCGGAGCAGGAAGATAAAATTCTTTCTGGATAAGATGAAAGCACAGGAAAGTCAGACGGACAGCGTGGCAAAGCTGGTAAAGGATCTGATTGTGCGAAAAGCGATTACCAGGGTAAAGGCAGCTGCACCGATTATCGGATTGGTGCTGTTGTTACTTGTTCTTGTAGTTGCCATGATTGCTATTCCGGTTATAGCGGTGATAGCAATCCTTTACAATTCTCCATTTGCTTTATTTCTGCCACCACTTGAATCAGGAGATACCGTGCAGACAGTAACGAGTGCTTATGTGCAGGAGTTTAACAGGGATGTGAATACGAAAGTGAATGAGCATACCGGATATGACCTTGGAGAGCTTGTATATGTGGATTATGAAGGTATGGAAGAAAACCCAAGCAATTACTATGACATCATGGCAGTCTATATGGTCAAGCATGGTATCGGAGATACTGCAACAGTCATGAATGACATTTCAAAAGGCTGGCTGCAGGCAGTAGTAAATGATATGTGTTCATACACCACAAGCACAGGAACAAAGGATGTGGAAGAAACAGATGCAGACGGTAATGTAACTACTGTCACGAAGTCGGTTCTGTATGTGAATGTCACACTGAAATCGTACAGGGATATGATTTCGGTCTATGGATTTAATTCTGATCAGGTGGAAATGCTTGAGCAGATCATGAGTCCGGAGTTTATGGGACAGCTTGGATATGCCGGAAGCGGAAGTGGTGGCGGAGGCGGAAGTCCTGGAGTAAGCTCCATGACTGAGGATGAAATCAATGCCATCCTAAACGAAATTACAGACAGCAGGCAGAAAACAGTCTGCTCCTATGCACTTCACAGAGTTGGCTTCCCTTATAGTCAGGATTTAAGAGACAGCGGTAACTATTATGACTGCAGCTCCTTAGCCTATTATTCATGGAAGGATGCAGGCGTGGATATTAGTTACGGCGGTGCAACCACAGCGGCAGCGGAGGCACAGGGACTGGATGAAGCCGGAAAGACAGTCTCCTTTGATGAGTTACAGCCGGGAGACCTTATCTTCTACAGTTTTACAAGCAACGGGAGATATAAGAACATCAGCCATGTGGCAGTATATGTCGGAAATGGCAAGGTGGTAGAGGCACTTAATGAAAATCTTGGTGTGGTTTACCGGGATGTGGCAAGCACAGGAAAGATTGTTGTGATAGGAAGACCATAACAGGAAATTTGCAGAGAGGGCATAGTCCCTCTCTGGGATTGGAGGTAAGAATGGATTTGAAAGATATGATACTGGTAACAGAAAACAACAAGGGAACAGAGACAAATATGCTGATGACCTTGGATGATTATAAGAGTTTTATAGCAATTGATGACATGTCAGAGCTTGCAGACAATTTGTTGCAGCTTGGAAGGACACTTGGTGAAGCAGATAACTTCGCAGAGTATTACAGGGCAGCAAATGTAACTGTATCTGTGAGATTCTGTCTGGATGATATTCAGCTGGGACATTTTCTTCAGGGGTTTTATAACGATTCCAAAGAATTTCGGTTTGATAAAGAAGCCAGTTCTTCTGAATGTGTTGCAAAACTTAAGGAGATTGGAATGACCGATAAGGGCTGGGTGGATGATTTTAACCTGCATTATGAAATGGAGAACCGCTCATTTGAAAGGGGACAGACATTTCATAACTTCAATGACCATGATTATATGGTGCTTGAAGCATTATCACCAAGAAATCTTGTGGTGATGGATATGAAGTCAGGTTCTCTTACAATTGCCCTTGGTGCGACAGAGTATAAGCGTTATCCGAAGGATGAGAAGCCTACAAAGGACAATACCACAATCGGGGTATCGTGGGAGCATGGCATTTATCTAGGTTCCACACTCTCAACTACGAATTTCAAGGCATACAAGAGGGAGTATGGCACACCGGAAAAGATAGAGGATATCTATGATTACAGGGCAAAGCTAAAGCAGAAGTTCTATTTTTATCAGGATATGTCAAAGGATGATGATGTGCCAAAGAAGCTGCAGAATGATTTCCTTCACCAGATGTATGAGGATTTCGGAACGATTGAAGAAGACTGTTTTTACGACAGGCTGGAAGATGGAAAGTACGATGATGGCTTTAAGGAAAGACAGGTAAAGGAAGAAAAGAGCCGGTGATGAGATTTTTACGGGAGGCGATATCATATGGAACAGGAATTTGATGTTGAGATAAAAGAAGTGCTTTCACGAGTACAGAAAGTAAAGGCAGAGTCGCTTGACGATGCCATCAATAAGGCAATGGATATGTATTATGCAGAGCAGATAGTCCTTGGAGCAGAGGACATGAAGGGAGTTGATTTTGCGCCTATCAGCGAAGGTCAGCTCCCTTCTTCATTAAAAGAAAACGGAGGAAGAGCAAGATGAAAAGTGATTCAACAACAGTAATTAAAAACATGGAGTTTTTGGTAAAGGAACTTCATAAGGAGTGGGACAGATCGGGTGCTTCTAAGGCATCCGTTATTATTACCCTTGAGGAAGTAGATGGTATCAATGATAAGTTAAAAGAGATTATCTATCAGACACAGAAGTCAGTCGATGAGGATGAGCTGACCTTTAAACAGAGTATTGCAAAGTCCAAGGAGTGTTATGTGCTTCTTCGTGTGGTGCGTAAGATTGCAAAGAAAAAGGATAAATGCGAAAAACAGGCAATCGACAATGAATTTGCAATCGAGCTGGATAAGGATGAGTTAAAGCTATTTAAGGGATCGTTTGCAGAGATGTTTAAGTAGAGGAGGACAAAGGTATGGGCGTTGATATGAAGGTCAAAGCGATATACGATTCTGAGATTGGTAACATCACCAGATCAGAAAAGAACTGGAAGGATGTGTTAAAGGTCGCAGGTCAGTTATACCGCTATGAATTTGACAATATCGTTATGGTAACAGCTCAGAGACCTCCGGAAAAAAGCACACTCATGGCAGATTATGATACCTGGAAAAAGGTGGGAAGATATGTAAAGCGTGGTGCGAAAGGCTGCGCTATCTTCCCATCAAGGGCACTGAATCCACGCATGAGGTATATCTTTGATATCAGTGACACCGGAGGGAAGAATGTTAAGCTGACATGGGACCTTGAGGGAGAAAATCTTAAAGATTATGTGGATTTTCTTGTATCAGAAGGTCAGATTGAGCAGTACGATAACAGCGACAGGGAGTCTCTAAAAAATATATTAAAACAGTTTGCAGGAACAGATGTTTGGCTTATAATAAAAGAAGAGTTCGGAGACCGAATGACCGAGCTCATGCAGCTATCAGGTAGTGTGATAAAGGAAGAAAGTAAGAAACGCAATGGCTTACAGCAGGAAATGGACATGGAGCAGCTTGTATATGCAAGTGTCATGTATGCTGTAGGGACGAGATGCGGATTTGACTTATCTGTGCAAGAACAGGATTTCAGTCAGATTGTAAACATCAAAGATGAGGAGATAGTTTACCGTCTTGGTTCCCTTGTATGCGATGTCTCCTGTAGTGTTCTTAGAGAATTTAGTAGGAATTTACAAACGATTGAGAGCGAAAGGAGAATATCATATGTTAGAAGCAATGACTTACAAGGAAGTGGACGGACTGCTGTATCCGGAGCTGACAATGCCGGACGAGACAGAGGATTTAACGAAGCTGGGCAGATACGGGAGAATGGCAATGAAGTATCTTCTGGAGAACGAACCGGCAAGGTACAAGACACTGATGAGATTCGGGAAGATGTACGAGAAGATGTCGGCAGTAGAGGAGGAAGCAAACCAGCTTTACGACCAGTTGGAGGAACAGTATCTAATGAAGCACAAGCCACAGAATCCATCATCGACAATGGAGATGTGGAAGATAAGAGAGCAGGCGAAGATGCAGGCAGAGGAAGTAGTGCTCCACCAGATCGTGATGAAGTTTCATTAGAAATACAGGAAGAATTAAATAGAGAGCTTGATGAGATTAACTCATTGGGTGTCAGTAAGGAAGCCGAATATACACAGGCTTCCTTTTTTTTCGACCAAAACGGGCAGGCTAGTTTTGGTGTGAAGCAGTCAGAGAAAACCAGACACAATGAATTTATGCGTCAGTATGAGGAGGACAGAAAGACTGCCCTTGCAGGAAAATATAACTATCTCAATCCGAAAAAGGCAGAAAGTGTACCAAGTGAGTATGTAAAACAAATACTTATGAGAGGGACTGGCTTTGTCGGTGGAAAAGGCAGAGTGTGTGAAATTTACCGCACAGAGATAGATGCTGGAACCAGAGCAAAGCGTATCAAGGCAGAATATGGTCAGGGTGGTGCAAGCTGGCCGCTTGACGGTCTGGGCTTGCACGGGTATGACACATTTCACGGTTCGGGACTTCGTATCCAATGGAAAGATCAAGATGGAGAAGTAGAAGGATATGTTTCGTGGAAGAATGTCGAAAAGGAAATCGGTGTACTTATCCTTACCGGAGAATACCAGTCGGAGACACCTCGTATTGATGAGCTTGCAATGGACGGACTTCGTGAAGATGATGAAGTCATTGACGCAGAGTACCGTGAAGTTGATACGCAGGAGGAAAAATCAGAAATTGATGATTATGCTATTCCTGATGAGCCTGACAGTTATGCTGTAAACAGAAAGGCGGCTGAGTTACGGTATATCAAGCCGATTGATTATGCTGACCGTGTAGCTGCAATGGATGAAGATTTAAGAGATGCCATTGAGATACTTGTGTCAGAATGTAGCTGTTACACACCATTCCGTGCTTTCCTTATGGATGTGGTGCAATCGGATTTTGCATTTATGCCGAATAAGCTGGAACTGATCTGTGAGATAGCGATGGGAAATGTTCAGGGTGAGAGAAAGGCATATTGCAATAATCAGTATGGACTCACAGAATACACTTTAAGCAGTGCAGATGTGAAAGTAAGCTACAAAAACAGAAATGGAGAGAGGGCAGGGGATACCGTATCGTGGCGTGAGGTATATGAAATCTTATCCTATATGGTAAAACAGCCATTTTACTGTGGAGAGGACCAGAAGGCAATCTATCAGACCATAAAAAATAAGATTGACAGGGAAAAGATGAATCCTGTTTACCGCAAGTTCTTTGATATTGAGGACAGTGTGAGAGAAAGCCGTCTTAAAACCAGAGAACGGGCGATTGCATATGGCTTGAATACCAAGATTGACACGGATGGTCGTATAATTTCTGATGAGGATAAGAATGTATCGGCAGATATTTCGCAGAATGATACCGAACCACAGGAGGCTGCCCCTGAAACACCTGCACAGGAAGTATTACCGCCAGCGGAAGGTCTGCGTGGAAAAGAAAAAACACAAGACCAGACAAAACTCAATTTCCATTATAACCTGTGGGAAACAGAAAAGGGCGGTGTAAAGACCAGATACCAGTGGAACATTGATGCAATCTGTACACTAAAGCAGATTGAAGCAGAAAACAGACTTGCAACACAGGAGGAGCAGACGGTTTTATCAAAGTTTGTCGGCTGGGGCGGGTTGTCACAGGCATTTGATGAGAATAATGCAGGGTGGACCAGAGAATATGCAGAACTGAAAGAACTTCTTTCCGATGAGGAATACAGTGCCGCAAGAGCAACCGTAAATAATGCCTTTTATACTTCACCTGAGATTGCAATGTGTATTAACTCAGCACTTGTGCAGTTTGGCTTTAAAGGCGGCAATGTCTTGGAGCCTTCTATGGGTATCGGCAATTTCTTCGGAAGTATGCCAGCACCAATGCAGCAAAGTAAGCTGTATGGAGTGGAGCTGGACAGCATATCAGGAAGGATTGCAAAACAGCTTTACCAGAATGCCAATATCAGTATTACGGGATTTGAAAACACCACATATCCGGATAACTTTTTTGATGTTGTTATGGGAAATGTGCCATTTGGAGATTATAAGATATTCGATCCAAAGTACAACAAGTATAACTTCCGTATTCACGATTATTTTCTGGCAAAAGCACTCGATCAGGCAAGACCGGGCGGCATGGTTGCAGTGATTACCACAAAGGGAACACTGGATAAGAGCAATCCGACTATACGAAAGTATCTGGCTGAGAGGGCAGAACTTGTGGGAGCAATCCGACTTCCGAATACTGCATTTAAGGATAATGCAGGAACTGAGGTGACTGCGGACATTCTTTTTTTACAGAAAAGAGAGCGAAAAATTGATATAGAGCCTGACTGGGTACATCTTGGTGTCACAGGTGATGGCATAGCAGTCAATTCCTATTTTGCAGAGCACCCGGAGATGATGCTTGGTACAATGCAGTATGACACAAGGATGTTCGGACAGGACAGCAGATATACCGTCTGTGTGAATAATGATGAGAACTTCAATCTGTATGAAGCACTCAATAAGGCAATCTGTAACATCAGAGCACAGATGACAGATTTTGAGAGACTGGCAGATAATGAGGAACAGACAGAGGAAGTCATTCCCGCTGATCCGGATGTCAGAAATTATACTTACACATTCTTTGAAGGAAAACTTTATTACAGGGAAAATTCAGAGATGGTAAGGCAGAAAGTATCACCGACAGCAGAGGAGCGTATCAAGAGCCTTGATGAAATCAGACAGATAACAAGAGAGCTGATTGATATCCAGATGGAGGGCTGTAGTGATGAGGAGCTTGCAGACAAACAGCAGCTTTTGAATGTAAAATATGATAAATTCGTTGGAAAGTATGGAGCAATCACTTCCAAAGCAAACCGTACAGCGTTCAGGGATGACAGCGATTATCCGCTTCTTTGCAGTCTTGAAGAAGTAAATGAGGACGGGGAGGTGAAGAAGGCTGATATGTTTTATAAGCAGACGATTAAGGCAAAGTCCGTGGTGGACAGGGTAGAAACTGCGGTAGAGGCTCTTAATGTATCGGTCAATGAGTTTGGATATGTAAATATCCCTTATATGCTCTCCATTTATGAAGCAGACAGGGATACTCTCATAAAGGAACTTGATGGAATTATATTTCTTAATCCTGACCGTTACAATGAAAATAACCCGGACGCAGGCTGGGAGACAGCAGACGAATATCTGTCGGGAAATGTAAGGGATAAGCTGCGTGTTGCAAAGGCAATGGCGGCGGATACCGATAATCCGCAGGCAGAAAGATTTGCCGCCAATGCCGCAGCCCTAGAGGAAGTTCAGCCGGAATGGATTGAAGCCTCGGATATTGATGTAAAGATTGGTACAACTTGGATTGAGCCGCTTGATTATGAGCAGTTTATCTATGAGCTGCTTAATACACCAAAGAGGGCAAGGGCAATCAGAACAGAGTATTATAATTCCGGTATTCAGGTACACTTGAATAAAATGAGTATGGAATGGTTCATTGAAAATAAAAGTATGGATAAACATTCCGTGGCTGCAACGAAAACTTATGGTACAAGCAGAATGGACGCTTATTCTATTTTTGAGGATACCCTGAACTTAAAAACAGTCACTGTCAGGGACAGGATTGATGACGGTGATGGCAAGTACCATTATGAAGTCAATAAGAATGAGACAATGCTTGCAAGGGAAAAGCAGAATATGATCAAGGAGAAGTTCAAGGAATGGCTGTTTGCAGAACCGGAACGCCGACAGAAGTATGTGGAATATTATAATGAAACCTTCAATAATATCCGCCTGCGTGAGTATGACGGAAGCCATTTGCAATTTCCAGGAATGAACCCTGAGATTGAATTAAAACCGCACCAGAAAAATGCGGTGGCACGAATCCTTATGGGAGGAAATACCCTGCTTGCCCACTGCGTCGGAGCCGGAAAGTCGTTTGAAATGATGGCTGCGTGTATGGAACAGAAAAGACTCGGACTTTCCAATAAGACAATTATGGTAGTGCCAAAGCCGCTTATCGGGCAGACGGCAAGTGAATTTTTAAGGCTTTACCCGTCAGCAAACATCTTGGTTGCAACGGAGCGTGATTTTGAAAAGAGCCGAAGAAAGCAGTTTGTGTCAAGGATTGCGACAGGCGATTATGACTGCATCATTATGTCGCACTCGCAATTTGAAAAAATTCCAATTTCGGCAGAGAGAAAGGAGCGAATGCTTAATGAACAGATAAATGAGATCACCTATGCGATTGATGATATGAAGGAGCGGAACGGGGAACGCTGGACCGTAAAGCAGATGGAAAGCCAGAAGAAAAAGCTGGAGGAACAGCTTAAATCCCTGACCGATGAGAGCAGGAAAGATGACCTCATTACCTTTGAGGAGCTGGGTGTTGACTCTATTATGGTAGACGAAGCACACAATTTTAAGAACCTCGCCACATTTTCAAAGATGAATAATGTGTCGGGAATCAGCAGTAGTGGGGCTAAAAAGTCAACGGATATGCAGCTTAAATGCCAGTATTTATCAGAGATAAATGATGGCAGGGGAATTGTATTTGCAACAGGTACACCGATAAGCAACACAATGTGTGAGATGTATGTTATGCAGCTTTATTTGCAGAAATCGGCACTTGAGGAGATGGGAATTCATCATTTCGACTCGTGGGCGGCTAACTTTGGAGAAGTAACAACGGCACTGGAGCTTACGGTTGAGGGCAGTGGTTTCCGTTTCAAGAGCAGGTTCAATAAGTTTACCAATCTGCCGGAGCTTATGAACATCTTCCGTGAGGTTGCCGATGTGCAGACAGCGGATATGCTTGACCTTGATGTGCCAGCTCTGCGTGGCGGCAAGCCTATCATCGTGGAGTCGGAGCCGGACTGGTATGTGAAGCAGGTAATGGAAGAATTTGTTGTAAGGGCAGAAAGGATAAGGGGCGGGGGTGTTGATCCAAGTGTTGACAACTTCTTAAAGATTACGCACGAAGCAAGACTTCTTGGAACAGACGCAAGACTGATTGATAAGGACGCACCGAACAACCCGGACGGAAAGCTCAATAAGGTAGCGGAAAATGTCTGGAAAGAATATGTAAAAGGAAATGCTGATGGTCATATAGGCTGTCAGCTTATTTTTTCGGATATTGGAACACCGGGACCGGACAAGGACTTTACGATTTATGATTATCTGAAGGAGTCACTTATCCAATATGGTATCCCTGCGGAGGAGATAGCATTTATTCACGATGCAAAAACAGACGCACAGAGGGATGCACTCTTTAAGGAAATGAGGACAGGTAAGAAAAAAGTCCTTATCGGTTCGACAGATAAGTGCGGAACCGGAGTTAATGTACAGACACACCTTGTTGCAATGCACCATGTCGATTGCCCGTGGAAGCCTTCTTCCATTGAACAGAGGGAAGGCAGAGGTATCCGACAGGGAAATAAAAACGATGAGGTGGCAATCTACCGATATGTTACAAAACAAACCTTTGATGCATACAACTGGTCACTTGTGGAAAACAAGCAGCGTTTCATCA
>OHTC01001111.1_pt1 | contig 10803 bp, 8 predicted proteins | sample 1578801 | NCBI WGS metagenome assembly OHTC01 (sample SAMEA3879556, study PRJEB24766) | human gut metagenome | biome: human-associated habitat; feature: feces | place: USA | collected 1985/1987 | reverse complement strand
TTGGTGTGACAAGGATTCTAAAGGAGGCAAAGAAGATGACATAGAGGCTGATAATATAACCAAGTTTGCTGAAGGAGAAGCTTTTGACGAACTGACGGAAAGGTTGAGCGGAAAAGCATACGAAACCGAACCTACGCTGGGATTTGTTAGAGAACATCTATTTGAGATAGGCAATTATACCAATAGTTGGAAAATGGGACCTGCAGGTTTCGTACACAATTTCCTCTATCCTTGTAAGTGGTGGATGCTCAAGGAGAGATTGGGAATACCTATGTTTTCAATAAATCAGAATTTCACGAAGTATTGCATCAGAAATATGTTTGAATACTCGTGGAATATGGCGTGGAACATGATGATATTGTCGGCAAATAGTAAAATCGTTGAAGATGTATTAGGCAGGAAGCAACTCTCAACGCTGTCAGAGGATAGTGCCAATGAATATTTTGACACTTACATTGCATTGTTTGAAAACACGGATATTCGAGAGAATAATTGGGTGTGCCATAAGGTGATGAACCTACTACCCACGATATTGGGAAGGCTATGCACAAAAGTTAGTCAAGACAGAGTGCTGAGGTTTGTCAAAGCCGCACTGAAGTGGGCTCCGCAATTTGTAGATAAAGTATTGAAGTATGCGTATGATTGTTTGGACAATACAAACTTGACGGTAATATGGTCGCTGATGATGTCGGAAAAGGATTTGGCGACACATTATAGAAGAGGTGGGTATCCCTTCCCCGAAAGATACATGCTCAAATTCGTCATCACAGACGCTATCAAGAAAAGGATAGTTGACGGACTGAAAAGCGACAAGAAAGAGGATGTCCTGCAAAGTGTGTTTTTCATGGAAGTGATATGGGAAAGAGAAGAACTGACAGAAGCGGACAGAAACAAAATCGTCAACGCTGTTAGGGAAATGAGAAATGGAGGGAATGCTATTTCCGAAGCCATACATACATATTCATACATCGAAATGAATGATGAGGAACGCGAATCTGTTCTAAACAAATTGAATGAAGAGGTAAGAACTTTCTATCAATTCAACCATTCCTCTGAGCCTTTCAGTCAATGGAACAGTGCGCTTGACCACATCAATATTCTTCGCAGGTATATTTCGGAAGAGCAGAAAAAGAATGTGCTGTTGCATTGCTGCGATATGATAGAATTGAACAAGGAAAGTTTTGAGAGAAATGACAGTCAAGAGTTCTTTGGAGGTTTGAGACAGTTCACCCGACAAATCATCAAAACTTATCAAAGCCTTTTCATCGATGTGTCCTTGGATGGTTGGACCGATGAAGAATCCACTAAAATCAGTGAACAAATAGATTGGCTGAGGTCAAAAGAATACAGATGTTTACCAATGAAGGTTAAGATACAAATGAGGAATCAACTAAATCTTGACAATGACATTGTTGGCAATATTCAAAGTGCTTTGTTCAGCAAGAAAGAAGATTTGCAGGTTGAAGGAGTAAAAGCTTTCTTGGTCTTGAAAGACAAGGGAGGAGATGTGAATGAAATTCTAAATTATGTCTTTGAAAACTTTGCTTTGGCGGACAGCTCAGCTTATAAGGAACTGCTGATACTCTTTGCAAATTTAATCATAAGAGACTATGAGGACAATGATTTCCAACAACATACCCAAGATTTTTTAAATCGTATTCACCGAGATTGTGACAGCTATGGGCTGGATGCTGATGCCTTGTCTGATTTGCAGCATTATGCAAACTATGTCAGTGGAGCATTGTCTATAAAAAATCCGAATATGAATCCTACGAAATTCTCTAAAGAAGAATCCGGGTTTAATGATGTTGTTGTCGGCTTTGACAAGGGTGTGGAAGTGGCACAACGCAAGAATGTTTAAAAAATCAAATACAAAAATATAATTATGTCAGAAAAGAAATTAAATGGTACTGTCATTGTGACTTATCGTTGCAATGCTCGTTGTTCAATGTGTAACCGTTACAAGGCTCCTTCCAAGCCTGAGGAGGAGATTTCTATTGAGACTATCAAGAAGTTGCCTAAGATGTACTTCACTAACATCACGGGTGGTGAGCCTTTTATCCGTACGGACTTGAAAGACATCGTACGTGAACTCTATAAGAAGAGCGACCGTATCGTGATCTCTACCAACGGTTTCTTCACCGACCGCATCATCGACTTGGCCACTGAATTCCCTCAGATTGGTATTCGTATCTCTATTGAGGGATTGGAGCAGACCAATAATGAGATTCGTGGTCTGAACAATGGTTTTAATCGTGGCTATACTACCCTGAAGAAGCTTCGTGAGATGGGACTGAAGGATGTTGGCTTCGGTATGACCGTACAGGATAAGAACGCTCCTGACCTTGTGCCTCTCTATGAGTTGAGCAACAAGATGGGTATGGAGTTTGCCACAGCCTCTCTCCACAACTCGTTCTATTTCGTGGAGGCAAAGAATATCATCCATGACCGTCCTATGGTGGCAAAGAACTTCGAAAATTTGGTTAACGAATTACTGAAGTCGAATTCACCCAAGAAGTGGTTCCGTGCTTACTTTAACCATGGCCTTATCAACTATATTTATGGTCAGAAGCGTCTTTTGCCTTGCGACATGAGCTTCGACACCTTCTTCATTGATCCGTACGGTGATGTGATGCCATGTAATGGTACCAAGGACAAGGAGGTGATGGGTAATCTGAATCGCCAGACTTGGGATGAGCTTTGGAATTCTCCTGAGGCAGAGAAAGTGCGTAAGAAGGTGCGCCATTGCGACCGTAACTGTTGGATGATTGGTTCTGTTTCGCCGGCAATGCATAAGTATATCAAGACTCCTGCCCTGTGGGTGGCTAAGCACAAGCTTAAGAGCTTGCTCGGTATGAAGTACTCGATGTATGAGAATCCTATCTGCTGTGAGTATCGTGATGGTAAGGTAACCAAGGAGCAGCTTGACAAGCTTTCTACCTGCGATATGAATGCAGTGGTGAATAATGGTCTTTCTGCCGATTCAAAGGAGGCTTTGAAGGGCAAACGTGGCGAGGACATCGTGAACGCTGACGTGGCTAGCCAGGGTTATGAGGCTACCAAGAAGGAAACAGACCGAAATATCGAAATCAAATAGTATGAAAATAGTAGTGACTGGTACTCGTGGTATTCCTAATATCATGGGTGGAGTTGAGACACATTGCGAGGAATTGTTTCCTCGCATTGTGTCTCGTGGCTTTGATGTGACGCTGATTCGCAGGTCGAATTATGTGCATGACGACTTAAAGGAATGGAATGGCGTGAAGCTTGTCACTATTCCTTCTCCAAAGAAGAAGAGTTTCGAGGCCATCATCCATACTTTCCGTGCCATCAATGAGGCGAAGAAGTTGGGGGCTGATGTATTGCATATCCATGCCATCGGTCCTGCCTTGCTGGTGCCATACGCCAAATTGCTAGGCATGAAGGTGGTGTTTACTCATCATGGCCCTGACTATGATAGGGATAAGTGGGGATTTGCTGCCAAGACTATACTGAAGTTGGGAGAAAGAATGGGATGTATGTTTGCTGATGACGTTATCGTTATCTCAAATGTCATCAAGAACCTCATTGCTAAGAAGTATGGCAGAACTAAGAACGTACACCTTATATATAATGGCGTGTCGGAGCCAGAGATTTGTGACTATCCTGAATATTTCAATGAACTTGGAATAGAAAAGGGTAAGTATGTGCTGGGAATGTGCCGATTTGTGCCAGAGAAGAATCTGCATCATCTTGTGGAAGCTTTAGTGAAATGGAAGAAGGCTCATACAGATAGGTCGGATATTAAACTGGTATTGGCTGGTGATACTGACTTTGAGGATAGTTATTCTTTGGGATTAAAGGAAATGGCTCGGAAGAACGGTGTGGTGCTTACTGGCTTTATCAAGGGTAGAAAACTTCATTCGCTGTTGACGAATTGCCATTGCTATTGCTTGCCTTCTTCGCATGAGGGTTTACCTATCGCTTTGTTGGAGGCAATGAGCTATGGTGTAAAGGTGGTGGTTAGTGATATTCCTGCAAACTTGGAAGTTGGTTTACCACAGGATGATTACTTCCGTTGTGGAAATGTTGATGAACTTTCAGAAAAGCTCGGAAAGATTATCGAGGCTCCATTACAGCATGTGGATTACGACATGAGCAAATATGACTGGAATCAGATTGCTGATGAAGTAGGTGAGGTGTATCAAGGGGTGAGGAAATGATAGAAGATTTTTTCTCGATACTTCAAGCAGCAATTGGAAAATCTGTTCGCCTTTCTCATTCGCTATCAGATGATGAATGGCAAGAGATGTTTGAATTGGCACAAAAACAAGCTTTGCTTGGTATTGCTTTTGAGGGAGTGAAAAAGTTGCCACAAGAGCAATGGCCAAAGGGTGGCATGGTTCTGAAATGGACTATGGCTACCGAAGCTATCAAGCATAGAAATAGACAAACAACAGATGTCTGTCTGCGACTAACAGAGATAATGTCAAAAGAATGCTTTGATATTTGTATATTAAAGGGACAGGCTAACCATGTATATTATGATAGATTGATAGATGGTGTTTCGTTGGGAATGTTGCGAGTTTGTGGTGATGCGGATGCTTGGATTTGGCCAAAGGAAAAGATACTACATCCTGTAAATTGTATCATAGATTATTGTCTACGAAAAAATATATTGCTTTCTTTATGTCATTTGCATGCTGAAGTGAAGCCAATAGGAGGTGTGCCTGTAGAAATACACTTCCGACCCTCGTTCTTAAATGCTCCTTGGAGGAATAGAAGTTTTCAAAAGGTGTTTAAGGTTGCAGTGTTTGAAAATGCTAAGATCGATGATATAGGCATTGTAAAGAAATTACGTGTTGATTATGATTTAATTTTTCAGATGAATCACATTTATCGCCATTTGCTAGATGAAGGTGTTGGATTACGTCAGGTTTTCGACTTCTATGTTCTGTTGAAGGATTATAATAAAGAGCGAATCGTACGCAAAGAACTAATGGATAAAGAGGAATTATTTCTTCTTGTGGTATGAAACGTTTCGCAACAGCTTTAATGTTTGTGCTAAAGAAGATATTTCATGTTGGAAATGACGAACTCATTTGTGGTATATCAGAAAAGGATGGCTTGTTCTTGCTGAATGAGATAATGATGGCAGGCAACTTTGGACATTATGATATAAGGATGAATGATATAGAGGTAAGAAAAGGCAAATTGTCTTTCCAATTGCAAAGAGCATCTCGCCGCTTTATGAGAAACATAAGATTCTTATCAAGTTATCCAGAGGAAGTGATTTGCGAACCTTTTGCAAGAGTCTATCATTTTGTATGGAGAAAATTCGGTTTGTACCGATATTGAAATATACGGGCGAACGGCTCCCTCTCCCATTTTTTGAGCTACTTTTCGGGGGTGGGGCTTAGTAGCCCGTTTTTGAAAATATTACCTTATGAAGTTGCAAGAGGTTGGGTGGAAGGGTTGAATGGTCATAAGGTTTCCGTCGAAGGGGCGGCTAATATGTCTAATTTTTTTATATTTTACGAAATGAGAGAATTTGTATGTTAGGTCGGGCATAAAGTTGCCCGACTCATCCAGTAGGTGAAAGGGCAGAGTTTTGAGGAGTCTGCCAAGTGTGCTATCGCTATTTTGGATTTGTCAAGCATGGTGACCAAACTGTATTTGGGAATTCCAATTAACCTTGTTGACGTGTTCAACGCAGGTCAAGACATTATGTCGATTGTGTAGTACATTAAACAGGTGATTCAAACTCACGTTTGACACCGGGGAGGCGGTTCGCCGTCTCCTTTATTATGTTTTTTATAAGTATTCATTATGAAATATTCCATAGAACAATCAGAAATAACAGAACGAACAGAACAGATAAACAAGTTTGCTCTATTGGTTGATTTATTTAATAAGAAAGCCGTTGACAGAGAAACATTCATGGCTGAATTATCGAAGATTGAACAAACAGACTGGGCAAAAGAGAATCTGTTTAATCAGTTGACAGGGTATTGTGTTCTTGGAGATGCTTATGGAATTCTGAAAAGCCGAGAGTTGGATTTCAGTAAGGCGTACTATAACAACGAATATGTCTATAAGGAAGTAAGCTACTACCATAATGTACAATATTTGATTACTCGTGTAAAAAGAGAAGAATGGGCAGCATTGTATTTTACTGCTTTCAGAACATCATGCCGTGCTTATTTGTGTTTAGCTAATGCATATGATCATCTTGGAAGATTCTGCGAAGCTCAACAATACTACAGAATGGCATTGCAAGATAGCTACAATACCCCTAAGGTTGAAGTGAATCAAGGTTTTGCCTATGCGAACATGCATAGCTTTTGGATTGAAGAAGAACCACTTATTATAAGAAAAGCCCAACAGATAATAAGAAAGTATCAACAGACTTTTGATAGACTGTCACCTTATTTCAGCCAGATTTGTTCATGGTCCTCTCCTTCTTTTGATGCACCATTAATTGATTATGACAATATACAAGAAGGTGAATACGAAAAATGGATATGTCAACATTATCTGAGAATCAATCGGTTTAATGATGTTGAGCCAGATTCTATGCTGTCACTATGTGATAATGTGAGACTTCCAGTCATAGTTGAAACACCTGAGAAAAAAGCTCTTTACGAAAGCACCTTTGAAGAAATCAAAGGTAGTTTCATCAGCACCAGGAAAATTCTATATACTATTATAAATGAGGATAAGAACAGCATGAATATCGAGATGTTGAAAATGGCATATAAGAACTTTTATTCCATATTCGATAAGATAGCCATGTTCTTATCCAATTATCTTGATATTAAATTAAAATCCTATGAGGTAGACTTTGCTAAAATATGGAATTGTAAGAATGGAGATATTCGACAAGAAATCTTAACACATTCACAGAACATGCCTTTATTAGGCTTGTATAATATCAAGTTGGATGTTTATGGAATGAAAACGGATTGGTATGTTGTTGATGAACAAACAAAGGATTTGAAAATGCTACGCAATTATATGGAGCATAAGTCGATAATTATTAAGGACAAGCCAATGTCCCATACTGAATACCAATTAACCATTTCGAAACAAGAATTAGAACTCAATACTATTAGGTTGGCGCAACTTGTTAGATGCGCCATCATATATTTGTGCAATTTTGTTATGCACGCTGAATATGACAAACATCACTCATGAAAGATATTGACATGATAAATATAGAACGCCCTTGGATGAAATCTATTTTAATGGTGGATGGCAACGAAGTAATGGCTTCTCGTGGATTTAAATTGATTGGGTTGAAATTGTATTCTCCCAATGATAAGAATGCTATTTTCCATGCAAAAATGATGCAAAAGTCCCTGTATGGTCGTGAAGATTGGCTGTATATCAATGAAGGCTTTTCTATATCAGGCGATGTTGAGAATGGTTTTAATGTGTCAATTCGAGAGGATGCTTTTGATTCCGAGTTTCTACTATATTCACCAGAGCATGGAGTGAAAGTGAGTATAAGTGCCATTGTCGGTCAAAATGGTACTGGCAAAAGTACCATTATAGACATGATATTGAGGACTCTCAACAATCTTTCGGCTGCTATTATGGGGGAAACAGTCAATTATTCGAGTGCCCAGCATCTTCATTACATAGACCATGTGTATGCTTCGGTTGCCGTCTATTTGGATCATGAGGTAAAAGTTCTTACCGTAAAAGGTAGAAATGTTAGTATATCAACAGTCGATGAGGATAGCCATTGTGATACCATCAAAATACTTGAAGAACAATCTGAGGGAGATGTTGATGAACCATTGAAATGCCAAAAAGGCAAACATGCTTATCTAAGTGAATGGTTTTACACCATTGTAAGCAATTATTCTCTCTATGCTTATAATTATAGAGATTATGAAAGTGAGAGAACGTCTGTTACAAAACTAGAAAGGTTATATGGCGATATCGAACATTTGAAGAATGAGGATTATTTTTGGCTCAAAGGGGTGTTTCACAAGAATGATGGCTATCAAACTCCTGTTGTTGTTCACCCCATGCGTGAAGAAGGCTATATCAATGCCAGCAAGGAAAACATGCTAGGGAAGAACAACCTCGTAAATCTTGCGTTTTATGAGGTTAAAAAAAGGATGAAGAAGGAAAGACTATTCGCGAATTCCCTTTGCGAATCATCAATAATACATATGAGGTTGTAGGTTTCACGTTTAAATATAAGGAAGAAAATGAATATGAGGGATTCGAAGAATTGTATTTAAGTAAACTCATTCCTGCAAATATGGCAAAGGAAGAGAAGGAAAACTTAAAACAACGTTTTATTTCCATGATAAATCCTATTTGTGGGTTCTGGGCTAAGCAAATGCGGTTAATTCTAAACACCGATGTAAAGGCATTGCCTAATTTGAAACGTCAAGCATGGGAGTATGTAGCCTATAAAACGCTGAAAATAATACAAACTTACAAACCATACGAAAAGGATTGGAATTGGTTAAGCGGTGACCGGTATAAAGAGTGTTTCATAGAGAACTATATTCATGATGTGCTACATGACCAAACACACCGAACCAAGAAACTTCGTCAACAATTAGCATTTTTGGCTTTCCTTGATACAGATGATTATTATGCAATAAAAGAAGATGTCGTTTTTGCTGATAACGTAGATTTGTTTATAAAAACTTATCAAGGCGAGTTCTTTTACAAAAGCGAAAAGAAACGTAATAGACCCACGATTGATTTCAAATTTCACAAGGAAGACTTGTTGCCTCCGCCTATTGCAGATGTTACGTTGATGATTGTAAAACGTGAGGACAAAATAGCTTTCAAGAACAATCCAAAGTCTGTTGAGTTGATACCATTTACAGGATTAAGTTCTGGAGAGAGACAAATAGCCTATACTTTGGGAAATGTATTGTATCATCTTGTCAATATTAACTCAACCGTACAGGATGATTCCTTAGAGAGAAGTCATTTGTCTTTTCTGAAATACAATCACGTATGCATGCTCATGGATGAAGTGGAACTCTATTACCATCCAGATTTGCAGCGTAAGTTTGTAAAACTACTATCGGACTCCATAACTTCGGTGCCACTTGATAATATTTATGACATTAATATAACATTAGTTACTCATTCACCTTTTGTTCTGAGTGATATTCCTAAAAGCAACATTCTGTGTTTACAAAAAGGGAATTTTAAAAAACAACGTGGACAAACATTTGGAGCTAATATTGTTGACATGTTAAGCGAATCATTCTTTTTGCAAGGGACTATGGGTGATATAGCTCAGACATGTATCAATGATTTTGTTGACTTTTATTTCATGCACAGAAGGGTTCAATCACGAAGAGAAAACGAAAACAAGCAAAGATGGCACATTGAAGATATGGAACTGGATAAAGCATTCGAGAAGCAGAAATCCAAATTTAATTATGTTACCAGTATCATTGGTGAAGAGTATCTTCAGAAGGAACTTAGGGAAATGTATGATGAGTTAGTGGATTTTTATGAAAACGAAGAATGAAACCAATTGAATATCCATCCAAAGGGAGTACAAAATTTGCAGATTTAGTCAATGACTACAAAGGCCTTTTCGCCACTGATTTAGCAGATAAAGTCACGAAACGAGGAAGAAAAAGACTTGGACTTGAATCAAAATGGAAGAATTGGAAACGCAAATACGGATGTGTCAGAGCATTGAATAATTCAGTTGAAGACTTGTTGACTATGGACTTTGAAGACTTGGTATTGTTCTATGAGGCATTTCTTCGAGTTTGTTCCCAAAAGAGAATTACCTCTAAAAGTTTACATAACTTACATGAGATTTTCAAGTATACGAATAAATACGATGCCAAAATTTCAGCATTTTTTAGGAAGCATGCTGATGAACTAAAGATTTATACATGCCATTATTGTGATATGGCTTATATCAATGTATATACAGAAAACAGCAAAAGTATAGCTAAGAGCCAATTTGATATAGACCACTTTTTGCCAAAAGGAAAATGTCCTCCTGTAGCATTGTCATTATTCAATTTCGTTCCTTCATGTCCAGTTTGTAACGAGCGAATAAAACGCGAAGACTTACCAAATGTGAATCTAAATGATTTGAAATTTCTTAGTCCTTCGTCCTTTGCTTTTGATTTATACAAAAGTATCAAAGTTAAGTTAGGTCACTTAATAAGTCCACGCAAGGATTTTATTTATTTTGTTGCAAAATACCCTTATGACAGATATGTTGATTTTTTCCACTTACAAGAGCGATATGATTATCATAAAAATGAAGCATTGCGATTGGAGAAACTAAAAAAGAACTATTCAAGGAGTCAAATTGCACAGATTGCTAAATGCCTACACCGGACAAAAAAGGAAGTGAAAGAGGATATTTTCAATCAAAGATATATGCAGAATAGCCATCGTTGTTTTGCTAAATTTACCATTGATATTTTGAACAGATAAGAATTATGGAGCCAAACAACACCCAACACAAATCATTCCTCTGGCACCTCGACTTCGAGCCATTCACATGGCACACCTTCTATGGTGAGCAATGTCCGCCATTCGTTACCGAAGAGAACAAGGAGGCATGGCAACGCTATCTGAAAAAAGTCATCAAGAAGCATCTGAAGGCAGAAGTGATGAATACACCTGAGTTCAGAGATATAGAACTCCAGATAAGGGAAGAAAAGCTGTTGCACATCAAATGGGACGAGCAGAGAAAACGGTCTATGGAGAAGCAACGGTATCGCGCCAAGATGGAACGACCGAGAATCAACTATATTCCGAAAGGTCTGAACGTGGACTATGAAGAGGAATACTCCAAATATC
>OHTC01001109.1_pt1 | contig 10824 bp, 8 predicted proteins | sample 1578801 | NCBI WGS metagenome assembly OHTC01 (sample SAMEA3879556, study PRJEB24766) | human gut metagenome | biome: human-associated habitat; feature: feces | place: USA | collected 1985/1987 | reverse complement strand
CCAGATCAACTCCATCGCGGGCAACATGAACGCTGCTTTTGGCGTACCGACCCTCGTCACCGGCCTGTGCCTGATGGTGGTCACGGCCCTTATCGTCATTGGCGGTTTGAAGCGCGTTGCCGCTGTTACCGAAAAGCTGGTGCCGCTCATGGCCCTGTTCTACCTGTTCGGGGCGCTGACCGTGGTCTGTGTCCATTGGGCGGCTGTCCCGGCGGCATTCGCGGCCATCTTCCGTGGGGCGTTTGGCTTGCAGGCCGCCGGGGGCGGGGTGCTGGGTTACGGCATGGCCCGGGCCATCAGCTGGGGATTCAAGCGGGGAGCCTTTTCCAACGAAGCAGGACTGGGCGCGTCGGTGCTGGTGCACTGCGCGGCCAACGTGGAAGAGCCTGTCCAGCAGGGAATGTGGGGGATGTTCGAGGTGTTTGCAGATACCATGGTGGTCTGCACCCTCACGGCCCTTGTGGTACTCACCAGCGGCCTTGTGGATCTGGACACCGGTGCGGCGCTGACCGGTGTGGAGGGCACCGCACTGGTGGGGCAGGCCTTTTCTACGGTGTTCGGGGCGTTCGGGCCGCAGTTCATCGCGGTGTCGGTCCTGTTGTTTGCCTATTCCACTACGCTGGGGTGGAGCCATTACGGCACCCGGGCAGTGGTGTATCTGCTGGGGGAGCGTGCCGCCGCAGGATATAAACTGGTGTTTGCGGCCATGGTGCTGGTGGGTGCTGTGATGAAGCTGGATCTGGCCTGGGCGCTCTCCGATACCTTCAACGGCCTGATGATGCTGCCCAATCTTGTGGGCGTAGTGGGGCTTTCGGGGGTGGTGGTCCGGGAGACACAAGCGTATCTGAAACGAAAATGACCCTCTCCGTCCATGCAGTCTGTCTGTCAGATGCGGGATGGAGAGGGTCATTCTTTATCGCTTCTTTTGATTCGGCTTCGGGGCAGGCCGCTTCAGGCTCCGCACCGCGTCACGCCCGGCGGCGATGCCGCTGCCAAAGGCCCAGTGCAGGTTGAAGCCGCCGCAGCTGCCGGCGCAGTCCAGCGTTTCACCCACAAAGTAAAGGCCGGGGCAGCCCTTGAACTGGAAGCTGGGGGTCACTTCGGTCAGGCTCAGGCCACCGCCGGTGGTCTGGGCCTGCTTCCAGCCGCAGGGGGTCAGACCCTCGAACAGCCAGTGCTTGGCCGCGTTGGCCAGCACCTGCCAGGCGGCATCCGGCAGGGTGTCCACCGGTTTTTCAGGCAGCTTTGCCGCTGCCCACAGGGCGCGGCCCAGCTTGGGATTGAGCAGACCTGTCCAGAAATCCGCAGGTGCCTTGCCCGGCAGCAGGGGCACCCGGGTCGCAAACAGGGCGGTCAGGGCAGTCTCGTCCAGCATGGGGAAGAGGTCCAGCTCAACGGCCGGGCGCTTTGGCCCCCGCCCCGGGGCCAGATGGCCGGACAGCTGCATGATGCAGATGCCCGAAAGCCCATAGTCCGTGAACTGCACCTCGCCGTTTTCCACAGCCACGGTGCAGTGGCGGTCGAGGTCCAGCAGGGTGGCAGCGGCCTTGGCCCGGATGCCGGCCAGAGATCGGTTGGGCTTTGCTGTCTGCAGGGCGGTCAGGCAGGGGTACAGCGGCTCCAGCTTTCCGCCGCACTGGGCGGCGAATCGGGTGCCGAAGCCGTCGGTGCCGAACTGCGGCCCGGCATTGCCGCCCATGGCGCAGATGACGGCATCGGCCCGCAGGGTCTGGTCCTGACCCTCGGCATCCTCGCACAGGATGGTGTAGCCGCTGCGGTTCTGGCTCAGGGTCTGCACAGTGCAGCCGGTACGCACCTCCACGCCCAGCCGGGCAAGGTGGCCTTCCAGCAGGGCCAGCACGTCTGCGGCCTGGTTGGAGTAGGGGTATACCCGCCCGGCCTCATCGGTGCGGGTGTACAGGCCCAGCGCCGCGAACCATTCCAGCGGTGCGGCGGCATCCACCGCGGCCAGCAGGGGCCGCAGGGCGGCGGGGTCAGCGGTGAAATACTGCTCCGGTGCAATGCCGGTGTTGCCCAGATTGCAGCGGCCGTTGCCGGTGGCCAACAGCTTTTTGCCGCACCTGGGGTTGCGGTCCAGCACCGTCACCCGCACTGCCCCTGCCGGGGCAGACTGGGCGGCGGCCAATGCGGCGGCAAGGCCCGCTGCACCGCCGCCCAATATCACGATCTGCTGCATAAGAGCACCCCCTCAGAAATCCATACATTTTATTATAACATACACAGCAGCAAAAGGATAGAAGAATGCCCCAAATTTGCAGCGAATAATCTTTGACGAAAGCCTTGACAGAAAAAGCAGAATTTGGTAGTGTTGATTCGACGGAATTGCGTGGTTTCGCAGGCTGTGGAAATGCGGCCGGAAAAGGGCAGAGAGTTGGGACTCTGCTGAGGAGAAGCTGAATATGTGGAAGAAAAAAGAAAGATGGACGGCAGCTGCGCTGCTGCTGGCGATGGTCGTGGTGACAGGTCTGTGCTGGTACGTCCTGTACATCCGGCAGCAGTTCTATGACGAAGGCACCCGCAACCTGCTGGAGACCTATGAGCAGGTGGATAAGGCGTTTACCATCTTCAGCCGGAGCAACTGGAACATGCTGAACGAGTGGGGCAAGAGCCTGCAGGCTGCCAATGAGGAGGGCCTGGCGGAGGAACGCCTGCGCAGCTATGAGGCCGAGCGGGAGATCTGGCGGTACAGCAGCGTGTATCTGTTCAATGAAAACTGCGAATATTGGAGCATCCGGGGCAAGCATGAAAAAGTGGATCACCTCTGGACGGCCTTTGAGGAGATGTACCGCACCGGCAAGCCTACGGTGTCCAGCTACATCATGCGGAGCGGGGAGCGCCGGGTGGTATACTCTGCGCCCATTGCGCCGGTGGAGATCGACGGCACCACCTACACCAGCCTTGCCGTGAGCTATCGGAATAAGACCATAGAGGAATTGATTGGCGGCAGTGCTTACGGCGGCCAGAGCGACTGCTACATCATCCATCCCGATGGCGATGTGATGCTCTCGGAGGAGCCCAAGAGCGAGATCGAGGACTGGATGGACAACCTGTTCGACTACCTGCAGAAGTATGCGCAGGTGGATGCGGGTATACTGACCCGGGCCCGGCAGGACGTGGCAGAGGGCCGCAGCGGCAGCCTTTCCTACTGGCTTGAGGGCAAGAGCTATTATCTGGTCTACCAGCCTGTGGGCTTTCAGGATCTGTCCATTGTGGGCATCGTCGGCCGTGGCGTGGTGGACAGTGGAATGCGGAAGATCCAGAACGCCACCATCCTGCTGCTGGCTGGGCTGTTTTTCTGCGCAGGCATCGTGCTGGTGCACGGTGTCCGCACCGATGCCCGCCTGCGCGTGGAGGAAAAGGAGCGCGCCCTCCGGCAGGAAGGGGAGGCCCGCCAGCAGATGGAGGACCTGGCCAACACCGACGGCCTGACCGGACTGTATAATGAACGCTATTTTGACGCATTGTTGAAAGAAAACGAGCTGAACAGGACACCGTTTGTCCTGTTCTACCTCGACCTTGACCGTTTCAAGCCTGTGAACGACCGTTACGGCCACGATGTGGGCGACCAGCTGCTCAAGGAGGTGGCCAGCCGCCTGCGGGGCTGCGTGCGGGAGAGCGATGCGGTGTTCCGCATCGGCGGGGATGAGTTCGCCCTCATCGTCAACGGAGCCATAACGGAGGGGTTCTGCAAGAGCCGGGTGGAAAAGATCAAGGCAGCCATCCGGGAGCCTTACCGCCTGAAGGATGCAGAGGTGCAGGTTAGCACCAGCTGCGGCTGTGCGGTCTACCCAAGTGACAGTGACGATGTGCGTGCCATCCGCATCCTGGCCGACCACCGGATGTATGAGGACAAGCAGCGCACCGGCCGGAGCTGCGAGTGACGAGAACGATAAAAGATTTCTCCCAGTTTCTTGTGCTTTCTCCCAAAATGAGTGTATAATTGGGAGAAGGAAGAACGGGCTGGGAGAAGGAATGGGTGAATCATGCGTACATTTGATTATAAAAAGATTGCAGAATACTCCTGGGATAATGAGGTCTTGTCTTATGTTGCGAAGATCCATGAATGCAAGGGGCGGCAGGAACTATATCTGAAACAAAGGCCCGCTGAATTGGAGCGGCTGGTGGAGATCGCAAAGATCCAAAGTACAGAGTCCTCCAATCGGATCGAAGGGATCATCACGACCAATGCACGCCTGAAACAGCTGGTTGAAGATAAAACGACTCCACGTAACCGGGACGAAATGGAGATATTGGGATATCGGAATGTTTTAAATCTCATCCACGAGAACTATGCCTATATTCCGGTAGAGCCGGGGTACATCCTGCAACTGCACCGTGATCTGCTGAAATATACGAATTTGACCTATCGAGGACATTTTAAGACTACACCCAATGAGATCGATATGACCCTTCCCAGCGGGGAACGCCGTGTGCTGTTCCGCCCGCTGGAACCATACGAGACACCGGGTGCTGTGGAGGCACTTTGCTGCACTTATCAGGATGTGCTGCACAGAGAACTCGTTGATCCCCTGCTTTTGATCCCCTGTTTTATCTTGGATTTTCTCTGTATCCATCCTTTCAATGATGGTAACGGCAGAATGAGCCGGCTGCTGACCCTTTTGATGCTGTATCAGAATGGATATGTTGTGGGGCAGTACATCAGCATTGAAAAAGCAATTGCAGAGACTAAGGATGAGTACTATGCAGCACTGGCGCAGGCTGATCAGCACTGGCATGAGGAGGAAAATGACCCGACACCGTTTATCAAATATATGCTGGCGGTGATCTGCTCCTGTTATCAGGATTTTGAGCAGCGGGTCGATCTGGTTGGCGGGGGACAGAAGCGCGTGACGGCGTACGAACGAGTGCGCAGTTATGCGATGGAAAAGCTGGGAGCCTTTACAAAACAGGAGGCCGCAGAGGCCTGCCCGGGCTTTGGTACAAGCTCGATTGAAAGCGCGCTGAAAAAACTGACAGAGGAGGGCGTTCTGGAGAGGATCGGCGCGGGCAGAAAGACGCAGTATGTGCGCAGGTAAGGCTCCGGCCGGAGCTGAATGAATAATTCCCTTCCTGTTTCCACAGAATAACCATACTTCGCAGAAATCTGGAAGCAAAACCGGAACATGGAAAGGAAGGGAACCTTATGAAAGCAACCGGCATCGTGCGCCGCATCGACGAGCTGGGGCGGGTGGTCATCCCCAAGGAGATCCGCCGCACCCAGCGCATCCGCAGGGGAGACCCGCTGGAGATCTTTACAACGGGGGACGGTGAGGTCATCTTCAAAAAGTATTCGCCCATGGGGGAACTGAGCGGGGTGACGGCCCAGTATGTGGATGTGCTGAGCAAGTGCTTTGCCCTGACGGCCTTTGTCTCAGACCGGGACCGCATTCTGGCGGCATCCGGTGCGGGCAGGCGGGATCTGGCCGACCGCAGCGTGAGCCAGCCGCTGGAAAAGCTGATGGAAGCCCGCAAGCCCTACCAGAGCCCGGGCAACCCGGAAAAGACTCTGCTGCCCTGCGAGGGCGCACCCCGGGTGCTGCTATGCGCCGCGCCGGTGCTGGCGGGCGGGGACGTGACCGGCGCGGTGGGTCTGTTGACCGAGGACCGCACCGCCTGCCCGGAGGACGCCCAGTGCAAGGCAGTGGCGGTGGCAGCGGCCTTTCTGGCAAAGCAGATGGAGGAATAAGGCGGAGCGATTTTAAATGGCCTCCGCAGAGCTCTGGCCATCATCAGCGGAAAACATTTTATATTTCGGGGTACAGAAACGCCTGCGGGCGTTTCTGTACCCCATTTTCACGGGTTGGGGCGTGGGAAACAAACTCCCCCAGTCATCGCTGCGCGATGCCAGCCCCCTCTGGGATGGGGCCTTTGTGCCCCTGCAAAGAGGCTCCCTCATGGAAGGAGCTGGCTGCGAATGCAGTGAGCAGACTGAGGAAGTCCGCCTTTTTCATCTTTTTTGCGGCTTTTTTGTTTTTTCCGCTTGACAAGCCGCCCATCTTCCGGTATAATAAGGCACGTTCCGGCGGTAAACGCCGCACGAACTTGAGCGATCATGGCCCGGTAGCTCAGTTGGTTAGAGCACCAGCCTGTCACGCTGGGGGTCGTCGGTTCGAGCCCGATCCGGGTCGCCATTTGCTGCTATAGCTCAGTTGGTAGAGCGCATCCTTGGTAAGGATGAGGTCTCCAGTTCGAATCTGGATAGCAGCTCCATTGAAAAACCACTTGAAGTCTTAGAGCTTCAGGTGGTTTTTTGTTTGCCATTTTCCCGGTTTCTCCGGCCGGGAAACCCTCCCTTTCCAGCGAAATGCCCAAAATTGGGTCTGATTTTTCCACATTCCGGCAATTGAACTTTTGGATGGTTTGCAGTACACTTTGTGTAAGAGAGTTGGTTATTTTTGTGTCAAACATCCACAAACCAGAGAGTTTTGATTGAATCGGAGGTATTTCCTATGGCTCGTTTTACTCTTCCCCGCGATCTGTACCACGGCAAGGGTGCTCTGGAAGCCCTGAAGTCCTTTACCGGCAAAAAGGCCATGATCTGTGTCGGCGGCGGCTCCATGAAGCGGTTCGGCTTCCTTGACCGCGCTGTTGGCTACCTGAAGGAAGCCGGCATGGACGTGGAGCTGTTTGAGGGCATTGAGCCCGATCCCTCTGTTGAGACCGTCATGCGCGGCGCAGAGGCCATGCTGAAGTTTGAGCCCGACTGGATCATTGCCATGGGCGGCGGCTCCCCCATTGATGCCGCAAAGGCCATGTGGATCAAGTACGAGTACCCTGAGATCACCTTTGAGGAGATGTGCAAGGTGTTCGGCATCCCGCCGCTGCGCCGCAAGGCACACTTCTGTGCTATTTCCTCCACCTCTGGCACTGCCACCGAGGTGACCGCTTTCTCCATTATCACCGACTACCAGAAGGGCATCAAGTACCCCATCGCAGACTTTGAGATCACCCCGGACGTGGCCATCGTGGACCCCGATCTGGCTGAGACCATGCCCAAAAAGCTGGTTGCCCACACCGGTATGGATGCAATGACCCACGCCATCGAGGCTTATGTTTCCACCGCCCACTGCGACTACACCGACCCGCTGGCCATCTTCGCCATTCGGATGATCCAGGGCGATCTGGTGGACAGCTATAATGGCGATATGTCCAAGCGCGATTCCATGCACAACGCACAGTGCCTGGCCGGTATGGCATTCTCCAATGCGCTACTGGGCATCGTCCACTCCATGGCACACAAGACCGGTGCTGCCTTTGCCGACTACGGCGCACACATCATCCACGGTGCTGCCAACGCCATGTATCTGCCCAAGGTCATCGCTTTCAACGCCAAGGACCCCGAGGCCAAGAAGCGCTATGGTGTCATCGCTGACGAGATGAAACTGGGCGGTTCCAACGACGACGAGAAGGTCAAGCTGCTCATCGAGCACCTGCGTGGCATGAACGATGCGCTGAACATCCCCCACTGCATCAAGAACTACGGCCCCGATTCCTACCCCACCGAGCAGGGCTTTGTTCCCGAGGAAGTGTTCCTGGAGCGTCTGCCCGAGATCGCAAAGAACGCCATCGGCGATGCCTGCACCGGCTCCAACCCCCGCCAGCCCAGCCAGGAGGAGATGGAGAAGCTGCTCAAGTGCTGCTACTACGACACTGAGGTCGACTTCTAATTAAAACCGACATTTTACAGACACTTTTACCTCTTTCCCATAACAGCAAAGCCGCAAGCCCTCAACAGGCCTGCGGCTTTGTTGTTTGATGGCCCTCTCAGGCGCTCCGCGCCAGCTCCCCTGACTGGGGCTGCCAGGCTTGCGCTGCTGCAGACGGCAGAGCAATGGATGCAAAAAACCGCCCTGACGGTTTCCCATCAAGGCGGTTTGAGCTGGAGCTGCTATCCAGATTCGAACTGGAGACCTCATCCTTACCAAGGATGCGCTCTACCAACTGAGCTATAGCAGCACAATCACAGCTCAATTATTTTATCACAAGAAAGACTGCTTTGCAAGTGTTTTTTGCAAAAAAATCCGTTTTTTCTGTTCCAAAGCAAAAAAGACACCTGAACAGGTGTCTTTTTTGTATGGGCCAGCCAGGACTTGAACCCGGGACCAAGCGGTTATGAGAACGTCGCTAATTTTGAAATCCCGTTTTTCTTGTGAAATCTTGTGACTATCTGATAATTCCATGAAAGTGCCTTTGTGTACTTTGACGTAACTTTTGGTGTCTTTTAGTCTCTAAAACGGCTCTTTGTACCCAGAACCGTACCCAAGAATTTTTGGGTACGAAACTCGACACTTACTGTTACCATTTTCGATTTACATAGCTCACTTTCAAAATTGAAGGTGGGCTTTTTCTTTTGCAGAAATCAGGGAGGAGGTTTTCCACATGAACAAGCACTCGCAGTTGAAAATCCGAGGTCACACCAAATGACGCTAGACTACTTCTATGGTCAGTCGGGCGAATTGTTCTCCTATTTCCGCATCCCCAAGGCACTGTTCCAAGACTGCCGTTTCCGGCAGCTCTCCACAGATGCCCGGACACTGTACGGCATCCTGCTGGACCGCATGAGCCTGTCTGTAAAGAACGGCTGGCTGGACGAGCAAGGGCGGGTGTATATCATCTACACCGTCCGGGAAGTGCAGGAATCCCTCTGCTGCGCCGAACACAAGGCGGTCAAGCTGTTCCGGGAGTTGGAGGACATTGACCTCATCGAGCGCAAGCGCCGTGGTCTGGGCAGACCCAGCCTGATCTACGTCAAGGACTTTTCCTCCGGCTTGCTCAAAGCGCAAGTACAGAATTGCCCAAACAGCAATTCAGGCGCTGCCGAAAGCACAATTCTGGTGCAGCCAAAACCGCAAGCAAATAATACTGATAAGAATAAGACAGAGTGGAACGATCCTGACCCTATCTATTCCGGGGGCATCCGGGAGCAGCTTGAGGATTATTTTTATCAGGCATTGGAGGTAGACCTTCTGCTCCGGCTCTGCCCGGACGATGAGGACACTATCTACCAGATCGTAGACCTGCTTGTGGACACCTGTTCTACCAAACGCAAGATGTTGCGGATCGCCGGAGATGACAAGCCTGCCGAAGTGGTACGCAGTCGGCTGAAAAAGCTGAACGCCGACCACATCCGTTTTGTGCTGGATTCTCTGGCAGAAAACACCGCTCCGGTGCGGAACATGAAGCAGTATCTGCTGGCGATACTCTACAATGCGCCCACTACCATGAACCTCTACTATCAGAACAAGACGAACCACGACTTTGCGCGCGGTTCACCGAAAGCGGGGTGATGTTATCGCAAAGAAAGCTACGATTATTGCAGTCACCAATCAAAAAGGCGGTGTGGGGAAAAGCACCACCTGTGAAAATCTGGGCATCGGGTTGGCAATGGAGGGCAAGAAAGTTCTGCTGGTGGACACTGACCCACAGGGCAGCCTGACCATCAGCATGGGCTGGAAACAGCCGGACGAACTGCCCACCACTCTTTCCACCCTGATGGCAAAAGCCATGAACGACCAGCCCATCCATCCCGGAGAGGGCGTTCTGCACCATGCAGAGGGCGTTGACCTGATTCCGGCGAACATCGAACTGGCAGGGCTGGAAGTGTCTCTCGTCAACTGCATGAACCGGGAAAAGATGCTCAAACAAGTGCTGGAAGGTGCGAAGTACGACTACGATTTCATTCTGTTGGACTGCACCCCTTCCCTTGGGATGCTGACCGTCAATGCCTTGGCAGCAGCGGACACCACCCTGATTCCGGTGCAGGCGCAGTATCTTTCCGCAAAGGGTCTGGAACAGCTTTTGCAGACGGTGCAGAAAGTCCGGCGGCAAATCAACCCGAAGCTGAAAATCGAGGGCATCTTGCTGACCATGACCGACAGCCGCACCAATTATGGAAAGCAGATCAGCAATCTGATCCGGCAGGCATACGGAAAGCACCTGAAGGTGTTTGAACAGACCATCCCTCGCTCCGTCCGTGCAGCAGAAACCAGTGCGGCAGGCAAGAGCATTTTCCAGCACGACCCCAAAGGCAAGGTGGCAGAAGCCTACCAATCTCTGACGAAGGAGGTGATGGCGAATGCCGAAAGGCAGCTTAAACATGTCGCTGAAAGGGGCAGATGACATTTTCTCCACCGAGGAATCCCGGCAGGAGCAGCAGCGTGAGCAGGTGCAGCAAATCCCTATCGGTGAACTGCATCCGTTCACCAACCATCCTTTCAAGGTCGTGGATGATGAAGCCATGACCCGGACGGTGGAGAGCATCGCACAGTACGGCGTGCTGGCTCCGCTGATCGCCCGTCCACGCCCGGACGGTGACGGCTACGAGATCATCTCCGGGCACCGCCGCCAGTATGCAGCTAAACTTGCCGGGCTGGAAACGCTGCCAGTCATTGTGCGGCAGATGTCGGACGATGCTGCTGTGATATTGATGGTGGATTCCAACCTTCAGCGTGAACACATCCTGCCCAGTGAACGGGCCTTGGCGTACAAGATGAAACTGGATGCCATGCGAAGAACTAGCGGTAGACCGTCAAAAGAAAATGTGTCCCAATTTGGGACACAAAAACGTTCCGACCAAATCATGGCCGAAGAACTTGGTGAAAGCCGCAATCAAATCCAGCGTTTCATCCGCCTGACAAACCTTGTTCCCGAACTGCTGGACATGGTAGACGAAAAGAAAATTTCCTTTAATCCCGCTGTGGAGCTGTCCTATCTGGACGAAAGCCAACAGCGGGATTTTTTAGAAGCCATGGAGGACACCCAGAATGCACCGTCCCTTTCCCAAGCGCAGCAACTGAAAAAAAT
>OHTC01001106.1_pt1 | contig 10835 bp, 10 predicted proteins | sample 1578801 | NCBI WGS metagenome assembly OHTC01 (sample SAMEA3879556, study PRJEB24766) | human gut metagenome | biome: human-associated habitat; feature: feces | place: USA | collected 1985/1987 | reverse complement strand
AGAAAGCACCACAGAATCTGCGACACTACGTCAATTAAACTCCGGTTAAGCCGCAGCTTTCCTGCCGAAGAGCTTTTTCAGACAACTGAATGCAACCATAACACCAAGTACCATAAGAAGTACGGCAACAACAAATTGAAGTCCGTCTACAAGAAGTGTTGCATTACCGCTCATGAAGTTGCTGACAAGGGCAATTGTTTTCTGAATCAGAGCAGTGAACGTAACTGCCAGCATAACAAACATTGGAATGTAAAGTGTCCATCCGGTACGACCGGTTGTTTTTAAGAAAACCGCTAAGGCGATCAATACAAGTGCTGCAAGCAGCTGGTTTGCAGAGCCAAACAGCGGCCAAACGTTGCTGTATCCGCCGAGTGTCAGCAAATATCCGAAAAACAGTGTGATCACAGTTGCAAAATATTTATTTGTCAGTACACGCTGTACCGGTGTCATATCTGCAGGATCGGTGGAATCTCCGTAGAACAATTCCTGAAAAGACATACGTCCGATCCTTGCAACAGAGTCAAGGGATGTCAGTGCAAGTGCAGATACACACATGGTCATAAATACAGTTGCAACGGTAACAGGGACACCAAGTTTTTCAAGGAATCCTGCGACACCGGAGGAGAAGATGGAGAATGGAGTTCCATCAGGTTTTGTTCCGTTTACGGCGACTGCGCCGACAACAACTAAGGAGACGATACCGAGTAAGGATTCCACGACCATGGCACCATAGCCGACCATAGGCATGTCTTTTTCGCTGCTGATCGTCTTGGAGGATGTTCCGGAAGATACCAGACTGTGGAAACCGGAAACAGCGCCGCAGGCAACGGTAACGAACAGGATGGGGAACATGGTGCCCAGCTTTTCGTTGGTAAAGCCGGTGAACACAGGCAGGTTCATGGTGGGGTGTGCAACCAGCAGGCCAACCACAGCGCCCACGATCATGGCCACGAACATAAAGGTGGTCATGTGGTCACGGGGCTGCTTCAGCAGCCACATGGGAAGCACGGCGGCAAAGAAGATATAAACGAAGGTGATATAGCTCCATGCGGCCTTGCCCAGGATGATGGGCAGATTTGCGCCAATGACAAAGGACAGCACGATGAAAACAATGCTGATGACGCTCTCCTTCCAACCGGAGAAGTTGAACTTCTTCTGGATCAGGCCAAAGACCACGGCGAAGACCATGAACATGATGGAGACCATGCCGGCAGCGCCGTTGGTCTGAGCAGCGTCCACCAGAGCGCCGTCCGCGCCATAAGCATTGAAGGTGCCGGCGACCATGTCAGCAAACGCTGCAATAACGATGCCGCAGAACAGCCAGCAGAACAGCAGGAACAGCTTGCGGCCTGTCTTGCCGATATACTTTTCGATCAGCATACCCATGGACTTGCCGTCATTCTTTACAGAAGCATACAGAGCGCCGAAGTCGGTAACAGCACCAAAGAAGATGCCGCCCAGCAGGACCCACAGCAGAACAGGCAGCCAGCCAAAGGCAGCAGCCTGAATGGCACCGGTAACAGGGCCGGCACCTGCAATGGAGCTGAACTGATGTGCAAAAACGGTCCAGCCGTTGGTGGGAACGTAATCCCGGCCGTCCTCATGGACGACCGCAGGGGTCTTGGCGGTGGGTTCGATGCCCCACTTGTTTGCCAGCCAGCGGCCGTAAAGCACATAAGCGCCAAACAGGCACACCGCTGCGATCAATACGATGACCAGCGTATTCATAGTTTTCTACCTCTTTCCTTTTTTCACTCCGCAACAGGTTCGGAACGATAGGATGCCGTCCGGCAAAGCGCTTCCCCGGAGTGTAAAAAACCTTCGTCCTCAGCACATGACCGGGCTTTCCGGTCACACTCCGAAGACGAAGGCTTCTGCTCCCGCCTGCCAGGGCAGGAGCAATACTCCGCGGTACCACTTCGCTTGCTGTGTTAAAACAGCCACTCTCCCACGCATGGTACACTGACCATGCTGCCCGATAACGTGGGCTGGACGGCACCATGCTACTTGGGGGCACAAAACCCGGTTCACACAGGCTGCTCGCAGGCGAGGGTCCTCTGCTCCTGACTGCCGCTTTTTCACCCGAGAAGCGGCTCGCTGAAAGAGGGTGATGCAGAAGATCATGTCCTGTTCCTTGCATTTGCTGAATGATTGTGTCCTACTTTATTCCCGTTTTCATCAATTGTCAATATTTCTGTAACAAGTTCAGAGGATACGCCAATTCAAGCCATTTTCTGGGAATAATTTTTAGATGATTTTCTTTCATGTGTGAAGAGAATAAAACTGAATAGCACTTTAATTGAAAACCATTCACCCGCAGGTCTTGACTTTCACACTTTGAAGTGCTAAAGTAGTAGTGCGCAGAATATTCCGTGCGGCAGCACCGGCCGCTTTGCCCGCTGCCGCCGCTGTTATAATAAGGAGAAAAACAATGGCTGAAAAAAATTCCAGAAGAAACGAGACGACGGATGCACTGTTTGACGCTATCCTCAGTCTGGAGAGCCGGGAAGAGTGCTACGCCTTTTTTGAGGATTTGTGCACTGTAAAGGAGATCTCGGATATGGCACAGCGCTTACAGGCAGCAAAGCTGCTGCTGGACGGTGCCACCTATGAGCAGATCGTCAAGGCGGTGGAGATCAGCACTGCCACCATCAGCCGCATCAACCGCTGCATCCAGTACGGCCCCGCCGCAGCATAGGATAGGGCACACGACCGGAAAGGAAGGTTTTGCCCTATGATGATCGATACCCCCTGTGCCCGTTCTCAGTGCCCGGAGATGCCCAAGGTCAGCTTGGATCAGGCCGTTGTGGACCTGATGGAAAGCATTGCCTTACAGGAAACGGCGCTCAGCCACATTTTGTGTGCCGAAAGCCGGAAGATGCAGAAGGCCATGGATCTGGATGGCCTGGATCTTTGCAAGCTGCTGGAGGTGAACGACTCCGCCACCAATATGGTGCACGCCGTCGCAAACCTTGAACTGGTGCTCAAGGATAAGCTGGAGTTCGTTTCCAACAACCTCTATGTCCCGGGGGACAGCAGCTGCCCATCACCTGCGCAGTAATGTTTTTTGCGTGGGACGATTTTTACTGCAATCTAACCCGTGAAAATGCAATGCCGGGCAGCCCGTAGGCTGCCCGACATTGCTCTGAATCGTTCTGCCGCAAGGGAGGCTGCTGCACAAAACAGGGTGCAGCAGCCTCCCTTTTTATGAAAATCCTGCATAAGAGACAGAAAAATCTTTTGTTGGAATTGCTGATGTATCAAATCTGTGCTATACTATTGGATGTATCACCATGAAAGCGAGGAATAAAACATTGCTGCATTATGATGCGATCCTATTTGATGTGGACGGGACGCTGATCGATTCGGCCCCCGGTATCATTCATACATTGCAAGAGGTTTTCTGCACCATGGGTGTGGATGTATCCGGCGTAAACCTGCGCCGGTATCTGGGCCCGCCGCTGCGCAAAAGCTTCGGTGAGCACTTCACCGACCCGGCGCTGATTGAAAAGGCCACCGACCTTTACCGCACGAGCTACGCGGTGAAGGGCAGCCACGAGTGTGCCGTGTTCCCGGGTGTTCCGCAGATGCTGCAAACCCTGAAGCAGGCTGGTTTTATTTTGTGCACCGCCACCTCCAAGCCCACCAAGGTGGTCACCCCTATTTTGGAGGAGCAGGGTCTGGCGCAGTATTTTGATTTTATCGGCGGTGCCTCTATGGACGAGAGCCGGGACACCAAGACCGAGGTCGTGCGTTATGTGCTCAGCCAGCCCGCCTTGCAGGGCAAGCGGGTGCTGATGGTGGGCGACCGCAACGATGATATGCGGGGCGCTGCCGACTGTGGTCTGGATGCTGCCGGTGTGCTGTACGGCTACGGCAGCCGGGAAGAGCTGGAAGCTTTCCATCCGGTGCTGCTGGCCGAAAGCTGCGCCGACCTTACCGACCGGCTGCTGGCAGCCCGGGTATGACAGGAAGTTTCATTCCTTCGGAAGGAGAATGGATAGAATATGAGAAGTGGTGTACGTAAAAAATGGGATGATCTGAATTTCAAGGCTGAATCTTTTTATCGGAAATATGAGTATCGTAAAAAGGCTAAGCTTCGTTTAAAGCGAATGAATGGCGGATGCAAATGCACGAAAGAGTATAATGAGATTGTGATTCCTTTTTGGAAGAAATATGGATTGAGACCAGATAAAATGTGGTATCAGATCTTTTGGGATCGAACTCATGAGCCGGATCCGCGCTATATCCCGGATGATTTATGGTATGGGGTTATAGTCCCTTATTTCAGTAATTCACAGTTCCGTCGTTTTGGTGAGGACAAATGTTTACATGATGTTTTTTTCAAGGATTTAGTTAGACCTGAGACCATTGTGAAAAATATGGCCGGAATCTTTTATGATGCGCATATGTGTATAATCACTAAAGAACAGGCTATAGAGAAATGTATGGTGTATCAAGGAGAGTTTTTGATTAAGCCCTCAATAGATAGTGGAGAAGGTAGATTGATTAGTTTCTTTGACTCACAGGACTTGGATCAAAAATCATTAATATCAGCTATAGATGGTTTAAAGGCGAACTTTATTGTTCAAGAGGCAGTTAAGCAGCATGCGGTACTGGCTGCGTTGAATCCTTCTTCATTAAATACGATTCGTGTTGTGTCGTTCTTATTTGAAGGTACGATCTATATTTTATCCTCTATTTTACGAATGGGGGCAAGTGGACATAAGGTCGATAATATTGGTGCGGGTGGATTCGCCTGTCCGATTCAAGCTAATGGGCGGTTGACCGAGAAAGGTGTTAATCGAAAAGCCGAGTGGGTTACAGAAAATCAACACGGTATTCGTTTTGCGGATGTTATAGTACCTTCTTATGATAAAATCATAGCTATGATAAAAGAGCAACATTTGAAATTGGCCCATTTCAAACTAATCGGTTGGGATTTTTCTGTGAATGTGAAAGGGGAACCGGTTTTCATTGAATATAATGTTTGCCCGGGTTCCAATCAGATCACTTGTGGCCCCACATTCGGAGATTTGACAGAACGTGTGTTGGAGGAGGTCTTTGTGAAGAAGACTTTGGAATATGCGCAGAATTAAATAGATATATAATAATTTAGGCAAGGAGAATTAAAAATGAAAATTGCTATTTTAGGAGCTGGTAACGCAGGGTGTGCAGTTGCGGCTGATTTAACATTGAAAGGACATGAAGTTACTTTGATCAAGACATCTCATGCGATGCATGATGATAATTTTGAGTATATGCAATCACATAAAGGAGAAATGACTTTAAATGAGTTTGGCAAAGTTTCTACTGCGTATATTCATCGAGTTACAAGAGACCTAGAGGAGCTGCAAGACGCTGAAATCGTTATCATATATATTCAAACGAATTATCATGAGCAATTAATAGAAAAGATAGCACCATATCTACAAAAAGATCAAATACTTTTGATCAATCCGGGATATTTGTCTACCGCATATGTTCTTAAATATTGCCAAGATAAACCTATCATTGTAGCGGAAGCTCAAAGCTCTTTTATAGACGGTCGTGTTATGGAACCGGGGCAATTTAAGGTAGGGTTTCGAAATGTAAGGAATCCGATTGGTATTTATCCTTCATCAAGAAAAGAGGAAGCGATAGAAAAATTGGATAAATTACAAGAACGATTTGTTTATTTGGATTCTGTGGTAGAAGCGGCTCTTCATAATCCAAACTTAGTAGTGCATACAGTAGGTTCTGTTATGAGCATACCGCGTATAGAGAAATCACATGGTGATTTTTGCATGTATCATGAGGCATATACCAGGGACAACCCTGCTACCTGGAGAATCTTAGAGGCGATGGATGCGGAAAAGATGAATGTTCTGGAGAAACTAGGTTTTTCAAGGCTAAGTTATGTGGAGGCTTGTAAATACCGAAATTCATTAGATGATAATAAGGACGCTAAAGAGGTTTTCTTGGATTATGCGGAAATGGATACCCGTGCGAAAGGACCGACCCAAGTGGATTCCAGATATATTTCAGAGGATGTACCGCAGGGGTTAGTGATGTTAGAGGCTTTAGGAAAGTCGTTAGATGTCGCAACTCCTATTGTTTCAAGTCTTATCGAAATAGCTAGTGCGGCTTTAGGACGTGATCTTCGTGCGGAAGGTAGGACTCCGGAGAAGTTGGGTGAGGAAAATATTCAGAAAATACTGATGGACTGCTGATTCTAAAAAGAATTATGAAAGAAAGTATTTTGCAGAAATTTATTCGTTTGTTTCGTGATATTGATAAAGAGATTCTTCCTAATGCAAATGTTTTAGAACGAATTTATATAGTCTTTGATTTTTTGTGGGAAAAAATAAAATATAACATAGAATTAATAGACTATGTTCAGTATCGTTTTTATTTTAAAAGAAGAATCGAGAGGGATCAATTTATTACACATGGTAAGTTGTTGAAAATTATAAAAATATGTAATGATCCAAAATCAAGAATATTTTTTGATCAGAAACCATTGTTTAATCAAGAGTTTAAAGACTATTTAGGTCGAGATTGGCTTGATACAAAGGTTTGTTCAAAAGAAGAGTTTTATTCTTTTTGTAAAAGAAATTCAACACTTTTCTGCAAATCTCCTGATGGAATGTTTGGAAAGGGGATTGATATTATTCATTTGGCTAATGTGAGTGATTTGGATCGTTTCTATGATACGTGTAAGAAAAACAAGATTTTATTAGAAGAAGTACTAGAGCAAGATTGCGAGTTGGCTGCTTTTAATAATACTGCGGTGAATACGATTCGTGTTGTGACACTGATTTGTGCGGATGATTCAGTTAGAATTATGGCTGCGGTTTTAAGGTTAAGTAGAAAGGGAAAATTTGCCGACAATTTTCATCATGATGGGATAGCCTCGTTAATAGATGTCGAAACAGGTATTGTTAATACAACAGGGGTAGATCGTAAATGGAATCGATATACAATACATCCGGATTCAAGAAAACCTATTGTGGGATTTCAAATTCCAAGATGGTTTGAAGTTGTAGATATGGTAAAGAAAGCAGCAAGGGTTCATCCTGAAGTCAGATACGTAGGGTGGGATGTAACAATAAAAAGCAGTGGAGAAATCGTTCTGATAGAAGGAAATCCTGGGGCTGATCCAGATGTGACACAAATAGAGGATCAGGTTGGAAAATGGCCATTGTATGAGCCTTTGTTATTTGAGATAGAGAGTTGTAAGGAATAATCAGAATCGATCATGAAAAAAATTACTTTTATCGGGGATATTACTAGTGATAGGCCTTTGCTGAATGCTGCATATGATAGGAATACAGATGCTTATGATTTTTCCCCTGTCTTTGGTAAAGTTAAAAAATTGTTTGAGGAATCTGATTATGTGGTAGGTAATTTTGAGACCGTATGTGCGGGTGATAAGAATGGGTTCCAGAATCAGTATCTGTTATGTAACTCTCCAGATGAATTGATCCAAGCAATGGTGAAGGGAGGTGTCAATTGTGTTACGACTGCTAATAATCATTGTTTAGACCAAGGGATTGAAGGCCTTGTTCGTACAATTAAAGAATTAGATAGAAATAAGGTTTTACATACGGGTACTTTTACATATGAGAACGCTTCAAAACGAATTCTGTATTTATATTTGAATCATATTGTAATAGCACTAATATCGAATACCTATTCGACAAATTCGTCAAATACGGGAATTGCTCTAGATGATCGAAATGATTTCCATGTGAATTTGCTTAAAGAGCAAAGTGAATTTATTCTTGTTGGTAAAAGAAAATGGGCTAAAAGAATTTTTTTTAGGTTTATTAAAGCAAGATATCGGAGAAGAATAAATAGGGTTGTGGCAAGAATGCAACTTCGGCGGGGAAAAGTATTCTTAAAGCCGAGGGTAGATGTTATCATGGATGGTGATACTGATAATAAATATTTAGGATTATTGGCAGAAGATCTGAAAACCGCAAGAGAAAAAGCTGATTATGTGATCGTATGTTCGCATATTGGGGGACAATTTAATGAAACTCCGGGAACCTATAGTAGGTTTATGGCTGATTTTGTTTTAGAACATGGTGCTGATATGTTAATAGGAAATCATCCGCATGTTATTCAGAAAACAAGAATAGAAAACAGAAAGGTTGTTGCTTATTCTTTGGGTAGTTTTAATCAATCTCCGAGTGCCGATTATATAATTCATGATGCCCTACCTGAATATTCTATGGCTTTGCATGTTTATTTTTCAAAAGATCGAGATAAAGGGAATGTAAGAATGATCACATTCTCTATTTTAAAGGCTGTTGAAGATTCCAATAAGATGATTGTTGTTTATCCAATAGATGAACTAAATGATGAATTGGAGGGGGATGATCGTATTCAATTACAGGAAGATGTAAAGAGAATTTATGAACGAATTACTGGGACTTCTATCCTCAAAGATGTGATACAGAGGGAGTATGTATTGAGATGATGTGATGAAAGAATATTATAAAATAAGTTTTACCGGGGATATAATGTGCGAACGTCCCTTATTGAGTGCTTCTAGATCTGATAAAAAATATGACTTTGACTTTGTTTTTCATGGAGTGAAGGATAAGTTGCGGGAATCAGATCTTGTTGTTGGTAATTTGGAGACTGTATTTGCTGGGGAGGAGGCCGGATATACGAATGACGTGTATTCATTTAATACTCCGGATCGTTTTGTATGTTCAATGAAAAGTGCTGGTATCGATTATGTAAGTACGGCCAATAATCACTGTCTTGATCGCGGAACCGAAGGGTTGATTAGGACATTGGATCTATTGGATCAGTATGGAATAAAGCATTTTGGAACTTATAGGAGTAAAGAAGAACGAACTTCTTATGAACTTTTGGAGTTGGGGGGTAAGAAGATTGCTTTAATAGCTTATACGTATGGAACAAATGTAGTAGAGAATGGGATTGTATTCAAAGAAGATGAAGAGTTCTATGTTAATGTATTGAAGTCGCAAGAACGTGAGTGGCTGAAATTTAAAAAGACATTAAATACACCGGGTATTCGTAGTAAACTTTCTCGATACATACGAAAGGTTACTACTTTAGAGCAGCGAATGCGAATCAAAAAGAAACTTGGCATGTTGAAAAATCTTCCTAAATCAGATGATTTATTAGAGGATGACATCTATCCAAGATATTTAGAACGGCTTAAATCTGATATAGAAAAAGCAAGGTGTGAAGCCGACTATGTTATTGTTTGTTTACATTCCGGTGGCTTATTCAATGTTAAGGTCGGAGCATACACGGAATATATTGTAGATTTAATAGTTCGTGCAGGAGCGGATGCTATAGTAGGAAATCACCCCCATGTCGTTCAGAAATTCGTAGATAAAGGCTGTTTAGTTGCCTATTCGTTGGGTAATTTCAGCATATCTCCTAGTTCTCTTTATTTAGTAAGAGAAAATTTGCCCGAGTATTCGGTGTTATTACATTTCTATTTTGATAAAGAAAGAATGTCTCTTTATAAAGTTACATTTTCTATATTAAAGATTGTAGAATCTAAAAATGGAAATCTAAGTGTATATCCTATTAATGCGCTGTATGATAAGTGTGATATTACTAGTGAACGGGACATGTTGATAAGTGATTGTACGAAAATATACAATACTTTTACCGGTAAGAAGGAAATGGCGATAGATATATTGGATGAGTACGTATGTTTTGAAAAAATTAAGGATGCATTATGAAAGTCTGTTTTTTTGCGCATTGTAGCATTACCAATAGCGATGGGGCAACTCTTTCCATGTATAATATCATTGATGAAATGTTGCGTCGAGGAATTGAAGTTGTTGTCGTTCTTGCCAATACGAGGAATTTAGAGGGGCGAATTGCAGAAGGGAAGATAAAATTTATAGTCGCTCCATTATATGGGATGCGAATGGATTTGAACAAAAAAACTCCGATGACGCAAGTGAAGTTCTTTGTGAAAAGTATCTGTAATTCTATACAGAAAAGAAAAATAGAAAAGGTTCTTAAATCGGAGAATATTGACATTATCCATATAAATGGATTAGATAGTAGTATTGGTGCAGAGATCGCACAAAAATTGAAGATTCCATATGTATGGCATATTCGTCAATTCATGGAAGCTGATTTGGGTAAAAAGTTGTTTCGTGAAAAGTATGTATATCGATTGGTTGCAAGGGCCTCATCTGTTATAGCGATATCAAAAGATGTACAGGCTAAATTTGAGCCTCTCTTGGGGCGTAAAATGGATCTTGTATATAATGGAGTTCCGGTTGAAAAATATAAACTGGAAGATGTTACAAGATTTGAATCTCCGGTAACTAGGATGCTTTTGGCAGGGAGAATTTCTGTTCAAAAAGGCCAAATGGATGCGATAAAGGCTGTAGAGTTATTAATGCAACGTGGTATTGATACTGTTTTATTGACTTTGGTGGGACAAGGAGAAACGAAGGAGTATTTGGAATATGTGAAATCGTATGTAAAAGAGCATGAGCTAGAACAAAAAATTTGCATTTTAGAGCATCATGATGATTTAAGGGAGTTGCGAAGACAATGTGATATAGGTTTGACTTGTTCAAAAAAGGAAGCTTTTGGACGAGTTACTGTAGAGAATATGTTGGCTAAAATGCTTGTTATTGGAGCTAATACAGGTGGGACATTAGAGATTGTCGAGGATGGTTATAATGGCTTGTTGTACGAGGAAGGTAATCCGGAAAGTTTGGCTGGGCGTATTGAATATGCTATGGAGCATAAGATGGATATGCAAATATTATTGGATAGAGGATATCTGGATTCTATAAATCGGTTTTCTAGTACAACTCTAATAGAGTCCATAT
>OHTC01001094.1_pt1 | contig 10920 bp, 9 predicted proteins | sample 1578801 | NCBI WGS metagenome assembly OHTC01 (sample SAMEA3879556, study PRJEB24766) | human gut metagenome | biome: human-associated habitat; feature: feces | place: USA | collected 1985/1987 | reverse complement strand
TGGCCAGACCTGCGACCAGGCTGTACTCGAACATATAGGAGCTGCGGCGGGTGTCTTTGCCGATTACAATGCGTGCAGGCTCGTTGTTGCCATTGCGCTCGCGGAGCATATTGTAATACCAGCCCAAAAAGCGACCAACCTTGTAGGCATGGTCGGCAGTCAGATCAATACCAGCTTCACCACGGAAGCCATCAGTTCCAAAATACTTTCCCATTATAATTTTTCCTCATTCAAAGAGTGAATCAACGTTTATATGCTTTAGCCGGAGTATAATCCGTTGCCTGCCGCTCACCACGGAGAGGTAGCACATTTGAGCAGCACAGCCATGCTAATGCATGGCTATAATTTTAGAGTTTTTCTTCCAGTATATCTGCAATCCGCTCACAGGCGTGTCCATCGCCATACGGATTGCTTGCCTTACTCATTGCCTCGTACTCATCTTTATCAGACAGCAGACGGCTGAACTCTTTATAAATCGTTTCTTCTTCCGTGCCAACCAACTTCAGCGTACCTGCTGCAATACCTTCCGGACGCTCCGTGGTATCACGCATAACCAGAACCGGTTTACCCAAAGAAGGAGCCTCCTCCTGAATTCCACCCGAATCCGTCAGAATCAGATAGCTACGGCTCAGGAAGTTGTGGAAATCCAGAACATCCAGCGGTTCAATAATGTGAATGCGATCGTCATTTCCCAGATACTCATTTGCGGTTTCGCGCACAGCAGGATTCATATGAATGGGATAGATTGCCTTAACATCAGGATGCTCATCCATCACACGGCGGATCGCCTTAAACATGTGACACATCGGCTCACCGAGATTCTCACGGCGATGAGCAGTAATCATAATCAGACGGCTATCCTTTGCCCATTCCAGTTCAGGGTGCGTATAGCTCTCACGAACAGTAGTTTTCAAGGCATCAATTGCGGTATTACCCGTGACATAAATGCTATCGGGTTTCTTTCCCTCTTTCAGCAGATTCTGCTTAGAAAGCTCTGTAGGAGCAAAGTTGAATTTGCTGATAATGGAAACCGCCTGACGGTTGAATTCCTCCGGATACGGGCTGTAGATATTGTAGGTTCGCAGACCAGCTTCCACATGGCCCACAGGAATCTGCATATAGAAGCAAGCCAATGCAGTCACGAAGGTCGTAGATGTATCGCCGTGTACCAAAACTACATCAGGTTTTTCCTTTTCCAGAACAGCCTTGATACTATTCAGAATATTGGTAGTTACGTCGAATAGCGTCTGCTTATCCTTCATAATGGACAGGTCATAGTCAGGGGTGACATCAAATGCCTCAAGAACCATATCCAGCATCTGACGATACTGTCCAGTCACACAAACAACCGTCTCCAATTCTTTGCGTTTCTTCAGTTCATTGACAAGCGGACACATTTTAATTGCTTCCGGGCGAGTGCCGAAAACGAGCATAATTTTCTTCATTTTAATTTCCTCCGTGTTTGGCTTTTTTTACACTAAAATATAATAGTATTGTCAAACTCATTTCACCAATTGGTGCTGCAAAAGAAACCCCATAAATGCCCAAAACTCCACCCAGCAGGATATTCATTCCAACCGTTATTAGTGAACCGATTGTAAATGCACGGCTGTATAACTTTTGATTTCCGCTTGCAACTAAAAACTGTATTCCTATAAAGTTATTGATTACGCTGAACAGCATCCAAAGAACGAGCGGAATTATGATTGCAGAATATTCAAGATAATTCTTACCAAACGCAATCAGAATCAGATGGTCCCGAAGAAGTATAATTGCAAGTCCTGCTAACGCGAAAGCTGGAATAACGAGTTTTGCAGCGGTGGTGACTGTCTTGCGCCCACTTTCAAATGACTTTGAAAAACAAACGCTAATGTGCGGATAAAGTGCCTGACTGATCGGGCTAAAAAACAGCACCATAATATATGGAATTTTATAGATTGCTGAATAAATTCCAACAATACTTGGCGTTGCAACAGCACCCAGAACGGTTGTTCCAATCCCACTAAAAATTTTGGACATAGCCTGCGAAATAAACAAATACCAGCCATCTTTGATTTCGCTGATAGCATCTGCAATCTTGCAGAGCCTTACTTTTAGGCCATATTTTTTTCGTGCCAGCAGGATTCCCAGAGCAGCAGAAAGCAGGAAGGTTATGGCGTAGCAAATGCAGTACAGATACAGGTGATTTTCACTGTGTACCAGTGCAAAAACCATTAGTACCGAGAACAAGCGTGAAACTGCATTGATAATAGCAATCAACTTCATGTCCTGTTTGCCTTGAAAAAGCCATGTGAGTTGAAACGCAACGCCTAGAATAATCAGAAAGAGGATGTTCATACTGACGTACTGCGCACTGCTTGCGTGCAAAGCTACACTTAGAATATTCATTGCAAAAAATGTTCCGCACAACAATAGAATTCTTGCGGTAATAATCCTGCTGTACAGTTCTTGCAGGCCATCATCTCCGTGAACAGAAACTTTACGAGCACCCGTGAAGCCGAAACCATATTCAACGATCACCTGAAAATACGTCACCCAATTAAGTGCAAGGGAAAACACGCCGTAATTAGATGTTCCAAGAACGCGCGTAATATACGGAAGTGTCAGAAGCGGAACAATAGTATTGAATACCTGCAAAACGATCAGCCATGCGCTATTTGCTAAAACCTTTGATTTGAACAAATCTGCTAGTTTTTTATTCATCTGATATCTCCAAAAACTCGGCTGCGGATTTTCTGATTTCGTCCATCCGGCAATCAATCTCTTCATAATTCAAAGTGCTGCATATTTTCAGAGGGTCTTCGATATTCTGATATGCGGCAGTTGCACCAACACTTTCCAGCAATCCCTTTTTGCGAGTGTCGTGATGATTTTGCTTTGTGTCCAAACAAGAAAACTGCTTATGGAAAATCAGAGAAAAGAGCGTTCCATGAAAAGAATCCGTACAGATATAAGAAGCGTTGGCAATCAAGTTTACAAATTCTCCCGGTCCAGCATCAAAAACCGTTCCTTTACGAAAGCTGTTAGGACCAAATCTTGCATTGATTACTTTCAGCTCTAAGCCGCGACCTTTTGCAATTTTTTGCGCAATCGCAAATTCTTCACGGAACAGTTTCTTATGGAGGAAGTAGCAAATCAGATACGGCTTTCCAGATGGTTGCTCCAACATATTGTTCCAAGTATCTGCCCGCAGCAACATAACAGGGTCGCATACGACGGACAACCGTGCCGCCGTTTCTGCATCAAACTTTCCAAGGTCTTTTTGTTCTCGAATTGAGATTTTTGAAAAGTCATCCAGATAGCATTGAATCTTTTGGATATCATCTGGCGAGGCATTACCAGTACTAGCCGCGTACGCGATTTTTTTTGCTTTAGTTTTGAATGGATACAGAAAAGCTATCTCAAAATCATTGATGTTAGGGTTCAGCACTTGATCACTACCAGAAATAACCACGTCATATCCATTTTCTTCAATATATTGCTCCAACGATTCCACGGTAGAAAAATGCGGAGTCAAATGAAGATTCTTTTGGCAGAAGTCTACAAATCGGGCATGCTTTTTTCGGATACTGTGCGTAAACGGAAGCAGACAGATATTTGCAACCGCAGTTTTGACAGAGGCTCCATGCTTTACAACGTCATTGTTTTTCTGCTGCTTTTCACTGACAAAATCAAAAACCGTGACTGCATATCCTTGCTGGGATAAGTATGTCTGCAACGCATAGCACTGAAGTACCGCACCGTAGTTCTGCGCGAAATGGTATGTAATAATTCCAACTTTTTTCATTTTCTTTTTCCTGTAAAAAGCCGTTTGATATAATATTTCCAACAGCAGAGAATTGTAACTGTTTTGGGTGGAATCCCGCTGCACAACAGCTTGTAGCTCCAGTCTCTGCATTTAGGACGTTTGACGGGATGATGATATGGAATATTGTGTTCCAACGCTGTTTTGAAATTGATTTTTCCAATCAAAAAGACTTTTGTTTCGTCCAAAAAACATTTAGCTTTTGAGGTATTACAGAGCAAAACCGAACACCCACGCTCTATGTCCAGCCCGTTAACATCAGTTTTCCATAAATCGCCTGCTGTAAAATCAGCTGTCCGTGCCTCATTTGCATACTGACAGCTGTAACAGGATTCCCTCAAAAAAATCTGTCGTTGGAAAGACAGCGACAGCGGATCTTCCTCACCAATCAGATACACTACCTTGCCATTCTTGAATTCATAGCGGTTCAGATAATTCCGACCAATATAGCGGTCTTTTGAACGAAAAACATGGTTTTGAACAGGTGAGCCATATTTTGCAGCCATTTCCGAATAAAATTTTTCGATAACGGTTTTACTTGGAACACCTTGACACAAAATCTCAAACGTAAGCAGGTTTTTACGGTTTATTCTCTGCAGATTCCGGATTGCAGCTACCATACACGGCGTACCCGAGACCAATGTGAGTCCTTTTTGTGTACTCTCTATGATTTCACCATACGCTTTTTCTGAAATAGCGCACTGAAAATATTTTGATCCTGTCAGTTCATCAAGTTCTTTAAGCGAGGTAGCTTTTTGATATCGTAATTCTGTTCCAAAATCCACTACACCAAAAATCGCACCATTCTGCTCCAGCACAGTTTGTGCAATTCCATAAAACGCTCCGCCTGAGGCACAGTGCCGTAACGTAGTTTTATTTATCAATTGAACAGCATAACAGTCAGCAAAATCGCCAATCGAAGGCTTTTTTAGCGAAGGACAAACCTTATTGCACAGGTTGCAATCTACACATAATGACCTATCTACTTTAGGGTAGAGAAAGCCTTCAACAGACTCTACCATATTGATTGCGCTCTTTGGGCAGCTATAAGCGCATACTCCGCAGCCCGTACAATTTTCTTTTTTACAATTCAGCATATAGTCGCTCTTTCTTGTTAACGATGTATAACAATGCGTACCTTTCGACCTTTGAAAAGTTGAACCATAAGGCTGATAGCAACGAGTATAACAATCAGAATAAGGTAGACATCCATACTTTGCGTTAAAAGAACCATCGCCAAGATAAGTCCAATAGCCTTCGTGTCGATATCCTTTGACCGATCAATCATATTGCAAATCCAAACCAGAAAAATAATTCCAACTGCAAATCCCCAAAAGCCAAAATTGCAAATTGTCATTTCCAATAGAGATGGCGTTGTCCCCGCTGGCAGATTGTGAATACTCAAATTCAATATAGAACCGGTCAAATACATGTAATGTGGATATGGTTTGCTGGGCCACATTTTTCGCGGTATAAAAGCACCAATCAAACTTAAAAATGTCTCTCCACGATACTCCAAAATACGCTCACCGCGAATGATTTCCTTGTTGATCACATACTTGATAACATCATCCCGCCCGAAATCAACTCGTAGCATATCGTAGATACTCGATGATGATGTTTCCGCCATTGGTCTGATTACTGCCAAATAAAAGATAGAGAAGCCAATCAATACAATTCCTAATATTGGTAATGCTTTGTATATTTTCTTTCGACCTTCGACACTGATGTCCAAGTTTACTGTATAGAATATAAATAAAAGCAAAATATTGGCGAGCATAAAACGTTTTCCCGATATCCAGACAATTGCCACCGAGTAAAAAAGCGTTAGAATAATTTTTATGACGGTAAGCTTTTCTTTAAAGACTGTGCCAAAGTAAACAACCATACTTATTAACATACATGGTGTCATAAGAGCCATTTTGTTTGATTCCGTTAATCCTCTTGCACTCGAAACGGCGTAAACCGCATAATATTTCCATGAGCCTGTTAACGCGATATAAATGATAGGGAGGAAAATCAAAATAATTGAAATGACTCTGTTGTCACACAGAATTGAAGTCAACGAGTTATATGGTGCTAAAATTATTCTCCTCTTTTTTCTTCCACAAAATATATAAAGGAAGATAATGCACAGCATAATATACAAATCATATATTATACTAACCTGTTCATTGTGCATGGGTTCAATAAATGGTTTATACCAATAAGCTGTTATATACTGTGGTAGTCCAACCATATAGTTCAAAATGATAGGAAGAACGCAGAACACATAAAGAACAATAATCACATAGTTTGCCACAGAACAATTCTCTCGGAATACAACACGCTTATACGCCAACAGAACAATCCCTGTTGTGGTTAAAATCAAAAAACAATCAAAAAAGAAGTTCATATTATTTTTCAATCTTTCCCATCAATTTTTTCATAGTCTTTAGATTATCTGTTCCAGCAAAGAATTTTTTTGCGTTTTCAGAATAGGTGTCATAATCTGCTTCAATTTTCTGAATCGCGTGAATGATATTATTTGACTTCAGCTCCATGCATTCAGCCGCACCAGCATTGCCGACCGTGTTTTTCAGACCCGGAATGTCATTTGCCAGCATCGGGATGCCAAAGCCAGAATATTCGTAAATTTTATTCGGTGCACAGAACACTTTATTTAAAGAATCATTACGATAAAAAACTATGCCAATATGTGCATAGCTGGTAATTTCCAGATGATACGGTGCTGGAATATAGCTGACATATTCCACATTGCTATAAATTGCTTTGATTTTGTCTACGCTATGGTACTTATCAATTCCCATCAGCAGCAGAGTATACCCGGCATCCATCGTTTGCAACGCCTTAGCGACTTCCAAAATCTCGTCCGTGTTCTGCAAAATCCCCTGATACAGAACAACTTTTTTGTCTTTGATTCGTTCAACGACTGCTTTTGTTTCAGGAATCGAAGGTTCGTGACAGCGGTCAGTAATCTGGTTGTAAGGCTTGTTCGGGAATACATACGGCACTTCCGGAAGACTCCACCACGAACGCATGATATAGCCGCGAGTTTCCTCACAAACCGTCACGGCGGCTGCGTTCTGTGCAAGATTTTTCAGCAGTCTTACTTTCTGCGGGCAGTCATCCAGAAGTTCCAGCAGAGAGAGCACGTACTTCTTTCCGTTCAATACACCCTTCATAGGGAGTGCGCTTTCTGCCGTTCCAAACCAGAGCACTGTATCTTCCGGGTACTGTTTCAAAGCATTCAACACTCCGCAGCGGAATTTATACCAATCCTGCAATTTTTCAATTTTAGAACTTGCCACATCTTTGATCTCAGCAACTTTGTGGCAGGGAATATTCTCTTTTGCAAGAAGCTTTAATGCACTCTCATTCGATGTTCCATATAGCACTTCCACATCATAGCCAAGGTCTTTCAGCATACGAATCTGCGAAATGCAGGGGGGATAATAATGCAGCTGTGTCTTTACGATATATAAAACTTTCATGATAGCGTTACTCCTGTTTGTTAATTGAGTTTTTATAAAGTTCTTCCAGCTTTCGTGCTTCGGTTTCAATGTTGTAACCAGCTTTGGTCAACGCCTCGATACTATCATCGCTGTGTGGCTGTGCAGCATACTTCAGGATTTCTTTTGCCCATTCATCCGCTGATTTCTGGATAGAAAGGAAATGTACATTGGATGTCATGGCACAGCGATGATCCACATTTTCCGAAATCAGGCACGGCAAATTTGCTGCTTGTGCTTCAATTGATACCACCGGAAGCCCTTCATAAAGAGATGGTAAAATAAAAGCGTCCATTGCCTGATATAATTCATTCGTATTTGTAACATTACCTGTGAGCACAACAGAATTTTCCAGATGCAGTTCCTTTATTTTCGCAAGGACTTCACCTCGCAGTTCACCGTCTCCTACCAGCAAAAACTTTGATGCAGGCGTGATTTTTCTTACAGCATTAAAAATCTCTAAAACAAACGAGTGATTTTTCGGTGTGCAAAATCGACCAACATGACCAACACACAAAGCATCACCTATTGCATACTTTTCGCGTATCATCTGACGTGTTTTATCGTTCCTTTGAAACCGCTGCAAATCGATTGCATTGCGCATCATATAAACCTTTTGATGGTCTACTGCATCCGTTCCGTACAAAAACACGCCGGCATCATATCCACACGCCATCCAAACGTTAGCTGCAAGACGATTCAGACTTTTCAAAATTGGAAATGCCAGTTTTGCTTTTAAGTTATCCTCTCGGAAGGCACTGTGCGCATGAGAAATGCGTACCCGGACACCAAGCATCTTTGCAAGGAGCAAAACATAAAAATTTGTCAGTGTCATGTGACTGTGAGCAATGTCAAAGTGCTCTTGCTTCAGCACTTGATAAACCTCTCCGACATTTTTGGCGATGCTCTTACGTTTATGTGTTACAATATGAACGGTATAGCCTGCATCTTCAAATTGACGGATGCAGTCGTCATCGTTGATGTCCTGCGTGATAATGTGAAGGTCAAACTGCTCCGGATGCTGAAAGTGGGTTGTATAGTTCAGCAACATAGCTTCTGCTCCACCGAATTCAAGGCGTGATATAAATTCTGCAACTTTGATTTTTGAATCCATTTATTTTCTCCTGCCTATTACATAGATCAAAGCAGTTTGTAGTAGAATCTTTCTAATTTTTCTGCTTCAGTAACAATATCAAAACCTGCTTTTCGCATTTCCGCACTTGTGTCTTTTTTCTGATAATGAGATGTACTCTCTAAGACAGCCATCGCCCAATTCACTGCAGATTCTTCAGGTGAAACGAATGCCGTTGACTCAAGAATTTTTGTTTCCGGTGTTACCACATCAGCCATGACGCAAGGTACTCCTGCCGCCTGTGCTTCTACACCAACGACCGGAAGCCCTTCATATCGGGAAGGCAGAACAAAGCAATTCATGGCTTGATAAAATTTACTTGTGTCCTTTTGCTTGCCCATGAAGCGGACACTATCCGTTAAACCTAGTTTCTTGACTTTGTTACGGATGTCCTGTTCCAGTTCACCTTCTCCAATCAGAAGTAGAACGGCCTCTTGGCGTTGCTTGTGGATTTCGTTGAAAATGTCGATCAGGAAGTCATGATTTTTCTGGTAACAAAATCTACCGATATGACCAACAACGAGCTTGTCTTCCAACCCTAATTCTTTTCGCACAGTAGCAGCTTTCTGCGGGTCGTAGGAATAACGGCTCAAATCGATTGCGTTGTTGAACACCTGAAACTCTGTGTTTTTTCCATAAAGCCATTCACCTGCATATTGTGAGCAAGCGCACAACTTTGTTGGATAGATTTTAGCAAACGGTCGGAGCGCATATTTAATAATGTTCTTCTTTGTCTCTCCTTTACCGGCTGTCGAGTGGTTGTGCGCAATCCTGTTCGGAATGCCTGCTTTTTTGGCCCCCCACAATGAAAAAACACTAAGTGTATTCATATGGGAGTGAACTATTTTATATTGGTTTTGCTTAAAAAGCCGAATGATTTCCTTCTCATATGCCGAAAGATGCGTGTACTTCGGCACAATATAAACCCGTCCGCCGAGTCGCTCGATTTCTTCTCTCTGAGGTACTGCCGAGCCTTCCAGTGCAAAGAAATCAAACTGAACCTTTGTCCGATCAATGTGTCGGTAGTAGTTCATAACTACCATTTCCACACCGCCGTAGTTCATATCGGTCATCATCTGCGCAACTCTTATAGGTTCTGTCATGCTATCCCCTTTGATCTTGATGCTTTTATTACTGTGCTCCACTTTTCTTCAGGACGCTCTCTACGGTTTTAAACAGGATTTTGATATCCAGCCACAGCGAAGCGTTTCGAACGTAATACATTTCCATTTTCTGCCGTTCGCCACTTTGATAGGTCGCATTATTTCGCGCATACGCTTGCCAATACCCGGTAACACCCGGCTTTACAGCCAGCAGTACATCGTGGGTATCGTCATAATAGGTCTGAATTTCCGACTCGATCAGTGGACGAGGCCCTACCAGACTCATATCATTGCAAAGTACATTGAAAAGCTGCGGCAATTCGTCCAGACTGGTTTTCCGTAAAAAGTTTCCAATCTTAGTTATGCGTGGATCATTGTCGATTTTGAATTCCGTGTAGTACTGCTTTGCCTGCTCCGGCGTAAGCAGATCGATCATTTTATCGGCGTTCATGTACATACTACGGAATTTCCACATCTTAAACGGCTTTCCGTTTTTGCCGATTCGGACATGACCGTAGAACACCTTTCCCGGATCATCCACATAAACCAAAATTGCTGCGATCAACATGATGGGTGACAAAATGATTAAAGCGGCAGCAGAGGCCACAATATCAAACGCTCTTTTCACAAATGCATAGCATCGCCGTTTTACACCTGGTGATTCTTGCACATAATAGTTCATAGAACCGTTTACAGTTGTTTTATTTCCAGCAATCATTCAATATCTCCTCACTCGATCATCCCGCCTGAGCGGTTTCCTTTTCGCAATTTGCCACAAGCTCAATCGTTCCTAACAGCACACAAAGCAGTTGCTTTTATCTTTATCCGGCCCGAGCGTTACACTTACGAATTTATAGAAAAGAACGACATGCTGACACTTTCTTTCCTGGGTAGTGGTAACCGTTCTATATACAACATTTGTGGAAGTAAATCCGGGCGTGATACAGACAAAATCAAAGAGAGCGGACTGCTTCCCCTAACGACCCCGGATGGTAACGTGACCTTCGAACAAGCCCGTCTGACCCTCGAATGCCGCAAACTATACGGCCAATTGTTATCTCCCGAGCATTTTATCGATAAAAGTCTGCCAGACAAATGGTATGGAGCACAGGGAAATTTCCATAAAGTGTATGTCGTGGAAATCCTGAAAGTATGGGAGAAATAAGCGGTTCAATATAGCCACAGCAGGATTCGTAAAGTTTATAAAGCTTCGGTTTCGCCCAATCGTCACATACCGATAAGATCCGATACTTTACAAACTTTACGAATTTTATAAACTTCGGACTGATTCAAGCCGGTTTTACGACACTACGTCCTAACCATACTAAAACAATTCCCAATACAATACTCAATACCAGATAAGCCGAA
>OHTC01001085.1_pt1 | contig 11047 bp, 8 predicted proteins | sample 1578801 | NCBI WGS metagenome assembly OHTC01 (sample SAMEA3879556, study PRJEB24766) | human gut metagenome | biome: human-associated habitat; feature: feces | place: USA | collected 1985/1987 | reverse complement strand
AATCTCAACACAGTAGCCCACATCTCCGCTTTAGCGGTTGCGCTGGCCGCCGTTCTGCACGGCTCTCACTCCTACCGCGCATCCAAATCATTCCGGCGGGGTGCTTAAAGCGCCTCCTCATACGGCTTTTTTCGCTCGGCTTTCCTCCGGACCTGGTTTTTATGCGTTTTTTCTCTTGGTCGGGTAATCCCCGCCTTCTTTCTCTCTTCGCCCTTTTGTTTTAGGACTTGTTTTGCTCATCCCTACTCCCATGATAGTGTAGCATACTTTTTCGCCCAGCACAAGGGCTGTCACAAAAACGTAACAATTCGAAAAAGCGCCGCATTCCGCTCTATTCTGCCCATCCACTTTAATTTATAGTAGAATTCCGCCCGCCGCCGTGCTATAATTTTAATATCTATCCCATGCTTTGGCGGCGATCCGCCGCACTCAGGAGGCAGTTTTATCATGGATCTGACCGAACGCCAGCTTTCCCGCGAGACGATCTACGAGGGAAAAATTCTGCATATCTACCGCGACGACGTGCTCCTGCCCAACGGCAGAACGAGCGTACGCGAAGTCGCCGATCACCCCGGCGGCGTCGCGATCGTCGCCCTCGACGAAAACGACAATATACTCACCGTGAAGCAGTATCGCTATGTCTTCTCCCGTGTGCTTGAGGAAATTCCCGCTGGGAAACTGGAGCGTGGCGAGGACCCCGATGAGGCCGCGCTGCGTGAGCTGAAGGAGGAAACGGGCGCAACGCCGAAGCGCATGGCGAATCTCGGCAAGCTCCTCGTCTCCCCCGGCTGCTACAGCGAGGTGCTGCACCTTTATCTTGCCGAGGGGCTGAGCTTCGGCGAGCAAAATCCTGACGAGGACGAGTTTTTAGAGCTTTACCGCACGCCGTTTTCCGACATGCTCGCACGCGTCATGCGCGGCGAGATTGAAGACGCGAAGACCGTCTGCGGCATCCTCAAGGTCCACGCCCTGCGCACGGCGCAAAAAGAGAGACAGGAGAAAGAAAACTGATGGAACAGAAGAAGACCGTCCTCATTGTCGAGGACGAGAAAAACATCGTCGATATCATCCGCTTCAACCTCCAGCGTACGGGCTATAACACGCTCGAGGCTTACGACGGCGAGGCAGGTCTCGCCATGGCGCGCGAAAAAAAGCCCGACCTCATTCTTCTCGACGTGATGATGCCCAAAATGATGGGCTTTGACGTCTGCCGCGCGCTGCGCGCCGAGGGTGACAACGTGCCCGTCATCATCCTGACCGCGCGCGAAGAGGAGGAGGACAAGATCTTGGGCCTTGAGATCGGCGCGGACGACTACATCACCAAGCCCTTTTCCATGCGCGAGCTGCTCGCGCGCGTCAAAGCGAACATCCGCCGCACAACGATGCTCTCCGCTCCCGCGGCGGAGGACAACGCCATGAGCGCCGGCGGCGGCATCACCATCAACACCGACAGCTTCCAGGTGCGCAAAAACGGCGTGCCCATCGACCTCACACAGCGCGAGTACGAGCTTTTGACGTTCCTCGCGAGCCACCCCGGCAAGGTCTTCTCCCGCGTCGACCTGATGGAGCAGGTCTGGAACTATGGCTACGTCGGCGACGACGCGCGCACGGTGGACGTCACCGTCCGCCGCCTGCGCGAAAAGATCGAGGACAACCCCGCCGCGCCGGCCTACATCCTCACGCGCCGCGGCGTGGGCTATTATTTCTCCGCGCAGGCGTAAGTTGCGCGCACTTTTCCGGGAAAGGAGTCTCCTGCTATGTTCCGCAGCCTGCATATGAAGCTCGTGATGATCATGCTGCTGCTCGTCACCTCGCTGATGGCGGTGGTGGGCGCGTTTTTGATGACCAGCGTCACAAACTTCTATATTGACGATTTTTACGAGCAGATGAGCGAAGTGTTCGGCGAGTCCAACGCCGCGTTCGTGAGCTCACTGCGCGAAGAGGCCGCGCAGGAGGACGGCGCCGCGCGCCTGCAAACGATGCTCGAGGCCTACTCCGGCACACTGAGCATTGACTCGCGCAACCGCAACTACTATGTTCTCGACGGCCGCAGCGGCGAAGTGCTTGCTTCGAGCAACGAGGACGGCCAGCTCTTGGAGCAGACGGAAAATATCCTCACCGCGCGCAACGGCGAGGTCGGCGATCACAGCGACCTTGCCGCAAGCTATATGGATGTTGCCATCCCCATCTCCGGCGGCGACAACAGCTTCATCATCTACATCCGCGACAGTCGCACCACGGTCTCGTCGCTGAACTCTGAGCTGCTGTTCATCATTTTGCAAGCACTGCTCGTCGGCCTTCTCGTCTCGGTGCTTTTGTCGTTCCTGCTCGCCAAGACCATGATCGACCCCATTGAAAAACTGACCGAGGGCGCCGAGCGCATCGCGACCGGCGACTTCGACGAAACGCTCGCCGTCGAATCGACAGACGAGATCGGCGTTCTGACCACCACATTCAACGACATGGCGTCCGTTCTCCACTCCACGCTCGAAGCCGTGGAGAACGAGCGCAACAAGCTCGACACGCTGTTTCTCCACATGAGCGATGGCGTCGTCGCCTACGACGGCAGCGGCAAGCTCATCCACTGCAACCCCGCCGCGTGCGAGCTGCTTGGCCGCACGGCGGACGAGTGCGTGTACAGCGAGCTGTTTGAATCCATCTGCCCGTTTTCCCATGTCATCACCATGCAGCGCAGCGACTATGTTGAGGGCGAGCTCACTGTCGGCGAGCGCAGCGTGGAGCTCTACTTCGCTCCCTTCTCCGATGAGGAGAGCGGCGGCGTTCTCATCGTGCTGCACGATGTGACCGAGCACCGCAAGACCGAGGAGCGCCGCAAGGAATTTGTCGCCAATGTCTCCCACGAGCTCCGCACGCCGCTCACAAATGTCCGCTCCTATGCCGAGACCATCCGCGAGGCGGGCGACGACTTGAGCCGTGAAACGGAAAACGATTTCCTCGATGTTGTCATCAGTGAGACCGACCGCATGACCCACATCGTGCAGGACCTTCTGACACTCTCGCGCCTCGACTCCGGCCGCAGCGAGATGAATATGGCGCGCTTCCCGTTCTCCGCCGCCATCGACTCCGTGCTCCGCTCGACGGAGCTTGAGGCCCGCCGCCACAAGCACGAGCTCACGCACGACTATACCGAAAATCTCCCGCTCATCATGGGCGATCGCGGCCGCATCGAGCAGGTCATGCTCAACGTCCTCAGCAATGCCGTCAAGTACACGCCCGACGGCGGCCACATCCGCGTCACCGCGGGCAGCGAGGGCGAAACTGTCTGGATGGAGGTCGCGGACGACGGCATCGGCATTCCCGAGGCCGACCGCAGCCGCATTTTCGAGCGCTTCTACCGCGTCGACAAGGCAAGATCGCGCGAATCCGGCGGCACAGGCCTCGGCCTTTCCATCGCGACGGAGATCGTCCAGCGTCACCACGGCTCGCTCACGCTCGTTGACCGCCCCGGCCCCGGCACGACCGTCCGCTTAGAGCTGCCCATCACCCAGCCCATCGGCGGGGAGGATTCCCATGAATAAGAACGCCACGCTCATGAGCCATCTGCAAAACGCCGCGATCGCCGTTTTGACCGTTACCGCCGTGCTGCTTCTGATCCAGACGCCGCTTGTCGGCGACCTTGCGGGCAAGACGCCCTACGAGCTCGCGCAGGACTGGCTCGCCGTCACCACCGATCTGACCGAGCTCGCGCTCCCCGTGCGCGTGGTGTTCACGAACGAATACGCCCGCTACGGGCTCAGCGCCATCACGACGCTTGACACAGATTTTGAGCTCGCCGGCGCGTTTTTCGGCGAGGCGCTTGGCTCTACCTCTACCTATGAAGCGTGCAGCGGCGAAAAGCTGCTCACCGCACTGCACGCGAGCAGCATCTACCTCGATCTGGAGGCCCCCACGCCGCTCGAAGTGCTCAGCCGCATTCTCGGCGTCAACGACGCGCCGGAGTCCTCGCTCCTGCGCGTCACGCGGCTTGTGCTCTGCCCCGCGGAAAACGGTGCGACGCTCTATTTGCAGGACGCCGATCAGGGCTTTTTCTTAAGCCGGACGGCGGTAAACAGCGCGACACTGCGCGAAGCGCTTGGCTCGCTCGATGGCAACGGCACAGATTTTGCGTTCTCGCTCTCCGGCGAGTTCTCTCAGCTCTCGCCCTACACGCTCATTTTCAGCGAACCGCCGCAGCGCTACACGCTCTCGGCGGGCAATGCCCTCACCGATCAGGCGACATTTCTGCGCCTTGCGGAGTTCAACCCCCACACGGAAAGCGGCTACACCGACTCCTCCGGCAACACCATTATCAAAGAGGTCTACGGCACGCTGCGCCTTGAACCCGACGGCAGCGTCTTTTATCAGGGCGCGGACGAGGCAGAGGCAGGCTCGCTCTACTATGTCTCCGCCGCCTCGACCGGCAAGCCCACGATGCTCGAAGCCGTCGTGGGCGCGCAGCGCCTCGCCTTCACGCTGCTTCGCGACGTAAGCGGCGACGCCGAGCTCTATCTCAGCGAGATCGACAGCAGCAACAAACGCTTCACCGTGAGCTTCGACTATGCGGTCGGCGGTACGCCGCTGCGCTTTTCCGACGGCAGCCACGCCGCTACGGTCACGATCGAAGGCCAGACCATCACAGAATTTTCCCTCCACTGCCGCAGCTATACGCTCAGCGATTCGCCCGCACTGCTGCTGCCCATCCGGCAGGCCGCGGCCATCGCGGACAGCAAATATTTGAGCGCCGAGCTGCACGTCTGCTACGACGAGCACGGCGCGGACACCGTCGGCGTCGGCTGGTTTGCCGACTGATCTTTCCGGAAAGGACGCCCGAACATGAAAACCTCGCGGCTCAAAAATATCGTCATCGTCATTTTGCTGCTCGTCAACGCGTTTCTGCTCTTCCTGCTGCTCAGCCGCCGCGCCGAGGAGCGCGACTCGAACGAGCGCCGCGTCGAGCAGCTCTGCACGCTTTTTGAAAAAAATGGCGTTGCCTTTGACCGCGCGCTGCTGCCCGACGAGGGAGCACACCTCTCCCTCTCGCTTGAGCGCGACGCCGCACGCGAAGAGGCTTTCGCCTCCGCCCTGCTTGGCACTGCCGAGAGCAGCAATTCCAGCGGCGGTGTGAGCCGCTTCACCGGCGAATACGGCTCGTGCTCCATCCGCTCCGGCGGCACGGCCGACGCGCTTCTCTCCCGACCGGTCGACGATCCCGAGAGCTTTAGCAAACAGCTTTTCAAAACGTTTGGCTACACTTTTCTCACCTCCCAGCTCACGGATGGCAGCGGCAGCGTCATGGGCATGCGCAGCGAAAAGGGCCGTCTCATCTTCAACGCCTCGCTGACGCTCACGTTTTCTGACAGCTCGCTCACCGGCGTTTCCGGCACCTTTCTGCCCGCGCTCGACGAGGGCCGCCGCACAGACGGCCTCGACGCGGTCGACGCGCTTGTTCATTTTCTGGACTATTGCAGCGTTTCGGGCGTCGTATGTACCGAGGTCCGAGCGCTGGACGAAGGGTATCTTCTCCAGACGTCGTCTGCCTCGCCGCTACGGCTGCAAGGCGTGTGGCGCATCTCCACGGATGTCAGCAGTTATTATGTGAACTGCAAGACCGGTGAGATCACACGAGAATGAAATTTTTCTTGCAGCATTTCTAATTTCTTACTGTGCAGCATTGCTTTTTCTGTTTTTTTTGGTATACTGTTGATGTATTATGTGAATACCATGAGCAGGCGGTTTTCCCCTGCTGTTTTTACGATAAGGAAAAGAAGTCTCACCGTCTCTTATTAAGGAGTTACTATGACGAAATACATCGTGCAGGGCGGTCATCCGCTCTTTGGTGAAGTGCACATCAGCGGCGCGAAGAACGCCGCGGTCGCCATCATTCCCGCCGCCCTTCTGGTCGACGGCATCTGCCGCATCGAAAATATTCCCCAGATCTCCGACGTGACCGCGCTGCTCAAAATTTTGGAGCAGCTCGGCGCGAATGTCCGTTTCCTCAACCGCAGCGATGTTGAGATCGACTGCCGCCATATTGCTACCACGCAGGTCTCGCAGGAGCTCGCGCACAAGATCCGCGCCTCCTACTACCTCATCGGCGCGCTGCTCGGCCGCTTCGGCGAGGCCGAGGTCTCGATGCCCGGCGGCTGCAACTTCGGCGGCGTGCGCCCCATCGACCAGCATGTCAAGGGCTTCGCCGCCATGGGTGCCGAGGTGCGCGAGGGCGACTTCATCTGCGCCAAGGCAAGCGGCGACCGCATGAGGGGTGCGAACGTCTACCTCGACGTGGTCTCCGTCGGTGCGACGATGAACATTATGATGGCCGCGGCGCTCGCCGACGGCACCACCGTCATCGAAAACGCTGCCAAGGAGCCGCATATCGTCGACCTTGCCAACTTCTTAAACTCCATGGGCGCGAACATCAAGGGTGCCGGCACCGACACCATCCGCATTTTCGGCGTGGACAAGCTCCACGGCGGCACGTATGCCATTATCCCCGACCAAATCGAGGCGGGCACCTACATGGCGGCTGTCGCCGCCTGCGGCGGACAAGTCCTCGTGCGCGGCATCATCCCCAAGCACATGGACTGCATCACCGCCAAGCTCCAGGAGATGGGTGTGCAGGTCGAGGAGCAGGACGACACGCTGCTCGTGCGCCGCTCGGGCAAGCTTCGCCGCACCAACGTCAAGACGCTGCCCTATCCCGGCTTCCCGACCGATATGCAGCCACAGATCACCGTTGCCCTCTGCCTTGCCGAGGGGACGAGCATGGTCACCGAGGGCGTGTGGGACAACCGTTACCGCTACGTCGGCGAACTGACGCGCATGGGCGCGCAGATCCGCGTCGAGGGCCGCAGCGCCGTCATCGAAGGCGTCGACCACCTGACCGCTGCGAGCGTGCAGGCCTACGATCTCCGCGCGGGCGCCGCCATGGTCATCGCCGCACTGGCCGCCGAGGGCACGAGCGAGGTCTCGAACGTCCACTATATCGAGCGCGGCTATGAGGATATCATCGGCAAGCTCCGCAACCTCGGCGCGCAGATCGACAGCGTCGAGTGCGACGAGACCGTTGAGACCCGCCAGATCGGCTGATTCAATCAAAAAAGCGCCTTGCCGCGGCAAGGCGCTTTTCTTTTGGAAAGGATATTATGTATACCGATATCTACACCGCTTCCCTGCCGCCGGAGCTCCTCGCCATGGCCGAAACGCCCGTGATGCAGCGGCTTTTGCGCGTCGGCATGCACTGCGGCTGCGAATACACGGCCTATCCCATCTACCGCGACGCCGTTGCGCCGTATTCACGCTATACGCATTCGCTCGGCACAGCGGCCATCGTCTGGCACTTCACGCATGACTTGAAGCAATCTGTCGCGGGACTACTGCATGACATTGCGACGCCCGCGTTCGCCCACGTGGTCGACTTTCTGAACGGTGACCACATGCGGCAGGAATCGACCGAAAGCCGCACACGCATGATGATCGCCTCGTCGCCGGAACTCATGGCGCTGCTCGATAAAAGCGGCCTGACGCTCGACGATGTGGACGACTACCACCGCTATCCCATCGCCGACAACGATTCGCCCCGTCTCTCCGCCGACCGGCTCGAATATACGCTCGGCAACGCGCATCTTGTTTTCCACTGTCCAAAAGCAGAGCTGAAACGCATTTTTGACGACATCTTTGTCGGCAAAAACGAGGACAGCGGAGATGAGCTCTGTTTTGCGCACGCGGAGATTGCCGACATCTTTACCCAGCTCTCGCTGCGGCAGTCGGAGTGGTTCGTCTCCGATGACGACCGCTTCAGCATGCAGGCATTGGCCGATCTCCTGCGCGAGGCACAGCAGCGCAGTGTGCTGACGGTGGATGATCTCTACCTCGACGAACCTCATGTCATCGCCCTGCTCCGCTCCGATCCGGTCCTCGCCGCGCACTGGCAGGACTATCGCCGCATCACCGGCACACAGTCCGGCGCAGAAAAGCCGGAGGGTACTTACGCCGTCAAGGTCGCCGCCAAAAAACGCAGCATCGACCCGCTGGTGCAGACAAGCGACGGCCTTCATCGCTTTACTGCGGTCAGCGCGGACTATGCAGCAAAGCTCGCCGCCTTCCACGCGGATGACTTCGACCGCTGGGTCTGGGCCAAATATGAATAAAGGAAGTGCGAAGCCGCTGGCTTCGCACTTCCTTTGCACTTTCGATAATAGAAAAGCAGCAGGCCTTTGCGGCCTGCTGCTTTTTGAAGTCTTTGGATTACCCTTGAGAGATCAATTAGACCTCAGTCTCGATGACAACGCCGGAACCGACGGTACGGCCGCCCTCGCGGATAGCGAAGCGGAGGCCCTTCTCGATAGCGATCGGGGTGATCAGCTCGACCTTCATGTCGACGTTATCGCCGGGCATGCACATCTCGGTGCCCTCGGGCAGGGTGATGACGCCGGTGACGTCGGTGGTACGGAAGTAGAACTGAGGACGATAGTTGTTGAAGAACGGGGTGTGACGGCCGCCCTCGTCCTTGTTCAGGACGTAGACCTGACCAACGAACTTGGTGAGGGGGTGAATGGAGCCCGGCTTGCAGAGAACCTGACCGCGCTCGATCTCGTTCTTGGCAACACCACGCAGCAGGGTACCGATGTTATCACCGGCCTCGGCGTAGTCGAGCAGCTTGTGGAACATTTCGATACCGGTGACGACGGTCTTGCGGCGCTCGTCGGTCAGACCGATGATCTCGACTTCCTCGCTGAGCTTCAGCTGGCCACGCTCAACACGGCCGGTAGCGACGGTACCACGACCGGAGATCGTGAAGACGTCCTCAACGGGCATCAGGAACGGCTGGTCGGCCTTACGGTCGGGCGTGGGGATCCAAGTATCGACAGCGTCCATGAGCTCGTGCATGCACTTGTACTCGGGAGCGTCGATGTCCTTGGACTCGGAGATCAGGGCGTTCAGAGCGCTGCCGCGGATGATCGGGGTCTCGTCGCCGGGGAAGCTGTAGAAGTCGAGCATCTCGCGGACTTCCATCTCGACGAGCTCGAGCAGCTCTTCATCGTCGACCTGGTCGCACTTGTTCAGGAAAACGAGAACGGAAGGCACGTTGACCTGACGGGCGAGCAGCAGGTGCTCACGAGTCTGGGCCATGGGGCCGTCGGAAGCAGCAATGACCAGGATAGCGCCGTCCATCTGAGCAGCGCCGGTGATCATGTTCTTGATATAGTCGGCGTGGCCCGGGCAGTCGACGTGGGCATAGTGACGGCCCTGGATCTGGCCATCCTCGCCGGTCTTGTAGTTGTGGCCCTGACGGTCGAAGGTCTGGTACTCAACGTGAGCGGTGTTGATGGTGATACCACGCTCGCGCTCTTCCGGAGCCTTATCGATGGAGCTGTAATCGGTGTAGTCAGCACCGCCCTGGAGGGCGAGGAACTTGGTGATCGCAGCGGTCAGGGTGGTCTTACCATGGTCGATATGACCGATGGTACCAATGTTTACGTGGGGCTTGGTACGCTCGAATTTCTGCTTAGCCATTAGAGTGATCCTCCTATGAATAAATTTCGTTGTTTACCGGTGTCGTTTACATACATCGGTATTTTACCGTAAAATGCGGTATTTTGCAATACCTTTTTATCAGGCGCGGTTCGTGCGCTGATTGATAATCTTCTCCTGAATGTTCTTCGGGATCTCGATATAATGTGCGGGCTCCATCGTGTACTGGCCGCGGCCCTGCGTGCAGGAGCGGAGGTCAGTCGCGTAGCCGAACATTTCAGCAAGAGGCACAAAAGCGTCGATCTGCTGCGCGCCGCTGCGGGCCTCGAAGCCCTGGATCTGACCACGGCGGGAGTTGAGGTCGCCGATCACGTCGCCCATGTACTCGTCGGGGACGATGACGCAGACCTTCATGATCGGCTCGAGCAGCGTCGGGCCGGCCTTCTGGCAGGCCTCCTTGAAGGCCATGGAGCCGGCGATCTTGAACGCCATTTCAGAGGAGTCGACCTCGTGATAAGAACCATCGTACAGCGTGACCTTGACATCGACGACCGGGTAACCGGCGAGAACACCGGAGAGCATGGCGCCCTGAATACCGGCATCGATCGCGGGAACGTATTCCTTGGGGATCGCGCCGCCGACGAGGGCGTTGACAAACTCGTAACCCTTGCCGGACTCGTTGGGCTCGACATGGATCTTGACGTGACCGTACTGACCCTTACCACCTGACTGACGAGCATACTTTTCATCAACAGAAGCTTCCTTGCGGATAGTTTCCTTGTATGCAACCCGTGGAGCACCGATGTTTGCTTCTACCTTAAATTCACGGAGGAGACGGTCAACAATGATTTCGAGGTGGAGTTCACCCATACCTGCGATGATTGTCTGGCCTGTTTCTTCGTCTGTATAAGCCTTGAAAGTAGGATCTTCTTCTGCAAGCTTTGCAAGAGCGATACCCATCTTTTCCTGACCTGCTTTTGTCTTCGGCTCAATAGCAACACGAATTACAGGATCAGGGAATTCCATAGACTCAAGGATAACAGGAGCCTTCTCATCACAGAGAGTATCACCTGTTGTTGTATTTTTAAGACCAACGGCAGCAGCGATGTCACCTGCGTATACGCAGTCGATATCTTTTCTGTCGTTAGCGTGCATCTGCAAGATACGACCGAGACGCTCGTTGGTGTCCTTAACTGAGTTGTAAACAGTTGTGCCGGCAGAAACTGTACCGGAGTAAACTCTGAAGAAGCAGAGCTTACCAACAAACGGGTCAGTAGCAATCTTGAATGCGAGAGCTGCGAATGGCTCTTTATCTGATGACGGTCTTTCAACCTCATCGCCTGTTTCAGGGTCAACACCCTTGATAGCAGGTACATCTGTCGGAGCAGGCATATAATCAACGATAGCATCAAGGAGCATCTGAACACCCTTGTTACGGTAAGAAGAACCGCAGGTTACAGGTACCATTGTGTTAGCAATAGTTGCTTTACGGATTGTTCCCTTGATTTCTTCAATTGTGAGTTCCTCACCGTTGAAGTATTTCTCCATGAGCTCCTCGTCCTGTTCTGCAACA
>OHTC01001084.1_pt1 | contig 11051 bp, 5 predicted proteins | sample 1578801 | NCBI WGS metagenome assembly OHTC01 (sample SAMEA3879556, study PRJEB24766) | human gut metagenome | biome: human-associated habitat; feature: feces | place: USA | collected 1985/1987 | reverse complement strand
AAGAAGGCCGATTTAAGGCGATTGGACTCCTCCGCCTTGTTTTTCGCCTCCAGTAATTCTCGCTCAACCTCTTTCCGGTCGGAAATGATCAAGGAAGAACCAACCAACGTGAGAGGTTTCCCGTTCTCATCCTTTTTCTCCACGGCGGCGCAAGCTTCCACCCACTCCAGCCCGTGCAATCCTTTATTCGGATTATAGATCCGGTATTCCTCCTTTATCTTATTCACCTTACCGAGGATAAGTGACTCATAAGCCTTCCTTACCTTTTCGCGGTCTTCCTTATAGATCTTGGAGAAATACTCGGTATCGGGAACCGTCAGCTGGTTCTCGTCAAATAGTCCGGAGAAATTCACGTTCACTGCCTTATTCACGTCACAAAGAATCGTATGCTGAACCAAGTCCCACTTCCAAGGAGTGACATTCGCCACGTCCAACGACATGGACAGTTTCTGGTTCACGGTGCGGAGCACTTGCTGCGTCTTCGCTAATTCCGAAACATCAACCATAAAAATATCCACACAACCCGGGGTATTCGCTGATATGATCAAAACATTGAAGTAACAGTCTGTCGGCTTGTAGTAATATTGTGTATTTATTTTTTTATTTTCCGAGAAAATAAGATGACAAACTTTTAAATACCGCGACATTTGCAACGGATGAATTTCCGAGCCTTTTTTCCCTATATAAGATTTGTCACACTTCAATAAAGCCTCCAATGCCGGATTTAGCTCTAAAATAACATAATCAGTGGGATACTCTTTTTCATCGAATAGGATACGTTGTTTCATATAGCAAATAGGCATACTATTGACCAATCTGCTATAATTTCGCATAAACATTATCTCTTTCTCCTGATACAATCGAATCCTATTCAATGACCGGATCCTCATGAACACAACAAAAGCAATAAATAAAAGAACACCGATCCCTGCGTTAACATAATCGCCATATTGTTCCCAAAACGTAGGAGGTCTCATATAGAATATCGTATCCGCAGGATAACCTGACGAAAACATCCCCCTATTTACCAAGACCGGATAGTTTAATACTGGATGGGGCTGATCCGGAGTTATAATGGTATTGAATACTTCATTTCTCAAAAGTCCGTTAATCGTGTTAATAAGGGTATTGGAAATATTCGACGCAGGGAAGAAAAATCCTCCCGCCATACCATTCTCCACAATATCCATATCATTCAAGGTAAAGACAGGCAGATCCGTATACGAACTGATCATGCGGTAGGTATCCGAACTTAACACCTCTTTATTACCTTGCGTATGTAACAATATCCATGAGTAATATAATATGCCTGTCTGTTTGTCCGCATTTTGCAGAATATCTATCAATTCATCAGTCTGTATATCACCGGCAGTGACCAGTTCCAATTTGACATCCGGGAAATTATTGGTTATGGCTTTATGTATGGAATTCTGGTTTTGCGCACTAATATACCGCTTATCAGAAAGGAATAAAAGTCGACGCATATCCGGATTCACTTGCTTCATAAGGGAAACTGTCTCCATGATATATTCCGGCACATAAATAATTGTCAATTCTCTCTCGGTCTCGACAATATCCGATAAGTTCTGTCGTTCTGGTTCAGGACAAGCTTTTTTGGAAAGATAATATTCCCGGGGAGCTAGATAGTCCTTCTCTACGCAAACCAAATAAGATAACTCCCCACCCCATTTCTCGTTGAGCCTGTCTTTTAACAAAGCGTATGAGCTATTACCTAGCAAAATGATTAATTTAGGGGCCTTCTTATATTTGTCCAATAAATATAAGGTAAAATCTTCCACGTCCTTCTCATTTTTCATCAGCATCACATCCATATGCTCCGTATAGGCATCAATATCCTCATTACCCGCTACCATACGTTCATAGATCGGAGTCGTAAAAATACGGCTCCAAGGCGTGGATTCCGTATAAGAATTAATAATAAGGATATAGTCCGCCTGTCCGTTATTTGATAGAGCCAAGCACTGGGATGAGATAAGTATCAACAAAATTGTTAGCAAAAAGATAGATTTATGGTAACCACCCTTTAATATCATGACCTCTTATTTATTTATACTACAAATCAAGAAAATGAGTCAAGCTTTATGCATATTACCCGGCTCTAATAAAGATCGTTCAAAGATACATAATAAATATTAACTACTACAGGATAAGGCACATAAATTACGCTACTATCCGTGAAATAGCTTTTCTATCGATCGATGAATTAAGCTTTCACTTACATCGAACCGGAATAACCATTCGATATTTTCCTTATGAATCAGATCCATTAAATAAACATTAATTCTTTCCCAACACTTTTTAGCGAGAAGTTTTTGTTCCGATCGAAACGTTCTATGAACAGGACGAACGAACGGATCATTAAAAAATTATCACGATGGAAAGAGAACGAGAACAAGGTTCTGACCGGCTTGACACGGAGGAACGCAAAGAGTTGAACGACTCTGATTTCGGATTACCCGAAGAACGGAAATATCCTATGCCGGACGCCACACACGTACGGGCGGCTGAATCCTATTTTCGATACGCTACCGATCAGCAAAAGCCAGAATTGGCTCGTAACATCTTGAGAAAAGCCAAAGAATTCGGAGTTGATGTCGGAAGTCCGGCAATCTTAGAGTGGTCAAAGATCTGCGAACCGGCTCGTCATAGAGTTTCAAACTAATGTAAGCCAACACGATACTTCCGACAACTAATGCCACCGCCTCCGGCCATGCTTCCGCGAATGTAAGATTCTCCTTCTTCACCCACCCAAAATACAAGTATATAAGTGGATAATGTACCATATACAAAGGATAAGAGATATCCCCCAAGAATTTACAGATACGGGCGGAATGCTTATCGGTTGTTTTCCCGGAAGCCCCCAGATAAACAAGCATAGGGAATATTAGGATCGCACATACGGAATCATAGATACCGTTCATCCATAAAGCCTCGCCATTACCGACATATGGCATGGAGAGTAAAACGACGATCGCCAAGCTGCATATCCAAAAAGCTCCTTTGACAGGAATGGGCTTAAAAACGCGCGACATTAATAATCCGATAGAGAAAGAAAATAACACACGCAAGAAACCACCGATCAGATTGTATTCTTCCATCGTCCACCCCACACCCAGATGGCCCGCACCGGAAAAATTGAATATAGCGAACGAAGCCAATCCGATTCCCGCCAACACGACAAGCGCCGCCTTCGTTGACATCCGACGAATAAACAACGCATACATAATATTCCCGATATACTCAAAGAACAAAGACCAACTAGGCCCATTCAAGGGATACATCTCTCCATTCCCGCGGATCTCAGGCCCGGAGCCGGGTACAGCCGGTATCAAAAAAAGGTTGATAAGCAAAGCTAGCATCACCATGGATATGGAGACCTGCGTACCATCCCACTTCTCACACCCTTGTATACAAAACGCGATAACTCCCAAAACAGCTCCAAGGACAACCATCGGATGCAAACGGATCAATCGACGTTTGATAAAATCCTTTGTCGTCATGGTTTTCCACCGGTCGTCATAGGCATAACCAATCACGAATCCCGATAGGATAAAAAAGAAATCAACGGCTAAATACCCGTGATTAAATCGTTGGTCGATAGGACTCGTCGCAAAGGCTTCGAATACATGATAAAATATAACCATTGGCGCGGCGACACCTCTCAATCCATCAAGAAGGTCATAATGAGGTTTTGTGTCCGCAAATGCGGCCGCTGAGATTTTTGAGTTTGACATTAATTGTTTGAGCTTATTTTTGATATTACTATTACTTCTAATTTCCGCAAAAATACAAAAAGACCCCATCTTTCACGTTATTAGACAGTTCTTTTTTCATTAGTTACACATAAATAAGGTCGCAAAATACGAAGTCCCCAGCAAAGCTTACGCCTGCCGGAGACTTGTTTCTTTATCCGTACTCCATCCTCACGGAGGTACTTACGGACCTCTTAATTTATTACTTTAGTATTAATATTAATCCAACTCCCGCCTGTTCATCCGTCACGGATTACTTGGGATCGAAACCCTCACGGGAATTGTTGATTATCTTATTTCATTATTCCTTTATTGAATATCCTTATTTTACAGCTACTTTCACTGTCTCGTTACCTACCGTTACGAATACTACACCAGCAGGAGCGGCGATAGTAGCGTTGTCGGAAGTAAGAACCGTCTCAGCAACTGTCTGGCCTAATACAGTACGAACGTAAGCAGTCTCGCCTGCGGCACCTTGGATAGTTACGACACCGTTACCGGCTACAACTACGATAGAAGATTCTTTTGCGTCGATAGATTCGTTGGCTGTCGGAACCTCTGTGCCAAGCGTGAAGACCATTGCCTTTTCTGGATTTGTTGTTAAACCTAACATACCATTCAAAGCATATACATAAGCTGTCTTATAAACATCACCCTCTTTGACCTTTCTTTGAGAAGAAACGAAATATTCATCATCTCCCTCCGCAAGTGTGATATTAAACTTGAACGCATCCAATCGATCTGTTGATTTCACGCTCTTGTCATCGTTAAGCTCCTTAACAACCTTAACGGTCTCACCTTTCACGGTAGTAGTGATTGTATCAACCCCCGTAAGGATAGCCGGGCGGAAGATAACCTTCGTCTCAGACTTGCCTGAACCTTCCAAATAATATTTCTCGTCCGTATATTCCTGAGCAGAACCTTCCACGAAATAATGCAAAGAATCTGTCGGATTGAACATGAACATTCTTTCAGCCGGTTTTTCTTCACCTTCAGCCACCTCAATACCCTTAGAGATATAGAATGACGGAGTCTTAGCCTTGCTATCCGCTGTATCCAACCAGAAGATCATGCTTTCAGCGGACAAGATGCCCTCGTTGAAGCCATTCTTATTCAACTGATAATTGATAGAACCTAACATATTGTCGAAAGAAGCGTGACGAGGTTTAGCGGCCAATGACGGGTTGAACGGATTAGCGTCCAAAACCTCAACGTTAGCGTAAGTCTTATTAATATCATCAGCAGATTGGTAACGATTGGCCGCATAAGTAATAGCCATAGAAGTAGTATTTACGCTAGCCATTTTTGCACTACTACCAGTTGAGCCATCATAGCTAAGCTTACCGTCTGTTACAGCGCTCACCGCAACTAAAGAATAAGCGCCAGCGGCATTCTTAACAACAGCGAACTCTGTAGCGGCATCAGCAGCCTTATCTCTAGATGCGGCAGCGCCAAGATATTTAGCATCATCACCTTTGGCTTCCGTATAGCGTAAAACATAAGTCGGAACAACCAATGTATCGCCATCAGCCTTCATGACAACCTCTCCCTTATCATTCAAATAAGCGAAAGCATTTGTGCTTATCACATAATCCTCAACACCTTGCAGAGATTTAGTAGAATGATCTTTCGCTCCCTTTATTCTTTCCGGATAAAGAACAATTAAATTCTCCTCTTTGGTTGAAGCCTTCATTGTTTTAGTAGCATTGTCATCAATAGCGTAAAGAGCTTTCTCTCCAAATAACGCGTCCTTACCATTGAATGTCATCTTAAAGCCTTCTGCGATCTGAGTATCCGTGAATACCTTATATCCGTCCGTACGAGTCGTAGCGATCGTGTTGAACTTAACGGAAGTATTGTTTGCTAAAGCTAACGCTGTTGTTACACCCTTATTTGCGGCGATTGTTACATCAGTGCCGTTGTACTTAGCGTTAACTACCTTATAGCCACCTTCAGCGCCATTAGGTTGTAAACGTAATACTAAATCATCACCAGTCTCACGGTTTGTCAATGTAAATTCATATTTGCCGTTGAAGCCAGAAACGATCCATTGTGATACCGGCATAGTGAAATCTACGCTATTATAAGCGGCGACACTTAAGCTTGAACCATCAGCAGGATCTATTGTCAAATACTTATGGTACTCAGTTTGTGAATCAGCCTCATCATTCTCACTCTTGGTTGAGCTAGTGAAGTAGATATTAACCACATTCTCAATGTTCTTCTTCAACAATACTGAAGCGTCAAGGTAAGAGTTTTCACCTAGTTGAGGATGGATAGCGGAATATTTCGTTCCTGACATTAGAACAGAAGTAACATAAGTTTTCGTATCAGAAACAGATGGCTTAACAGCAGCTACGTAAACCTTCGTCGCGGCTGTTGTTTGATCTTTTTTCTTATAATCAACAGTCAACGTCAATTTACCATCCTCATTCAATACGTCTTTCGCCGTAATCGTAAAGTTTGCGTTAGAGCAAGAGTCAGCGTTGGCCGTAGCAACCGATCCCTTCATCCAATACAAAGCATATCCCTCATTGTCTTGCTTACCATTGATGTCATAACGATTAGAGGGATCTAAAGCTAAGAATGTAATTTCTTGAGCCGCTGTCAAGATTGCGTCATTATCTGGAGTCTCTGCATTTACCGCACTAACAAATGCCTTAACTTTCTTCGAATCACCTTTCACGAAATAAGTACCGGCAGCCAACTTATTCTCATCAGAAGGTTGAGTTGCCACAACCTCATCCGTAAATGATACGGGAACAACCTTATCAAACAAATTTCCAACCAGTTCATTCGTTGTATAATCGAATGACAATGTTGTGCCATTTGAATTATAGTCATTCAAATAAGCGGCATCAATACCCTCTGAGCAAGAGAATGCTTTCAAGCCATTCTTTACTTCTTTTGTAGGTACAGTTACTGTATACAAACCTGAGAATTTCAACTTGCCCTCTGATACAGCGAACTTAGCATTCAACTCAGAAAGATTGTTGCCGGTAGCGGCAGTCAACGCATTACCGTCTTTATCGGTAACTACCTGATAAGCCACACCACCAACATTAGCCCACAACTCAAAAGAGTTAGATGAATAATTACGGATAGTAAATACGACTCCTGTAGTCACATCACCGTTAGCATCACCAAAAGAAATAACCTTCTTTTTGTCCTTCGTCGTAAGAACATCTGTAACCTTCAACAACGTATTCTCAGACGCACCTAGATAAAAGCTCATTCCATTAGCAAGAGCCGTCTTATTCTCGCTATAGGAAATTACGGTCTTAGTCGTAAGATCAGTAGCGGCATACGCAGCATTAAAAGCAGGTCCACCTAGCAGTAAACCAGCTGTTAACAAGGTAAAAATCCTTTTGTTCATAAATTCAAAATTTAATATTAATAATAGTGTTAATTAAAGTCCATCCCGTCGTTTAGCACCCTTGTTTTACCCGAAAACGACTAGTCTAAACGATCGTCTAGATCTTGCGTTTTTTAAGGGGGTAAAAAGAATGGTTCGTGAAAGGAATCGGCAGTTTCGTAACGGATAGCCTATTTGATTGATAAGAAAGAGGATAAGGGGTAAAAAAAATAGCTCAGAAGGGTTGCAAGTATCGAAGAAACGCGTACCTTTGCAAATGACTAAAAGAATCGATCGTTTAAACTAGTCGTTTATATCCCATAAAAGATTGTCAAGCATCAAGGTTTTTAACTATATATAATGTACAGGCGTACATTAAAATAATGTAAACCTATCAAAGCATAAGATCTGAATCAAGCTTCCTCTTTGACACAAAAGTACTGATAGTACCGCTAGCTTCGGGTTATAGGTATTTTATAGGCTCACCCGATAATCATTGGGGATATCTTCAGGCTCATCTATATTTCAGCCGGCAGCCTAAGATAAGTCGGCCAACAGATGAGATCATGAGATAACTATTGCCATATAAATCGCTGTCTTATAAACTATTAATCAACAGACCAACTCACTTGAGAAAGGCCTCCCAAGTGAATAACTAACCACTTCCAGACTCGTAAGCTTACGGCTACCCCCAGCCGTAAGTTATTCACCTGACAAGGCATAAATTATACATTAACCGTCTCTCCCCCGATGGTTATCGGGAAATGGCAGAGGAACTATAGATACAAGTGGCCCATTTGTCTTTTTGACAACTTGTAATCTGAAGTCCCGGAGAATCGATTATTCCGTACCCAAGTGCGTCTCGCTTCCAAATTCGAGAGAAAAAAACAGCAATTCTCTGTTTGATAGCCGTTTGCTGAAAAACAGCCTTCCGTTCCAGCCGAAATAATTCACCCTAGTTCATGTTTTACGGTCGTTAGGCGGTAATAATGCCCAACGCTACCGCATCTGAGGGCCGATGCCTATATATGTGTAGGCTTACGCCACTATATGTGTAGCTTGACGCGACTATATGTGTGGGTTAACACTGCTATATGTGTGAGTTGATACAGCCATATGTGTAGGTTGATACGTATATATTCGTTAAAAAGCGACGCTTATCGTGTTAAAAAGCGGTTGTGGTAGCTTGTTCGCGCTCCCCGCTTACGCTCGTTGGCTTTTATAGCCAGAGAGCCGTGTCGTGAAAAAGAAGGTATTTCAATCAAAAAGATACCATTCATCGCATTAAGCTGACATCCGCAATTCTTGTCTTATCCCTTTGAATTAAGTCTGTCCCCAATAAATATCGGGTGAGCCAAGTAATCGCATCCAGACATTGCATCTCTATGTAAATTCGCAAGCGAAACTCTTGCATAATCAAAAAAAATCAATACCTTTGCACCCGGTTTCAACAAGACCTTGGAGAGATGCTCGAGTGGTTGAAGAGGCACGCCTGGAAAGCGTGTAAACCCCTAAAGGGTTTCGCGGGTTCGAATCCCGCTCTCTCCGCAGAACTAACCAGACAATAAACAGCTAAGTCCCACAAATCGTTGGATTTGTGGGACTTTTTAGATTTTTTGTTACCTACACTAAATCTTCTTGTTTGATCGAATAACACTTAGTGTTTGTAAGATGACAGACAATATTATTACCCCTAGCCCTATATAAAAAGCGGCGTTCAACTCTTTAGCCTCACTAAAAAGAAGCATAGCCAAGATAATGCTATAAATAGGTTCCAGATTATAACTCAAGTTTATCGTGAACGCAGAGATCTTTTTCAGGACTTGTATCTGAAGTAAATACAAACCAATCGTACAAACAGAAGCTAAAAGCAATAAATAAGTAAAATCTAATAGCCCGGGAACAATCGTCGATACAGGAAAATATCGCAAATAGAACGGTAAAATACAGGAAAGCCCGATAAAGCCACCTACCATTTCATACAAGAGCATGGTACTTGTTGAATAATTATTTCCGATCTTCTTATTCGTGATCGTGAACAAAGCCGCTAAAGCGGATGATATAATACCCAAACCTATTCCTAAACGATAGCGAGTATCGAAATGGAAAATCAGTACCACCCCGAATAAAGTCAACAAACTAAAAACAACCTCCTTGAAAGACACTCTATGACAATTAATCAATGGCTCTAGAAAAACAAACCACTCCAATAGACACATTCGAAGCCTTTATACTTCCATAAAAGAAAACCCAATGCAATCCCAGCAATAACCCTACTCCCCCTATTCTCAAGGCATCCCCGAAAGAAAATCGATTCAATCTTTTGCTGACGGATAAAACGAGTAAAAACAACAAAGACGCAAGCATCATACGATACCAGACCAATAGGGCTTCATTCAAGCTAATCAATTTTCCAAATATGCCCGTCGCACCTGCCAAAATAATAGATATATGCAGTTTTATAAATGCGTCTTTCACTATGTCACTATTCTATTTAATTATGGACAAATGTACAAAGGAAATATAAGCTATCGAATTCAAACTTGATAAATACTCCGTTTTTTACCCTAATGGTAACTTTTTTCTAAATAGAGAAGCCTACTTTTGTGCCGCAAAAATAAAAAGAAAAGAAACTGATGATGCAAGACAGTATTGATTTTGGAACAATGAACATTCCGAAGTTGTTCCGTATGATGTTTATCCCTACCTTATTAGGTATGATCCTTTCCGCCACTATTAATATCGCCGATGGAATATTCGTAGGAAGAGGCGTAGGAAATGACGCCTTGGCTGCGGTAAATATCGTGGCTCCTTTTTTCATGTTAGCAACCGGAATCGGGCTTATGTTCGGAGTAGGCGCATCTATCGTCGCCTCGATCCACCTTTCACACCAGAAAGTTAAGGTAGCGAATATTAATATCACGCAAGCGCTTTCGGTCTCATTATGTATTATGTTATCGCTTTCCTTGTTAGTGATGACATTCCGTGCTGAGGTCGCTCTTTTATTGGGTAGTTCCGAGCAATTATTGCCCTCCGTATTGGAATATATGAACTGGATCGTCCCGTTCCTTGCCTTTTACATGTTATTGAATATCGGGTTATTCATTATCCGGTTAGACGGATCACCTACATACGCCATGTTATGCAGCGCTATCCCGGCCCTGATAAACCTAACATTAGACTATATTTTCGTTTTCCCATTGCATTGGGGATTAATGGGAGCCGCTTTAGCTTCCGCTATTTCCGTAATCGTAGGAAGTATTATGATCGTGGTTTATATCGTAGGTTTTTCTAAAGTATTACATCTTTACCGCCCTAAATTCTCGATTAAAAGTATCTTATTGACAATCCGCAATATCGGATACATGGTAAAGCTTGGTTCTTCCGCATTCTTAACTGAGGCAGCTATCGCTTGTATGATGCTGGTGGGTAATTATATATTCATGAGATACCTTGGGGAAGACGGGGTTGCCGCCTATAGTGTAGCCTGTTATTGCTTTCCTATCGTATTCATGGTGAACAATGCGATCGCCCAGTCTACCCAGCCGATCATAAGCTACAACTATGGCATACAGCAGTGGAAAAGAGTACGGCAGGCGTTTAAGTTAGCCCTGCTATGCGCTGTCGTGTGCGGAGGACTCGCCTGCGTGGGTACTATTTTATTCTGCCCGGAAGTCTCCTCCTTATTTCTCGGTAATCATGGCAACGCTTACGAGATAGCAATCTCCGGTATTCCCTATTTTTCTTTGGGATATGTCTTTTTCGCTCTCAATATCGTTTGTATCGGGTACTACCAGAGCATAGAACGTTTCAAACCCGCTACGCTATTCACTATTCTACGAGGAATCGTGATTATCACCCTAAGTTTCATGTACCTACCTGTTGTCTGCGGAATTAAAGGTATTTGGCTGGCCGTACCTTTG
>OHTC01001069.1_pt1 | contig 11179 bp, 17 predicted proteins | sample 1578801 | NCBI WGS metagenome assembly OHTC01 (sample SAMEA3879556, study PRJEB24766) | human gut metagenome | biome: human-associated habitat; feature: feces | place: USA | collected 1985/1987 | reverse complement strand
CGGCACAGGAGCGCGCCGAGCAGATCGCCGAGGAATGGTCACGGGCGATGCAGGAGGGCAGAAACGGCAGCGTGCGCGACTTTGTATCGGTGGGCGATGTATCGATCAAGGCCATCGGCGCGGACAACCAGATCTTGGACAGCGAGACGCCGGTACGGCAGATCTTAGAGCAGCTGGTGGCGAAGACGGGGCTGCCGCCGTTTATGCTGGGGCTGAGCTGGTCGTCGACCGAGCGGATGAGCTCGCAGCAGGCGGATATGCTGACAAGCGAGATCACGGCGCTGCGGCGCACGCTCGAACCGGTCATCGAGCGCGTCTGTACGCTGTGGCTTAGGATGCACGGCTATGGCTGCCGCGCAGTGGTGGACTGGGAGGACATCAACCTGCAGGATGAGGTGGAGGAGGCCAAAGCGGCACTCTACTTGCAGCAGGCGCGAAAGCTCAGGCAGGAAAATGATGAAGCGGAGGGGAAATGAGCATGGAAGTGAGAAAAGAGAGCAATGGGCTCAAAAACAGCATGGTGACGCGCGAGGAACTGGCAATCATCAATCAGTTCACGAAGCGCGCGCTCAAAGAGGACGAGGTCTACACCTTTGCCGTGCGGCTGTGCGACAACGAGGTGGACCGGGACGGCGAGCGCTTTCCGCGCGCGACGCTCGAAGAGCTCGCGGAGCTGTTTGTGGGCAAAAGCGGCATTTTTGACCACGAGTGGACGGCGAAGGGGCAGGCGGCGCGCATCTACCGCACGGAGATCGTGGAGGAAGAGGGCGTTTGCTCGCAGGGCGAGGGGCGCTGCTATCTCAAGGGCTATGCGTATATGCTGCGCGGCGGCGAGAACGACGCGCTGATCGCGCAGATCGAGGGCGGCATCAAAAAGGAAGTGAGCGTGGGGTGCAGCGTGGAAAGGTGCGTGTGCTCCATCTGTGGTGAGGACATCAACACCTGCGCGCACAAAAAGGGCGAAGTGTACGGCGGGAAGGTGTGCTGCGCGGAGCTTGTGAACGCGCAGGACGCGTATGAGTGGAGCTTTGTAGCGGTGCCGGCGCAGCCGAGAGCGGGCGTTTTGAAGCGCTGCGGCGGAGAGGACGCGGGCACGCTCAAAACGCTCGTCAAGCGGCGCGGGTCAAGAGCGAACCAGAGGGAGCTTGAAAGCCTTGAAAAGCAGGCGGAGGTCGGTAAGCGCTACTTGAGTGAGCTGCGCGGCGAGGTGAAGCGGCTGATGCTCGTGTGCGAGCAGGAGGCGGATGGCGAGGCCATTGAAAAGCTCGCGGAAAAGCTCGACGAGAGCGAGCTCAAGGAGATGGAGAAGCTGTATCGCGGGAAGATGGCGAAAAAGCTGGGGCTGCGCACGCAGCTCACTTACGGCGAGAAGACGAAAGCGGCGGAGGACGAGAGCGACTTCCGCGTGTGAAAAGGAACAAAAAGCAGCGGCGCTTTTTGGATAGAACAACAGATCAAGGAGGAACGGTATGAGCATTTCTTATGAGGGCATCGGCGAGTGGTGCGCAACGTTTGTTTGCGGCGCGGTCAGCGAGGGCGACATTGTGAAGGTGAGCGCGAACGGCACGGTGGGCAAGTGCACGGCGGGCGACGGCTTCTGCGGCGTGGTGCGCGCCGTCGCGCATGACGGCAAGGCCTGCACGGTGCAGCTCGGCGGCCTTGCGAGCGTGAAGTACAGCGGCACGGCGCCTGCGGTAGGCTTTAGCGAGCTGGTGGCGGACGGCTCGGGCGGCGTGAGCAAGCCGGGCGACAACCAGAACGGCAGCAGCTATCTTGTGCTGAGCGTGGACAGCGCGGCGGGCAAGGTTGTCATCAAGCTTTAAGGAGGAGAAGGACAAATGGCTTATCAGTATGAAAATGTGAAGCTCGAAAAGGGCATGTACGGTCAAAGCGGCAAGAGCTTTCTGAAGGTGCTCGAATCGCTCGACCCGAGCGAGAACTACAAGGGCACGGCGCTCGAGGGACTCGACGCCTTCCAGCGCCAGCTCAAGCGCTTTGATATCCACGTTAAGGGCGCGGGCAGCGACATGGTGGAAAAGTTTTTCCACACGAGCGAATCGTCCGTGCTGTTCCCGGAGTTCGTCTCCCGTGTGGTACGACAGGGCATGGAAAGCGACATCCTGCCCGACATCACTGCGACCGTGACGAATTTTGACGGCATGGACTACCGCTCTATCGCGTCCGTTCCGACGGACGACGACAAGGAGCTCAAGCGCGTGGAGGAGGGCGCGGGCATCCCGACGACCAGCATCCGCACGCAGGAAAACCTTGTGAAGCTCCACAAGCGCGGCAGAATGCTGGTCGCGTCCTATGAGGCTATCCGCTTCCAGCGACTGGACCTCTTCTCTGTGACGCTGCGCCAGATCGGCGCGTACATCGCGCGCATGCACTTAAAGGACGCTATCGACGTTTTGATGAACGGCGACGGCAACAACAATGCGGCAACAAGCTATACCATCGGCGATGACGGCATCGGCGGCACGAAGGGCACGCTGAGCTATGACGCGCTGCTGGGCTTCTGGTCGCAGTTTGACCCCTATACGATGAACACGATGCTGATGGGCAGCGACATGATGCTCGCGATGCTCAAGCTCTCGGAGTTCCAGAACCCGCTGACGGGCCTCAACTTCCAGGGCACGGGCACGCTCGCGACCCCGCTGGGTGCGAAGCTCCTGCGCACGAGCGCAATGCCCGCGGGCAAGATCATCGGCCTTGACAAGAACTATGCGCTCGAGCGCATCTGTGGCAGCGAGGTGCTGGTCGAGTACGACAAGCTCATCGACCGCCAGCTGGAGCGCGCGGCCATCACGAGCATTTCCGGCTTTGCAAAGCCGTATCAGGAGGCCTCGAAGGTGCTGTCCTTACAGTAAAAAGTAAGGAGGAAGAGCGAATGGCGGAGAGCATGAGCGAGCAGATCTTTTCGATCGCGTGTGCGCTGAGCAAGGCGGACGAGAGCGAGAAGAGCATGCTCCGAATGATCTGCACGGCGCAGGAGGAGAGCCTTGTGCGCGCGCTGAAAGAGGGCGTCGCCAAGGAGGACTGCGAGAGCGCGTTTATCTGCGCGGCGTCGTGGTTGGCGGCGGCCGCGCTGGAGAGCGCGAGAGCGGGCGGGGAGGAGTTCTCCTCCCTGCGCGCGGGAGATCTCACGGTGACGAAGCGTTCGTCCGATGAGGGGAGCAAAAGGCTGTCGCTGCTGCGTGAGCAGGCGTGGGCGCTGATGCGTCCGTATACGACGGACGGCGGGTTCTGCTTCCGCGGGGTGGAAGCATGAATCGGGCACTGAGTGAGGCGTTCGCGCGCTACGGCATGAGCGTTTCGGTGCTGCGCGGCGGAGAGATGGCGGAGACGAAGGCGTTTTTGCAGCTTGTGAAGAGGGAGAACGGCGAGGAGCCGTTCTCTGTGACGGCGCTGGGCGCGGTCGACGAGCAGTGCTGGCGGTACCTGGGACCGGCGGACATCGAGATCGCGATGGGCGACTTTGTGCAGTGCGGAGAGAAGCGGTATGTCGTGCGCGCGGCGGGGCCGTTTTACGTGGGCGAGGAGATCGCCTACTACTGGGCAATGCTGCATCCGAAGGAGGAAGAGGCATGACGGCGGTCGGACAGGTGAAGCGCGCGGTGGCTGCGGCGATCAAGGCGGCGGGGGGCGCGGTGATCGAGAGTTACAGCGAAGAACAGCTCAAGCGGTATGCGACCGCGGTGGCGGCGGTCGGCACGAAGGAGACGGTGATCGAGGAGAGCGGCGCGATCGAATATCTGGGAGAAAAGGTCGACGAGATGACGCAGGAGATGGTCGTCGTCTACGGGAGAAAAATGCTGCTGACGTTGCTGATCGAGGTGTATGCGCCGAGGACGATGGGTGCGGCGGGCTGCGAGGAAGCGGCGGAGGCGGTGACACAGGCGATGATGACGGCGCTGCCGGAGGGGCTGAAGCTCAGAACATTGCAGTGGGGCAAGACCGGCTGGGACAAGACGACGGGAATGTTCCGGCTGGATGCGAGCGCGAAATATGCGGCGTACTTTGTCGCGGAGGCGGCGGAGGATGAGACGGTGTTTACCGATTTTGTATTGAAAGGCACGGTGAAAGAACGTGAATAGTACGATCCATGAGCGGCCGGGCGTGTATTCGTCCTACGACGCATCGAGTGTGGTGAGCGCGAGCGCTGCGGCGAAGACGATCGGCGCGGCAGCGGTGGCGGCGAAGGGGACGGCCAATAAGGTGGAGCTCATCACCTCGTATGAAGAGGGAAAGAGCGTATTCGGGGAGGATGCGAGCGGCGTGTATGGCATGAGCACGCTGCTCAAATTCCTCTTCGCCAACGGCGCGGGTGCAGTGAAGGCTGTGGCCGTGGGCAAGGACGAGAGTGAAGAGAAGGACTACGCGAGCGCGTTTGCGGCGCTCTCTGATGAGGAAGATGTCGGCGTGATGGTGTGCGACAGCGCGGCGCAGAGCGTGCATCTGCTCCTCAAAACGGCGGCAGAGGATGCCTCGGCGGCGAGACGCGAGCGCATCGCGGTCATCGGTGGTTCGGAAGAGACGGTCGCGCAGATGGTGAACCGCGCGAAGGCTGTCAACAGCGAGCGCGTAGTGCTGGTGGGACCGGATATCGCATCGGACGACGGCGGTACGATGAGCGCGGTGTTTGCCGCGGCGGCGGTGGCGGCGGTGATCGCGGGAACCACCGACCCGTCCGTGCCTATCAACGGCGCGGAGCTGACGCTTTTCGGCGCGGCGGGCAAGAGACTGAGTGACAATGAGATCGACCAGCTGGTGCGCGGCGGCGTGACGCCGATCGAGACGGTGGGCGGCGTTTCCTCGCCGGTGCGAGGTATCACGACGAAGACTTCGAGCGGCGGGGCGGCGGACACGACGTGGCGCGAGCTGACGACCATTTTGATCGTGGATGAGGTCATCCCGACGATCCGCAGCGCGCTGCGTACGCGCTTTGCCAGAAGCAAGAACACCGCGCAGAGCCGCGGGGCCATCCGCTCGCAGGTGGTGCTGGAGCTCGAGGAGATGAAGAGCCGCGAGATCGTGGACAGCTACGGCGAGGTGCTGGTGAGCGCGCTCAAGAGCGACCCGACGGTGTGCCTGGTGGAATTCAGCTTTACGGTGGCGCACGGGCTGAACCGCATCTATCTGACGGCGCACATCACGGTGTAAGGAGGAAAAATATGGCGAATACGGTATTGCCGCTGAGCAGCGACATCTATCTCGAAGTCGACGGCAAAAAGGTGGCGGTGGTGCAGAGCTACACGACGAGAGCGACGCGCACGAGCCGCGAGATCGAGGCCTTTGGCGAAAACGAGCCGGTGGCGACGATCGCGGGCGCGAACAAGTACACGCTGGAGTTGAGCCGCCTGTACGCGACGGATGAGGCCATCAGCGACGGCATCAACTTCTATGATCTGAACGACTTTTCGCTTGTGATCTGCAAGCCGGACAAGCGCATCATCTACTCGCAGTGCCGCTGGAGCAGCATTGAAGAGGCGGGCAAGCTCGGCGACCCGGCGGCGGAGAAGGTGACGATCATCGCGCGTAAGCGCATGGAGATCGCAAGCTGATGGACGAGCTTCTGCTGAACTTTTTGGGGCGCGAGCGGGAGAAGACGGTGCGCATCGGGGAGAGAACGTGCGCAATGCGGCTGCTTTCGGCCCGCGAGACGCTCTCGCTGCGGCGCGAGATCTCGCAGCTTGACTGCGCCGGCGAAGAAGAGCGTGCGCTGCGCGCGAACGCGGCGCTGCTCAAAAGAAGCCTGACGGAGGGTGGAGAGGCGGCCTTTGCAAGCGCGGAGAACGTTGAAAATGCACTGAGCGTCGGCGAGATCAACGAGCTGGTGCGGTGCTACGCGCTGCTTGACGGGGCGGAGAACCCGTCGAGCGAGGACGGGCGCGAGAAGGTGGAAGCGCTAAAAAAAGCATGGAGCACGCGCCCTACGAACGGCTGAAATGGCGCGTGCTCCGATATGCCGGCGCGCTGCCGAGCGAAAAGCGCGCGCAGGAGATGACGGACGCGGACTACCTCTATTGCCTTGTGCACGAGATGCTCGACCGCGAGGAGGCGATGGAGCGGCTGTGCCCCGAGTGCCGAACGCGCGCGGAGGAGGCACGGTGCAGCATTTGCGGCGCAAAGCTCGGCGAGGCCGCGGGCGGCGGCAACGCGAGCTTTGATATGGCGCGCTTTATCCGCATGAAGGAGGGGCGAAAACCTTGAATTACATCGAATGGGCGCTGCAAAGAGGCGCAGAGCTGTGGCGCGAGCGGGAAGAGGCGCTGAAAAAGCGCCTCTCCCTTGTGCCGGAGGGGGCGGCGCAGAAAAAGGCGGCGGAGGCGCAGCTTTCGGAAGAGGAAGCCGCGGCGCAGGATGCGGAGATGAGCGGCGGCGCGGAAACTGTGGCAGAAGCAGCGGATGATCCGGTGGAGACGGCGGCGGTGCGGCTTGGGCAAAAGCTCGGGCTGGGTGCGACGCAAGAAGATGATGGCTCGGAGAGGGAGACGGCGTTTTCTGCCGATTTGGCGGGCACTGCGGCGGCGAACGCTGCGCTTCTGCGCGCGAGGGAAGCCGAGAGCGCGGACAATGCGTCCGACTGGATAAGAAAGCTCCTGAGCGCGGACGGCCGCGACGGGGCGAGCGCGGCGGCAGCGCGAGGGAAAAATGACTTTTCACTCGCGCAGGAGCAGGAGGTGCGCGAGACGGAGTCGTTTTCGCTGAGCTTAGAGCGCGACGCGCGCCGATACGACGGCGGATTTTTATTTTACTGAGAAAGGGGCGGGAGGATGAACCTTGCACCGATGCGATACAAGGATTATGTCTGGCCGCACAACCCGGAGACCTACACCATCTCGTTCAAGCGGCAGGTGGCAGTGGCGAAGGTGCCGTTCGGGCGCTACGGGATGCAGGATCTCGGAATGAGCTACCGCGTGATGGAGGGCGAAGGCGTTTTTGCGGGGAAGGGCGCCTACGACGAGTTCAAAAAGCTGGCATCGGTCTTCTATCAGGGCGGGCCGGGGCTGCTGATCCATCCGGTGTGGCAGGCGTCGCAGGCGTACTTTGTGTTGCTGGAACTGGCGCAGCAGCCGCTTGAAAACTACGTGCGCTACCGCTTTGCCTTCTGGGAGACGAGCCCACTCGATACGTCGCTCATCCGCGTGAGCGGCGGAAGCGGCAGCGCGGGCACGGGAACGAAAACGGCGAGCTCGTACTACACGGTCAAGCGCGGCGACACGCTGTGGGGCATCGCGAACACGTATGGCGTGACGCTGACGGCGCTTTTGAACGTGAATCCGCAGATCAAAAATCCCAACAGGATCGCCGTGGGAGAGCGGGTGACGCTGCCGTGATGAAGGGGTATCTGACGACGTGCGACGGTGCGCAGTTTGAGCTGCCGACGCTGCTGAAGTGGGAATTTTCCTACACGGGAAGCGTGCCGTGCGACAGCTTTACGCTCAAGTGCGCGTATGAGCCCGCGATGGCGGAGGTGCTGCGGCGGGCGGTGCGCTTCACGGCGAGAGAGGATGGCACGGTCGAATTTGCGGGCGTTGTGGACGAGTGCGGCGTGACATGCGATGAAAAGGGCTTGCAGCTTGAGGTGAGCGGACGCGGCATGGCGGCGATGCTGCTCGACAATGAGGCAGAGAGCGTGAGCTATCAGTGGGCGACGATGGAGGAGATCCTCAAAAACCATGTGACGCCATACGGCATTGTGTGCACGGGCTACGACGCGGTGACGGCTGCGGCGCGATACCGCGTGGCGAACGGGTCGAGCCAGTGGAAGGCGCTGAACGATTTTGCGGCGCTGCACGGAGGGATCGCACCGTATTTCGACAAGACGGGCGCGCTGGAGGTGAAGAAAAACCGCAAAGCCGCGCGCGTGAGCATTGACGCGAAAACGCCGGTGACGGCGCTTTCCTACTGCGATAAGCGCTACGGCGTGATCGCCGAGGCACTGGTGGTGGACAGCAAGGCAGGCGTGAAGCAGAGCGTGAAAAACGAGGCGTTCTGTGCTCGCGGCGGCACGAGCAGGCGCGTATTTTACGTGCCGGCGCGCAGCGGCACGCAGGCAATGCGCTACACGGGGGAGTATCAGATCGCAAAGTCGAAGGAGGGCGCGGAGACGCTGCGCGTGACGATCGCGGGGCGGTTCACCGCCGCGCCGGGGGATATCGCGGCGGTGAGCGGGACGAAGATCGGCATTGTGGGCAATTTCCGCGTGATCGAGTGTGTGAGGCGCTTTGGCGAGAGCGGAGAGGCGTGCGAAGTGACGATGCAGAGGGAGTGAGAGACGATGTGGCTATCGAGAAAGCTAAGCCAGCATGAGATGCAGGACGTGGCCTCGGCGCAGGACGGAACGGTGACGGTCGAGGGCGGCGAGCTGGCGGTATTCAGCAGCGGGGAAAAGCGCGAGGTGAAGACCGCCGCGCCCGGCGGCTATGAGTGGCAGCCGAAAAAGGGCGAGGATGTGCTGGTGGTGCGCGGCGGGACCTTTGGCGAGGAGGCCTACGCCGTGGGCGCGGTGGGGCAGAGCGCGGACGACCTGGCACCCGGCGAGGTGCGCATTCGCTCCGCCGCGGCGGGGACGGAGATCGTGCTGCGCAACAACGGGCGCATCGACATCAACGGGCTCCTTTTCATCAACGGGATGCCGTATCTGGGAATGGGAGGCTGAGGATGGAGCTGAAGATCAAAGACCGCGATTATGTGGTCGACGGCGCGGGCGGGCTCGTGCGCGTGAGCGGCTGGGACGAGCTGCTCGAACGCGTGCTCTTTAAGCTGAGTGTGCGGCGCGGAAGCTTTGCGCTCGTCCCGGAGCTTGGCAGCAAACTGCACCTTTTATGGCGGGAAAAGGGCGAGAGCCGCGCGACGGCGGCAAAGCAATACGTGGCAGAGGCACTGGCGGATGAAAAGGGCCTGAGCGTGACGGGCATGGAGCTTGCGGAAAAGAATGGATTTTTGGAGCTGCGCGTGCTGCTGCGCTATGAGAATGAAACGGGCGAGGCGGTCGTGACGATAGGGGGAGAGTGAAGAATGGAAGAGCTGAACGCGATCTACGAGCGGATGCGCGCGATCTTTGCCGAGGAGGCGGGCTTTGTGCCGAACGACGGCTGCGACGCGATGGTGCGCCTCTATGCGCTGGCGAGCGAGGTACAGTCGCTTCTGGCGCAGGCGGACTGGGTGCTGGATCAGAGCTTTCCGCAGACGGCGGTGGGGCAGTATCTTGATTATCACGCCGAGACGCGGGCGCTGACGCGCCTTCCGGCGGCGAAAGCGGCGGGCGTGCTGCGCTTTTCCGCGCCGTCGGCGGCGGTGACGGATTATGAGATCGAGCAGGGGAGCGTCGCGATGACGAGCGGCGGTGTGCGCTTTGAGACGACGGAGAAGGCGACGCTTGCAAAGGGCAAAACGTATGTGGATGTGCCGGCGAGCGCCGTGGAGGCGGGGGCGAGCGGCAACGCCATCGCGGGCGCGATCCATCTGATGTCCGTGTATCCGGTGGGCATCACGCAGTGCACAAATCCTGAGGCGTTTTCCGGCGGCAGTGACGAGGAGAGCGACGAAAAGCTGCGCGAGCGCGTACTAGCAAGCTACAAGCGCCTGCCGAACGGCGCGAACGCGGCGTTTTACGAGCAGGAGGCGATGCGCTTTCCGAACGTGGCGGCGGCGAAAGCGGTCGGCCGCGCCCGCGGCATCGGCACGGTGGATGTGTATGTTTCGACGCACGCGGGCGCGCCGGATGAGAAGCTGCTCGGCGAGATCGAGGCGGTCTTGCAGAAAAAGCGCGAGATCGCGGTGGATGTGGAGGTCAAGGCGCCGACAGAGAAGACCGTCAACGTGAGCGCGGAGCTGACGGCAGAGCAGGGTTGGACGATGCAGGAGATCACCGATGCGGCGACGGCGGCGCTGCAGGCGTACTTCACCGGCGAGCGGCTGGGTGAAGCGGTGTATACGGCGAAGCTCGCGAGCATCCTCTACGGTGTGGAGGGCGTGAAGAACTGTCACCTGCTCACGCCGGACGAGGATGTGAGCGTGAGCGCGACGGAGCTACCGGTGCTCGGCACGGTGACGATCACGGAGATCGGGGCGGGTGAGGCATGACATATTATGACTATCTCTGCCGCCTTTTGGAGCCGATGCGCGTTTATCGTACCGAGCGCGGCACGCTGAGCGGCGGAGAGCTGTACGCGGCGGGCAAAGCGCTGGATAAAGCGGACGGCGCGACGGAATACGCCGAGCAGGAGGGCCTTTTGCAGACGGCGGAGGGCGAGGGCCTTGCAAGGCGGGAGAAGCTCTTTTCCCGCTGTCCGGTCAGCGTTTCGACTGCGCTGCGGCGCGAGGCCATCGCGGCGCTCGCGCGCATCAACGCCGACAGCTTCACGCTGGATGCGATCAACTCGACGCTCAGCGGCTGCGGCATCAAGGCGCTGGCGGAGGAGACGGAGAAAAAGGGAACGGTCAAGGTCTGGTTCCCGAACACCGTGGGCGTGCCGGATGAGTTTTCGCAGGTGGAGAGCATCATCCTTGATATCATCCCGTGCCATTTGCTGGTGGAGTTCTACTTCCGGTATCTGACGTGGCTCGAGTGCGAGAGAGTGGGATTCACGTGGCAGAGTGTGGAGGACGCGCACCACACGTGGGAGAGCTTTGAAAAGGCGGTGCCGGAGGAAGAATGACGGAACAGGAGATCTCGGTCAAGCTGACGGAGACCGAGCAGCGCGCCAAGTCGAACACGCACCGCATCGAAAAGCTGGAACAGCAGCAGAAGGACCTGAATAAGCTGGTAACGGCAGTGGAGGTGCTCGCCTCGCGCGAAAAGGGCGTGGAGACGGACGTCAAGGAGATCAAGGCGGACGTGAAGACCATCACGCAGAAGGGCGGAAAGCGCTGGGATGCGATGATCGACCGCGTGCTGTACGTGCTCATCGGGGCGGCGATCTCCCTGCTGATGACAGGGGGGAGCTTATGAAAAGGAAACGCACGAGCTTTTCCAAACTGTTGCTGCTGCTCGAAAGCGCGATCGTGCTCTATACGACGTATCAGGGCTTCGGGATTGCGAAGCTCGCGATCGAACTGGGCTTTATGGGCACGCTCCCGTGGATCGCGACGATGGTGACGGCGGCGTGGGGCGCTTACGGCACGAGCGCCGCCTGCTACTATGCCAAGGCAAAGGCGGAAAATACGGCGG
>OHTC01001065.1_pt1 | contig 11221 bp, 10 predicted proteins | sample 1578801 | NCBI WGS metagenome assembly OHTC01 (sample SAMEA3879556, study PRJEB24766) | human gut metagenome | biome: human-associated habitat; feature: feces | place: USA | collected 1985/1987 | reverse complement strand
CCGGGTCGCGCCCCGCAAGGGGCGCGTGGGTTGAAATGTTTTAGTTGTGTCATTCCCCCGTCCCCCGTCCCTCGGTCGCGCCCCGCAAGGGGCGCGTGGGTTGAAATTTCGACCTCCGGCAGCCTCTCCGTCACCGGCACCGTCGCGCCCCGCAATGGGCGCGTGGGTTGAAATTTCTCCGGCACAGAATATGATGCCGGACGCGGCGGTCGCGCCCCGCAATGGGCGCGTGGATTGAAATGCCGGAATCAGCCCGCGAATGTAAGGATGCGCCGTCGCGCCCCGCAAGGGGCGCGTGGATTGAAACGCTCCCGGGTTTTCGTTACCGTATCCCTCCACAAAAAGGAAGTCTCTGCCGGTCGGCAGAGACTTCCTTTTCATTTTCTATCTTTACTTGTCGAAGCTCGGGTTTACGTAGTAGACATTTTTCTCGTCCAGGCGGTCCTTGGCGAGGCGCAGGCCTTCACCGAAGCGCTGGAAGTGTACGATCTCGCGCGCACGCAGGAATTTGATGACATCGCTCACGTCCGGATCGTCGGAAAGGCGCAGGATATTGTCGTACGTCACGCGCGCTTTCTGCTCCGCCGCCAGGTCCTCCGTCAGGTCCGCGATGGTGTCGCCCGTGACCTGCATGGTGCTCGCCGACCACGGGTAGCCCGAGGCGAACTGCGGGAAAACGCCTGTCGTGTGGTCGACAAAATAGGCCTCGAATCCAGCCTCCTTGATCTGTTCCTCCGTGAGATTTCGCGTGAGCTGGTGGACGATCGTGCCAACCATCTCCAAATGCCCCAGCTCCTCTGTGCCGATGTCGGTCAGCAGGCCCTTGAGCTCGGGGTAGGGCATGGAGTAGCGCTGGGAGAGGTAGCGCAGCGACGCGCCGAGCTCGCCGTCCGGGCCGCCGTACTGCGAGATGATCGCCGCGGCAAGCCGTGGATTCGGGTTCTTGATCTTGACGGGGTACTGTAACTTTTTCTCATATACAAACATTACTTTTCTCCCTCCAGATCCCACGGCCACGGATCATTCAGCCACTTGAAGCTGCCGGGCGTCACGTCCGTCTGCAAAATCGGGCCGTACTGCTTTTCATAGGCCTCGCGCCCCTCGCGGCCGAGCTTGATATACGACCAGTAGAGGTTCAGAACCTCGGTGTCCTCCGGGTGTGTGGTGAGATAAAGCCCCAGCTCGTCGATGGCAAAATCGAGCGCCATCAGCTCTGAGAGCGCCGTGTTGACGGCGGGGAACTTCGTCTTCATCTGCGCGTGAAAGGGTAGGTTCAGCCCCGGAAACAGCGTACCGGCCTTGAGCGCGTCCTGCTGGGAATAGCGCTCGGGGTCGTTTTTCTGCACGGGGACATAGGGAAAAGCCAGCGGCGCGCAGCAGCCGTTCGGCAGTGTACCCACGCCGGACTCGGCGCGCATGGCTCTGTTGTCGTCCAAAGAAGTCTCCTCCTTGCAAAGAAATCGGGCATCCGCCCACACCATCCTATGCAGCGGGAGAAAAAAGGGAAGCGGGGCTTTTCTTTTTGTTCAAAGTCCTGTATAATGAAAAGCACATAAGGCCGCGCCGCGGGGCATACATTGTTCCGGGGTGAGGGGTATTTTGTTTATCGTTTTCGGAAAAAAGGCGTTTTACGCCATATTCGCGCTGCTGCTCGTGCTGACGGCGGCGACCGTCAGCATGCTTCTGCCGCCGGAGGCAGTGGAGACGAGCGTGTCGGCGCCGACAGGGAAGACCGTCTGGGTCATCGACGCGGGGCACGGTGGGGAGGACGGCGGGGCCGTCGCCGCCGACGGCAGCAAGGAAAGCGACATGAACCTCGCCATCGCGCGGCGGCTCGACGCGCTGCTCGTTTTTCTCGGCGAGGAGACGCGCATGACGCGCACAGAGGATATCTCCATCCACGATGCCAGTGCGTCCACGCTGCGGGAAAAGAAGCGCTCCGACCTCGAAAACCGCGTGGGACTGGTCAACAGCACGCAAGGCGCTATCCTTGTCAGCATCCATCAGAACAGTCTTCCGTCATCCAAGCGGACGCACGGCGCGCAGGTGTTTTACGGCAAAAAAGAGGGGAGTGCCGAGGTCGCGAATGCGGTGCAGCTCGCGCTGAATCAGACTGTCAACGCGGGCAATGAGAAGACAGAGAAGGCCATCGACGCGTCGATCTTCCTGATGAAAAACGTCACCGCGCCCGCAATCCTGATCGAGTGCGGATTTTTGAGCAATGAAAACGAAACGACGCTTTTGAAAAGCAGTCAATACCAACAAAGATTGGCCGTTGTGATCGCGTCCGGTCTTTTACAGCAGTAGCAGTAAAGCAAAAGAGGTTTACAATATGGCAAAGGCAAAAAGTGTATTTTTCTGCACGGAGTGCGGCAACGAAACGCCCAAATGGGCGGGCCGCTGCCCGAGCTGCGGCGCATGGAACACGCTCGTCGAGCAGGCCGTCGGCGACGGTGCAAAGACAAAAACGGGCGGCCGCAGCCGCGCGCTGCGCGCCAAGGCGCACCCGATCGCAGAGCTCGACACGGCGCAGGAGATCCGTTTTCCCACCGGCATGGGCGAGCTTGACCGTGTGCTCGGCGGGGGCGCTGTGCAGGGTTCGCTCGTGCTCGTCGGCGGTGCACCGGGCATCGGCAAGTCAACACTGATGCTGCAGATCTGCGGAAAACTGAGTGAAAACGCCAAAATTCTGTACGTTTCCGGCGAGGAATCGCCGCGCCAGCTCAAGCTGCGCGCCGACCGTCTCGGCGTGCAGTCGGACAACCTGTACGTGCTGTCCGAGACCTGCCTCGGTGATGTGCTGGAATCCGTCGAAGAAGAAAAGCCCGACGTTTTGATCGTCGACTCCATCCAGACGCTCTATCAGGACTCGCTCGAATCGCCCGCGGGCAGCGTGGCGCAGGTGCGCGCCTGCACGTTGGAGCTGATGCAGCTGGCCAAAGGGGAGGGCATCACCGTCTTTGTCATCGGGCACGTCAACAAAGAGGGTTCTATTGCGGGCCCGAAGGTGTTGGAGCACATGGTCGACTGCGTTTTATATTTCGAGGGTGAGGCGCACATGAGCTATCGCATCCTGCGCGCGGCGAAAAACCGCTTCGGCGCGACGAACGAGATCGGCGTATTCGAAATGCGCAGTGAGGGCCTTGTCGAGGTGCCGAACCCGTCGGAAATGCTGCTTTCGGGACGGCCCGACGACGCGCCCGGCACCTGCGTGACCTGCGTGATGGAGGGCCAACGCCCGGTGCTCGCCGAGGTGCAGGCTTTGCTCGCGCCCGCGGCGCAGTCGGTCTCGCGGCGGACAAGCAACGGCTTTGACTACAACCGCGCCGCCATGTTGATGGCGGTGCTCGAAAAGCGCGGCGCGCTCAAGGTGTCCGGCTGTGATGCGTTTTTGAACGTCATCGGCGGACTCAGCGTGGACGAGCCTGCGGCGGATCTTGCCGCCGTGCTGGCGCTGGCGTCGAGCTATCTCGACAAGCCCATCGGCAACCATGTCGCCGCCATCGGCGAGGTCGGCCTGACGGGCGAGCTTCGCAGCGTGAACCATTTGAGCGAGCGGCTCAGCGAGGTGCACCGTCTGGGCTTTGAAACATGCATCATCCCGAAGCAGCGCAAGGATCAGATCCGCGCGCCGCAGGGGCTCGCGCTAATTGAAGCGCGCAACATCGCCGAAGCGCTGCGCGCCATTGTGCAGGCGTAAAGCAATGCGTTGGCTGCAACGCACACATAAATAATATTTATTGTATCAGCAAAACCGGCAGCGTTTTCACGTTGCCGGACCCATAGAATCCCATGATCCTGACAAAGGAGGTTTTTGTCGCCAACCACGCCAAAACGCTCATTTCCGCAAAAATACGTTTTTCCGCTCCCCTCAATTGAACAAAATTTTTATTTTGTTCAATTGAGTATGGACTTCAAAATGCCCCCTCTCCATCGGCCACTTTATTGAAAGCCGTCATACCGTCGCTTAACGGCATGTGCGCTGTGCATCCGTTCGAACGATCAATCGCTGCGCAGCTGTGTATCACGCTTGAACCGCCGACAACGCTCACAGATCAGAGCTACCGAATTTTTTCCGGTATTTTGAAATCCAACACTTCGTAACTTCTCCGTATTTTTTCTTTCTGATTTAGATGAGCTGTTTCTGTGCCTGCACTGGCGCTCATTTACTATGAACGACTACCGCTTGGAATCGCCGCCGATCCTGCGCGATTTTTTATCCTATCACGAGACCATCAAAGCCCACTCGCAGAAAACAGTCGATGAATATTTCCTCGACCTGCGCAACTTTTTCCGCTATTTGAAGCAGTCGCGCGACCCGTCGCTGCGCGACCTCCCTTTGAGTGAAATTTCCATCATGGATGTCGATCTCGGTTTTGTGAAAAAAGTAACATTAACCGATATCTACGCCTACATGACCTATCTGAGCCGTGACCGCGTGCTGCATCAAAACAGCGACGTGTCCGACTACGGCCTGAATGCCGCGTCCAGAGCGCGAAAAATCGCGACGATTCGCTCTTTTTACAACTATTTGGTCAATAAAGCGCACCTTTTGGACACGAATCCCTGCAAGGACCTTGACTCCCCCAAGATCAAAAAGTCGCTGCCGAAATATCTGACACTCGATGAGAGCGTGCAGCTTTTGCAGTCCGTCGACGGGCAGAACCGCGAGCGCGATTACTGCATTCTGACGATCTTTCTGAACTGCGGGCTGCGAATCTCCGAGCTTTGCGGCCTTGATCTGCAGGACATTCAGGACGACGCGCTGCGCGTGCTCGGCAAAGGCAACAAGGTGCGCATCGTCTACTTAAACGACGCCTGCAAGGATGCGCTCAAGCGTTATCTCGTCGTCCGTCGCCCCATCTCCGGCCGCGATCACAATGCCCTCTTCCTCTCGTCGCGCAACGAGCGCATCAGCCGCTCGAGCGTCCACGCGCTCGTCAAAAAGCACCTGAGCGCCGCGGGACTCGATGCCTCGGAATACTCCTCGCACAAGCTGCGCCACACGGCGGCAACGCTCATGCTGCAAAATGGCGTGGACGTCAAAGCCGTGCAGGAGGTGCTTGGGCATGAGCATCTGAACACGACGGAGATCTACACACACATTGATAACGACGCGCTGCGCGTTGCTGCAAAGGCAAATCCCTTGTCACATGTAAAGATGAAAAAGAACGAGGATTAAAATTGACTTTCCCGGCTTCATCCGATATACTTAACAGTTGATGAAATGTATTTTTCAAGGAGGGTTTCCATGAATACAAAAGAGCTTTCCCCCATCTGCCGGCAGGTACGGCGTGACATCATCACGATGACCGCCAACGCCGGCAGCGGCCACCCCGGCGGCTCGCTGTCCGCTGTGGAACTGATGACCAGCGTTTTCTTCAACCACATGCGCGTTGACCCGCAGAACCCGCACGATCCCGACCGCGACCGCTTCGTGCTCTCCAAGGGTCACGCGGCTCCCTGCTATTACGCAGTCCTCGCCGCCAAGGGCTTCATCTCCCGCGACGAGTACGCGAACTTCCGCCAGCTGCACTCCATTCTGCAAGGTCATCCCGACGCGAAGAAGGTCCCCGGCGTGGACGCTTCCACCGGCTCTCTCGGTCAGGGCGTGTCCATCGCTGTCGGTATGGCGCTCGGTGCCAAGCATCTCGGCAAGGATACGAAGGTCTTCGCCCTCGTCGGCGACGGTGAGAGCCAGGAGGGACAGATCTGGGAGGCCTATATGGCCGCCGCGCACTATAAGCTCGACAATCTGACCGTCATCATCGACAACAATGGCCTCCAGATCGACGGCACGAACGACCAGGTCATGAGCCTTGGCGATCTGCCCGCCAAGCTGCGCGCGTTCGGCTTTGACCTCGTCGAGCTGCCCGACGGCAACAATCTTGACGCCGTCGAGGCCGCACTCTCCAAGCCTACCATGCCCGGCAAGCCCAAGGCCATCCTTGCACACACCGTCAAGGGCAAGGGCGTTTCGTTCATGGAGAATCAGGTCGGCTGGCACGGCAAGGCCCCAAATGCCGAGCAGCGCGAGCAGGCTTTGAAGGAATTGGAGGACTAAGAACATGGCTGATAAAATTGCAACCCGTCAGGCTTACGGCGAAGCGCTGATCGAACTGGTCGAAAAGAACGATAAGGTCGTCGTGCTCGACGCCGACCTCGCCAACGCCACGCAGACCTGCAAGGTCGCCAAGGCGCACCCCGAAAAATTCTACAACTGCGGCATTGCCGAGGCCAACATGGTCGACATCGCCGCCGGTATGTCCACGATGGGCCTCATCCCCTACTGCTCTTCGTTTGCGATGTTTGCGGCCGGCCGCGCCTATGAGCAGATTCGCAACTCCATCGCCTATCCCCACTTCAATGTCAAAATCTGCGCGACCCACGCGGGCGTCAGCGTCGGCGAGGACGGCGGCAGCCACCAGTGCATCGAGGATCTCGCGCTCATGCGCGCCATCCCCGGCATGACGGTCATCTGCCCCGCGGACGCCAACGAGGCCAAGGCCGCCACCATGGCGATCGCTGATTTCGAAGTCCCCGTCTACATGCGCCTTGCGCGCCTCGCCACGCCCGTTTTTGAGGGCGACATGGTCAAGCCCTTTGAGATTGGCAAAGCAAACGTCCTGCGCGAGGGCAAGGACGTCGCGATCTTCGCAACGGGTCTGATGGTCAATGAATCCCTGATGGCTGCGGAAGCGCTCGCAAGCGATGGCATCGACGCTGCCGTCATCAATATCCACACCATCAAGCCCATCGACGCAGAGTGCGTGACGAAGTACGCCGAAAAATGCGGCAAGGTCATTACCGTTGAAGAGCACAGCGTCACCGGCGGCCTGGGCGACGCCGTTGCCGACGTCCTGATGGGTAAGGTCAACTGCAAGTTCCATAAGATCGGCGTGAACGACCGCTTCGGCCAGTCCGGCAAGGCGGCGGACGTGCTGCGCGAGTATGGCCTGACAGCGGACCAGATTGCTGAGACGGTCAAAGTGAACATCTGAGGAAAGAAAGGAGACAAAGCGAATCGGTTTTGTCTCCTTTTTTTCAAAAATATCGCAAATCCTCTTGCAAAATCAAATTTCTGTGTTACAATGCAATTAGTTCCAAACGTACCAAACATTTGAAATAACTTTTTATCAAAGGAGAAGATATTATGCCGCTCGTAACATCTACTGAAATGTTCAAAAAAGCCTATGACGGCGGATACGCCATCGGCGCGTTCAACGTCAACAACATGGAGATCGTGCAGGGTATCACCGAGGCCTGCCAGGAAGAGCACGCGCCCGTGATCCTGCAGGTCAGCAAGGGCGCCCGCGCCTACGCGAACCACACCTACCTCGTTAAGCTCGTCGAAGCGGCGGTCGAGTGCTGCCCCGATATCCCCATCGTGCTGCACCTTGACCACGGCCCGGACTTCGAGACCTGCAAGTCCTGCATCGACGGCGGCTTCACCTCCGTCATGATCGACGCCTCCTCCAAGCCCTTTGCCGAAAATATCGAGATCACGAAGAAGGTCGTCGAGTACGCACATGACCACGGCGTCGTGGTCGAGGCCGAGCTCGGCACCCTCGCCGGTATCGAGGACGAGGTCAAGGTCGCCGCGCACGAGGCGTCCTACACCCATCCCGAAGAAGTCGAGGAATTCGTCTCCAAGACCGGCTGCGACTCCCTTGCCATCGCCATTGGTACCTCTCACGGCGCTTACAAGTTCAAGCCCGAGCAGTGCACCGTCAATGAGCAGGGCATCCTCGTCCCGCCCCCGCTGCGCTTCGATGTGCTGAAGGAAGTCTCCAAGCGTCTGCCCGGCTTTCCCATCGTGCTGCACGGCTCCTCCTCCGTCCCGCAGGAGTATGTCAAGATGATCAACGAGCACGGCGGCAAGATGCCCAACGCTATCGGCGTGCCCGAGGATCAGCTGCGCGAGGCTGCGAAGCTCTCCGTCTGCAAGATCAACATCGATTCCGACCTGCGCCTTGCCATGACCGGCACCGTGCGCGCCTTCCTCGATGAGCACCCCGACAAGTTTGACCCGCGCGAGTATCTCAAGCCCGCTCGCGCCAACATCAAGGAGCTCGTCCGCCACAAGCTCGTCGATGTGCTCGGCTGCGCTGGCAAGGCCTAAGCGATAAGGAGAACTGCTATGAGTGAATTGAAAGGCGCGTGCATCATCGGCCAGTCCGGCGGCCCGACCTCCGTCATCAACGCGAGCGCTTACGGCGTCATCCGCACGGCGCTCGATTCCGGCTGCATCACGAATGTCTACGGCGCAGAGCACGGTATCAAGGGCGTGCTCGAAGACCGCCTGTTCGACATGAGTCAGGAAGACCCGAAGGAGCTGGAGCTTTTAAAGTACACCCCCTCCTCCGCCCTCGGCTCCTGCCGCTACAAGATGAAGGACCCCGACGAGGACGACACCGATTACAAGCGCATCCTTGAGGTATTCAAAAAGCACGACGTCCGCTATTTCTTCTACAACGGCGGAAATGATTCGATGGATACCTGCAATAAGATCAGCAAGTACATGCAGAAGGTCGGCTACGAGTGCCGTGTCATGGGCGTGCCCAAGACGATCGACAACGACCTTTATGGCACCGACCACTGCCCCGGCTACGCCAGCGCCGCCAAGTACATCGCGACGAGCTTGATGGAGGTCTATCAGGACGCGCACGTCTACGACACGGGCATGATCTGCATCGTCGAGATCATGGGCCGCCACGCCGGTTGGCTGACTGCCGCCGCCGCGCTCGCGACGAAGTACGGCGCGGGTCCCGACCTCATCTACCTGCCCGAGACTGATTTCGACATGGATACCTTCCTTGCCGACGTCCAGCGCGTTTATAAGGAGACCGGCAGCTGCATGGTCGCCGTGTCCGAGGGCATTCATTATGCCGACGGTAGCTTCGTGTCCGAGGCCAAGACCAGCGCGACGGACGGCTTTGGCCACGCGCAGCTCGGCGGCCTCGCCGCGCTGCTGGCGAGCATCGTGAAGGAAAAGACCGGCGCGAAGGTGCGCGGCATTGAGCTGTCGTTGCTCCAGCGCTGCGGCGCACACCTGGCCTCTGAGACCGACATTGAAGAGGCCGTCATGGCCGGTCGTGCCGCGGTGGAGAACGCCGTCGCCGGCATCACCGACAAGATGGTCGCCTTTGAGCGTGAGACTGTGGACGGCCACTACGTTTGCAAGACGAAGCTACTGCCGCTCACCGAGGTCGCAAACTTCGAGAAGAAGATTCCCATCGAGTGGATCAACGACTCTCACAACGGCGTCAAGCAGGAGTTCATCGACTATGTCCTCCCCCTCATCCAGGGCGAGCCCAAGCTCCCGAAAGAGGACTCCCTCCCCCGTTTCGCCAAACTCAAAAAAGTGCTGGCCAAGTAAATTTTTCAGTAAAAAAGGAACCGATTCTTTCGAATCGGTTCCTTTTTATATCATTCCGGTCAGTCATCTGCAAACCACTCGCCGAGAATATCTGTGGTAAGCGGCAGCGTCGTTTCCTTCATACCGCTTTCCGTGTAGAGCGTCAGCGTAACGGTATTGTCCTGTGCGTGATAGGTCTCCGCCCGCGCGACCGAGCCAAGCGGCGCACTCAGGCGCGCAAGCTCTGCGTCCGCCTTCTCCCAGTCTATGCCGCTGTGCTGCGAGATTCCCTCCGCGGTGTTCCAGCGGTAGACAAAAACATACGGTACGCCGGTACCAAAGGTGCTGTGCGTGACCAGCTCGCTGCGCCCGTCGCCCGTAAGGTCGAGCGGCCACACGCCGTCGCCCCACTCTGTATCATCAAAGCCATGGCCAAAGGCTTCTCCCGCATAGACGAAGCCCTGCTCCGTCAGCGCATAGAAGTAACGAACTGTCATGCGCCCGCCTTGGACCGTTTCAAGCTCGAAGCCCGGAAAGCCGAGCACATCGTCCCGCGCGGTCAGGGAGACCTTCTCGGCGGCCTCGTCCTCCCCGATCCAAGTACGGCGATCCACGCCGAACGGTATGTCGATCTCCGTACCGTCCTCATGGAAGAGCGCATAGCGCGCATAGCCCGCCTCATCCAGATCGTAGACTCTCAGCGTGACGGTCTGATCACCGGCCTCCTCGGTCTGTGTGAGCAGCGCGGTGGGCGCGTCAGCCTCCTCCGGTGGCAATTCCTCTATGATGGGCTGCGGGGTGCGGCTTGCTAAGATGATGCTGACAAGTGCCGCTGCCACCAGCAGCGGCAGCGCGATCTTTCGGCTCATATCCTCTTCCTCCTGTTATCCTTCTTATAGAACAGCATAACAGCGGGCAGCGGAAATGACAAGTTACAAAGTGATGACATTCCAGTTACAGGAATGTAACAAAGCGAGAGGAAGTTCCTCTCGCTTTGTTTCTTTACAGGATGATACAGATGAGACCGCCCGTGCCCTCGTTGATGATGCGCTCAAGCGTCTGGCGGAGCTTGAGGCGCGCGTCGTCCGGCATGTGCTTGAGCTTTGCCTGTAAGTCTTCGTTCACGATCTCGTGGAAGCTGCGGCCGAAGATGTTGGACTGCCAGATCTTCGTCGTGTCGCCCTCGAACTCCTGCAAGAGGTAGTTGACCATGTCTTCGCTCTGCTTTTCGTTGCCGACGATGGGTGAAACGGTCGTTTCGATGTCGGCGCGGATGATGTGCAGGCTCGGCGCGCTCGCCTTGAGCCGCACGCCGTAACGCCCACCCTGCTTCATGATCTCCGGCTCTTCGAGGTTCAGCTCATCGACCGTCGGCACAACGATGCCGTAGCCTCTCTCGCGCGCATCGGACACCGCCTGCGCCACCTTGTCGTACTCCGCCTTGACCGACGAGAGCTCAGTGAGAAGGCTCAGCAGATCGCCGTCATCCTTCACATCGAAGCCCGACTGCTCGCTCAGCGTCCGGTAGAACAGTGCGCGCGGGAGCTGCAATTCCGCCGCGGCGACGCCCGTGCCGAGCTGAATGGACGTGATGCGCGCGCTGCTGACACTTTCGCAGCCGCCGATGGCGCTGATCGCGCCCTGCACCTCTCGGATACAGTGGAGGCTGCCTGTGTTCTCGCGGATGGCCTGATAGAGGCCGCTTTTGATCGGGTGATCGTCGGCAAGCGCCTCGACCCACGGCGGGATGAAGAGGTCCAGCTCGCAGAGCGGGAACTCGTAAAGGATGGCCTTGAGAATCATTCCCACTGCGTTGTCGTCGAGCGTCAGGCAGTTGACGGGCAGACATGTCACGCCATAGCG
>OHTC01001061.1_pt1 | contig 11254 bp, 11 predicted proteins | sample 1578801 | NCBI WGS metagenome assembly OHTC01 (sample SAMEA3879556, study PRJEB24766) | human gut metagenome | biome: human-associated habitat; feature: feces | place: USA | collected 1985/1987 | reverse complement strand
CAGCTTGAGGTGAATATTGATAGAGCAAGTATCGATACGATCCTCGACAAATATCTGTGCTATTACCCAAAACAGTTCCACTTTTTGCTGAAAGAGCGTATCGAAACCGTCCTGATGGAGCAGCAGAAAAAGCTTTTTGAAAAGTAAAAGCTCTTGCGTCCCGTGAAAAAAGAAGGTAATATAAATACAGAGCAAGACACAGAACGCAGGGAGGGATGAAAACCATGTTTTACGAGATCATGCACCGGGAAAGCTGTGTGGCACAACTCAGCACGACAGGGGAATGCAGGGTCTGCCTCGAGGATTTCATGCCCTATGATCTGGTTCTGGTGGAATCGGATGATTTTGACGAGCGCATCAATAATGTAACGAACTTTTACTATTGGTGCGCCTCCCGGATGTTGACGTTGGATCGCACCTACGCCAAGGAAATCCTGAACAGTATCGGTGCATCTCAGAGTGTTACGGACAGGGAACGAGCACAGATTGCATTATCCTACCATTGTCTGTCTTTGCTGGATGTGTTCTGGGTGAAAGAAGAAAACGAGAAGATTCGATTCGAGGATATCAACCTTTTTGCACACTCCTTAAGCAATGCGCTTGTGGATATTGCGCTGCGGGGGCACCAAATGACGGTGACAAACGCCCATCTTCTGGCAAATGACCTGTCTACGGGCGGCTTGTACCCCAAGGCGTGGGTGCGAAAAGAGGATGGCTTCTATCTTTACAAGGATGGTGGCAGGGAAGCGGTGGAACGTGAAGTGCTGGCAAGCAAAATCTGCCGGTGCTTTGACTGCCATCAGGTACTGTATGAGCAGGGGATGTTTGAAAATGAGCCGGTTTCTATCAGCAAAATCATGACATCTCAGCGATACAGTCTTGTGACCTATGCAGCCTATGACGTCTACTGCACGAACCATGATTGGAACACGCTGGATAAGATCTTAGAGTTGGATGCTCCCAGCTACTATATGATGAACATTCTGGATTATCTGGTGGGCAATACCGACCGTCATTGGGAAAATTGGGGTCTGCTGGTAGACAACGAAACCAATCAGCCCATCCGTCTGCATGACCTGATGGACTTCAACCGGGCGTTTCAGCAGTACGACACGCCAGAAGGCGCAAACTGTCTGACCGTGGGAAAACGCCATCTGAGCCAAAAAGATGCTGCAGTGGAAGCGGTGCGGAACATCGGACTGAACCAAGTCCGTCAGGTGGAGCACACCGTATTCTCCGAGCATCCGGCATGGAAAGCAACGTTTGAAGAACGACTGCGTGTTTTACGGAACGCCATGTAAGTCAGAGCGAATATCAGAATAATTGAAACAGAATGATTCCATAACGAAAGCCCGTCTGCGCTGCCACATATCGTGGCTTGCAGACGAGCTTTTTCGTTTGGCCGGAGAAAAATTACCATACCTCACATGCGAAGCATAGATGGAAAATCGGAACCAAGGTTTTCCACCAGATGGCAAAAGCACTTCTGACTGATGGTCTTTTGTCCGTTTTCCCAGCAGCGGATGCTTGTCCGGCTGACCTTTGCGTGGTCGGCAAGCTGCTGACGGTTCCAGCCTTTTGCCTCCCGGTATCTGCGGAGGAAGGCTCCTCCGCCCCGGTGCAGAAACAGGGTGTAGTCGTCCAGAATATCCTCCACCGGGATGCCGTAAAGGGCGGCGAGCTTGTCCGCAAGTTCCGGCGTAAAGCTGCGGTGAAATGCGCCGCTTTCCAGATCCTGATAGAGCCATTCCTCCATGCCCACCATGGCGGCAACGTCTTTCTGCAGCAGACCAAGGCTGTAGCGGCACCAGCGCATACGGTCGGACGGATTCGTGATTTCGGAGTAGGAATGGTACATACGGAAGAATTCCTGTGCTTCCGAAGTGGTGTGCGGCCCGGCAAGCGGCACCTGCAGGATGTAGAGAGGGGTTAGACAGGATACCTCACATGATACCTTTTGAAGTAGAAAAAGGTGACCGCTTTCCTGAGTCCAGAAAACCCATTTTGACGCATTTACGCTGCTTTGCAAAATGAGTGGATTCTCTTTTCCATCTGAAAGTGCGCTGGGGAGAGGATAGCATTTTCAATGCAGCGGCTTGCATAAGTGGAAAACCGCGCCTTGCGTGTGGCATCAAAGGTATCTACCGCTTTCATCAGCCCGATGGTGCCGATGGAAACAAGATCCTCCTGATCGCCCGGCAGGGCGTAATATTTTTTTACGATGTGCGCCACCAGCCGCAGATTGTGGCGGATCAGCTTTTCCCGGGCGGCGGCATCTCCGGCGTGCAGGGCGCTGAAAGCGGCGGCCTCTTCCCGGGCTGTGAGCGGACGCGGAAAGCAGCCGCTTTCCAGATGGAGTGCCAGAAACAGAAATTTTGTGGCGAAAAATTGTAGCAAGGTCAGCAGCACATGATATCCCTCCCGGTACATAGTTGTTAGATTGTATGAGCCGGGGCGCGGATAGTTGCCGGAGAAGCCTTTTGTGTGCAGCAGCTTTTCTGCAGGGGAAAAGCATGGTATACTGAAAGAGATAACTTGTAATTTGTGGAGGGGAGCCTGATGAAAGAAAAGACTTGTCAAACTCGGTGCGGAACGATTCGGTATTGGGTAAGTGTGTCAAACCCGGATACAATTACGCTTGTTTTTCTGCCGGGGTTGACTGCGGATCATAGATTGTTTGATAAGCAGATTCAGTATTTCGAGAACAGGTATAATGTTATCGTCTGGGATGCACCGGCACACGCTTCTTCATGGCCGTTTCGGTTTGATTTTGATTTGTTCGACAAGGCAAAATGGCTGGATGATATCTTAAACCAAGAAGGACTTACAAAGCCTGTTATTGTCGGGCAGTCTATGGGTGGATATGTGGGACAGGCTTATGCACAGCTTTACCCAGACAAAATGACGGGTTTTGTCTCCATTGACTCTGCACCGCTGCAACGAAGCTATGTGACGGCAGTTGAGATATGGCTTTTGAAACGGATGGAACCGGTATATGCTCACTATCCGTGGAAATGGCTCCTGAAATCGGGGTCGGAAGGCGTTGCTACGTCTGATTACGGTAGAAATCTCATGCGTGAAATGATGCTGACTTATGACGGAAACCAGAAACGCTATGCACAAATTGCCGGACATGGTTTTCGTATTTTGGCAGCGGCCATAGAAAAGAATCTGCCGTATGAGATCAAGTGCCCGGCTTTATTGATATGCGGCACACAAGATCACGCAGGTTCGTGTATACGGTACAACAAAGCATGGCATCACAATACGAAAATCCCATTGACGTGGATCGAAGGAGCAGGGCATAATTCCAATACAGACAAACCCGAACAGGTGAATCGGCTGATAGATGAATTTGCTGCAAATATTTTATAACAGGAAACTTAGCAATTCAACTTTTTAATACAGCAGCAACAGCGTTGAATTGCGTATCGCAAATATGCTGTTTGAATGTTGCACTAATTTCTTGACTACTAATTTCTTGACTTGTGATTAGAAAAGTTCACCGCAAAACACACTTCGGGAGGTGCGAGGAATGAACTTCTGGAAAAAGCTGTTTGCCGGCATGGGCTTTGTGTGCGGTTTTCTGGTCTTTGAAACCATGTCGCTGGCGTACCACAACTCCCGCCGCCGTCATAAAAACCGTAAGGGGCGCTGCCGGCGCAACAGTTTTTGGGACACGCTTACCCGGTACATGATCTTTGCGTGGATCTACGATGGTGTGAAGAAAAGCAGGGAACAGGTGGGCAGACGGTACTACCGCCGCACCGGGAACGAGTTCCGACCATCCTACGATTCCGGCACAAGAAGCGATCCCTCTGAACCTGCAAAAGCCGCCCTGAAAACCGCAGATGCAGCACAGTCCAAAAAGCAGCGGTCGCCTCCGTCTACGCCGAAAACGACAGCAAAGACCGCATCGGCATCCACGGCAGATAGGCTGAAAGTCCCTGCTGCGGAGGCAAAGCCGCCCCGTGAAACAACGGTGAAATCTGCCTCTGCGGCAGAAAAGCCTTTGCTGGATACCGAAAACCTACCTGTCCCGGAGCCCAAAACACCGCAGGAGGTGGAGGCGGAGCATCAGCAGATGCTTGCACGGCTGCGCACCGAGCTGCAGGAGCAGGTCTGAGCCATTCATGCAGACGTGACCCTGCCGCCCGATAGGGAGCAAGGGAGCGGGGCGGCAGAGCAGCAGCTGCACATTCTGCTGTACCAGACCGATGTGCCGGAGTCGGAGCTGAACGCCGCCCTGTCCGACCTGCGTGCCCAGCGCAGGCGGGAAAAAGCCCAGTATCAGGGCGCACCCTTTGCGGATGTGTTTCAGGTGGAGCTGATCTTATCGGAGGAGGACAGCGACCGGGCTTGCATCGTGGATGTGGGGGACACCGGCATGAGCTATGTGATCCCGTGGAGCAGCATCCCACAGGAACTTCAGCAGCCGCTGCGCCGCTATGTGGCACAGGCAGACGGAAAGCTCTGCGGCTATTGCAAAGAGGACCTCTGCAATACCGAAAACGGACGAATGATCGTGGAGCTGTATCTGGGCAAGCAGGAACATCACGTTTCAAGGATCTTGTATTGAAATAGCTGCACAACCGCAGCTATTGGGTTGAAAATAAGGCTGAAGCCCCAATTGATCCAGCCAACGTCAGAGTTTCTTATTGTCCATCAAAAATACGTTGGTACGTTTTACACTGTGACGAATCAAAAAACAGAGGAGAGATGTTTTACTATGATCTACAAAAAACGATATGGTCAACCGTTTGATACCGAAAGTGTAGTGGGTTCTTTTTTGCCCATGATGGAAACGATACCCTATCTGACCAAGGAGCCGGATGGCTTCTCCTATGCCATGGAGCCGCAGGATGTTCTGTATGGTCTTGGCGAAAACGTCCGTGGTATCAACAAGCGCGGGTGGGTGTACGAAAGCAAATGCTCCGATGACGGCAACCATACCGAGGGCAAATCCTCACTGTACGGTGCTTATAATTTTATGATCGTGTCCGGCAAGGATACATTTGGCTTTTTTATCGACTACCCGGGCAAGGTCACCTTTGACTGCGGCTACACCGACATGGATACCTTACGCATCACGGTGGCCGAGGAAAATTACGATTTCTACATCATTGAGGGCGAAAGCCTGACCGATATTGTGCACCAGTTCCGCCAGTTGGTGGGGCGCAGTTATATTCCGCCCAAATGGGCTTTTGGCAACGCCCAGAGCCGCTGGAGCTACATGAACGAGGACGAGGTCCGCGAGGTGGTGGCAAATTACCGTGCCAATAATATGCCGCTGGACGCTGTGGTTCTGGATATTGATTACATGGAGCGTTACAAGGACTTTACGGTGGATGCGCAGCGTTTCCCGCGTTTTGCAGACTTTGCCGCCGAGATGAAAGCGCAGGGCATCCGTCTTGTCCCCATCATCGATGCAGCAGTCAAGGTCGAAGAGGGATATGATGTGTACGAGGAAGGCGTGAAAAACGGCTACTTCTGCACGAATCAGGATGGCACCCCCTTTGTAGCCGGTGTGTGGCCGGGACGGGTACACTTCCCCGATATGCTCAACCCGGAAGCCCGTGCTTGGTTTGGCAGTCAATATAAAGTTCTGCTGGATCAGGGGATCGAGGGCTTCTGGAACGATATGAACGAGCCTGCTATCTTCTACGCAGAGGAAAGACTGAAAAAGACCTTTGCTAAAATTGAGGAATACAACAAGCAAAACCTGGATATTTCCAGCTTTGCTGCTTTTACCGGCATGGTGGCAGAGCTTTCCAACAACGAAAACGATTATAAGCTGTTCTACCACAACACCAAGCAGGGGCGTATGCGGCACGACAAGGTACATAATCTTTTTGGTTATAACATGACCCGTGCGGCAGGCGAGGCTTTTGAGCGGCTGGAGCCGGACAAGCGCATTTTGATGTACTCCCGTTCTGCCTGCATCGGGATGCACCGGTATGGCGGCATCTGGACCGGCGACAACCATTCTTGGTGGAGCCACATTCTGCTTGCGCTGCACATGATGCCCTCCCTGAATATGTGCGGCTTCCTGTACGAAGGCCCCGACATTGGCGGCTTTGGCAGCAATACCACGGAGGATCTGGTGCTGCGCTGGTACGGCATGGGCATCTTCTCTCCGCTGCTGCGGAACCACTCCGCCAACGGCACCCGCCGGCAGGAACCCTACCGCTTTAAGAACAAGGCCGCCTTTGCCGGTATTTTACAACTGCGCTACCTGCTGCTGCCCTACATTTACAGCGAGTACATGAAAGCTGCCCTGCACGACGGCATGTACTGTATGCCGTTGGCGTTCGCCTTCCCGGAGGATGACTTTGCCCGCCAGGTAGAGGATGAGGTGATGATCGGTGAAAGCCTGTTGATCGCCCCGGTATATGAGCAAAATGCCCGAGGTCGTTATGTTTATCTGCCGGAGGAGATGCTGCAGGTGCGGGTAAAGTACAGCGAAAGCAACCGCATCGAAACCAGTGTGCTGCCAGCAGGCCATCATTACATTCCGGTGGAGCTGGATGAAGTGGTGTTCTTTATGCGCAAGGGACACCTTCTGCCCCTTGCCAAGGACGGCAAAAAGATCCAGAGCGTTGCCGATGTGGATTTTGCAGATCTGCGCCTGCTTGCCTATGCTCCCGATGGTGCATCCTATGAATACTATACCGATGACGGCGAGACAAAGGATTATGATAAGCCGGAACATTTTGTGCATATCACGCTGGATGCGGATGGAAACGCAAAGAGCGATCGTGCTACGGTCAAAGTAGAAGGATAATCGTCAGTCATTACGCAGTTCCTACAGAGTGGCAGCGTTTCAGCTTGAAATGCTGCCACTCTTTTTTGTTGTCTATATCACAGATAAAATAGCGTTCCATCTTGAAAACAGCGTAAAGATTTATTATAATAAGATAAATAGTTGTGACTTTTACAAAGGAGGGCTGAATCATGGCAGCGCAGCGCACCTATCTGGCAATCGACCTGAAAAGTTTCTATGCCTCGGTGGAGTGCGTAGACCGCCATCTGGACCCCCTGACCACGAATCTGGTGGTGGCAGACGCCTCCCGCACCGAAAAGACCATCTGCCTTGCGGTATCGCCCTCCCTGAAAGCCTACAAGATACCCGGCAGAGCGCGGCTGTTTGAAGCCGTCCAGCGTGTCCGGGAGGTCAACGCTCAGCGGCTGCAAACTGCCATCCGGCAGAAAAAGGCGGTCCGGGGAGAGGATGGAAAATACCACTTTGCCAGCACCTCTTTTGATGCTAACGCCCTGAACGCAGACCCTGCACTGGGGCTGAGCTACATCGTTGCGCCGCCCCGGATGCAGCGGTATCTGGATGTGTCCACCCAAATCTACAAGACCTACCTCAAATATGTGTCCCCGGCGGATATCTACCCCTACTCCATCGACGAGGTTTTCATTGATGTGACGGGCTATCTGCCCTACTACCACATGAGCGCCCACGAGCTTGCCATGACCATGGTGCGGGAGGTGCTGTACAACACCGGCATCACGGCAACGGCAGGCATCGGTACCAACCTCTACCTTGCAAAGCTGGCGATGGACATTGTGGCAAAGCACATCCCGGCAGACAAAGATGGTGTCCGCATTGCGGAACTGGACGAGCAGTCCTACCGGTATCTGCTGTGGAACCATCGCCCTTTGACGGATTTCTGGATGACCGGTCCCGGAACCGTCAAGCGGCTGGAAGCTCATGGCATCTACACCATGGGGGACTTGGCACGGTTTTCAATCCATGGAGAAGATCGTCTGTATGAGATTTTCGGCGTGGATGCAGAAATCCTTATTGACCACGCATGGGGCTATGAACCCTGCGGTATGGAGCAGATCAAAAGCTACAAGCCCAGCACCAACAGTATCAGCGAGGGGCAGGTGCTGACCTGCCCATACCCCAACGATAAGGCAAAGCTCATCGTCCGGGAGATGGCGGAGATTCTGATGTTCCGGCTCACGGAAAAGAAACTGGTGACGGAATCCATCACCTTGGAGATAGGCTACGACCGGGAGAACGTGGACAAGGGCGGCTACCGTGGTCTGACCCAGACCGACCGCTACGGCAGAGTCATCCCCAAAGCAGCCCACGGAACCATCCGGTTTGACGCCCCTACCAATCTGGGCAGCACCCTCATCAACGAAAGCGCAAAGCTGTTTGAGCGCATCACCGACCCGGCGCTGACGGTGCGGCGCATTACCATCAACGCCAACAAGGTCACGCCGGACGAGGGCATCTATCAGGTGGACTTTTTCACCGACACCAAGAAGCTGGAAAAGGAGAAAAAACTCCAGCAAGCCATGCTGGGCATCAAGAACAAGTACGGCAAAAACGCCGTGCTGAAAGCCAGCAGCTACGAGGAAGGTGCCACCATGCGCCAGCGCAATGCGCAGATCGGCGGGCACAGCGCAGGAGGTTCGGATGGAAAACTACAAAAATAGCAAGATCGGACAAGAGACCGCCCAAAAGTACGGGGACATCCTAGAGATGAAACGCCCCCAGACCGAAGAATCCCTCCGCAAGCACCCCCGCATGACCCTTCAGAACCGTGCCAAAATCTTCTCGCCCTTCTCTCCGCTGCGGGGCTATGACGAGCAGCTTGCCGCAGAAAAGCAGCGCACCGAGCGGGTGACCAAGCGCATTTTGACCAAGGAAGAAATGTCATCATCCGTTCCTTTATCGACTATGCCGGCAGTACGATCACAAAAAAACTGGAAACGCTGATGGCGGGTGGTTGCATCGTTGAGTGTGTGGATGAAAACCTGACCTATGATTATCTGCACGCCTCGGAAGATAACCTCTGGAGTACGCTGTATCTGACAGGGTACTTGACCAAGGCGCGTGAAGAAGATTATAAGGGTGAGTTGCCGGATGGCATGGTTGCCCTTATGATTCCGAATGCAGAAATCAAAGAGATTTTTGAAACAACAGTTATCAAATGGTTCGATGACAGTACGAAGAAGTGGAATCGAAATGCTTTGTTCGATGCAGTCTGGAACGGTGACAGCGAAGGCATTACCAAGGAAATGAATGCTCTGCTCCGGCGCACCATAAGCTACCATGACTATCGGGAAGACTTCTATCATGCTTTTCTTGCGGGCATCTTCACGGGTGCCGGATATATGGTGGATTCTAATAAGGAGCATGGCGAAGGCCGAAGCGATGTAGTCGTTTACGATTCCATTAATGCCCGCGTTGCAATCTTTGAAGCAAAGTACACGAAGGCTTTGGAAAATCTGGAAAGTGAATGCGATATAGCCTTGCAGCAAATTGATGATCGGATGTACGCAAAAGAGTACGAGGATGACTACGATCAGATCCTTTGTTACGGCATTTCGTTCTTCAAAAAGCGTTGCATGGTAAAGAAAAAGTGATTCACAGCAAATCTTAACTTGAATTCTGTATTATAACTTAAAATAAGTTAGGTTTTTATACAAGGGCATAATTATAAAACACAACAAAACCGAGCCAACCTACACTAAAACGTCGCTATTTCTTTGTGAAAAGCGACGTTTTTTTATGGCCCGGACTGAGAAAGGAGTGGTGGCAACCATATAATCTAAAAAAGAAAGGGGGAAGTTTTTTCGTTAGCCAGGCTGAGAGGTCTGGCTTTTTTTCATTTCAAAACAAGGAGGTTAGCGAATGGCAGATGACAAACTGAAAGCAGGCCCGGAGTCCCCTGGCGAGGGCTCTGTTGGGGATGCTCAAACTGTGACGAAGCCCCCTGTCCCGGAAACGGTAGAGGAGCCCGCAGCTGGCACCGGCCCGGTACGCCAGCCGGAACAGTCTGTTACCCCTGGAATGGGCGGGGATGTTCCAGCCCAGCCTGCGCCGCAGGTTGAAGCTGATAAGGTGGAAAAATCCCCCGACCAGGATAAAAAAGTGGAACCGGAGGAAAAGACGGCAAAACGCCGGGGCCGTCCCCCCAAGGAGCAGGATTCTCCCCAGGGGGACAAACCGGAAAAGGGGCCGGAGCCCCGCACAGGCCGCCCGTCTAAGGTTGACAAGGCGGCCCGTGAGGAGGCCCCGCCCGCTGTTCGGGACAAAGTGTCCAGAGGTAAGAAAGCTGACAAGGGCAAGGAAACGGGCTCCGGCGGTGCGCCTGTGTCTAAAACCGCTCAGGCGGTAAAGCCGGGCAAGGCCGCTCCCGTCAAGGAGGCGGCAGTCCCGCCGCCGGAGATCAATCTGCCGCCCACGCCTGACGTGCCGCCCCGCCCGGTGGAAGAGGGAAAAATCGTCTATCTGAAAATGGCGGAGCTTCATCCGTTCCATACGTTCCGGGAGCACCCCTACAAGGTGCAGGACGATAAAGCGATGGACGATTTGGTGGGGACGATCAAGGAACACGGCATTATGACCCCCGCCACCGTCCGCCCGGAAAAGGACGGCAAGGGCTATGAGATCATCGCGGGCCACCGCCGCCATCACGGTGGTACACGGGCCGGGCTGGAGGAAATGCCCTGTATCGTCCGCGAGATGACTGATCTTGAAGCTGTCCGGGAAATGCGGAACAGCAACAAGCAGCGGGGCGATCCTCTCCCCAGCGAACTGGCAAAGCTGCTGGATTTGGAGGTGGAGGCCATCAAACGCCAGGGGGCCCGCCCGAAAAATGAGAAAGAGGCGGAGGCCCTGGGTAAGCTCTCGGTGGAGATTGTGGGTAAGGAACACGACATGAACTATAAAAAGGTCATGCGGTATATCCGGCTCAACTCCCTGGTGCCGGAGCTTCTGGACAAGGTGGACACAAAGCAGATGGGCTTTATGCCTGCGGTGGAGATCTCGTATATCAGGCCGGAAAACCAGCGGCTGATTGCCGTTTCCATTGACGGGGAGCAGTCCTCCCCCTCGGTGGCCCAGGCGAAGCGGCTCCACGAGCTGGACAAGGAGGGCAAGCTCAACGGCGATGTGATCGACGGCATTTTGAGTGAAGAAAAAAAGGAGGATCGCGGTGTGATTATTTCGACTGCTGAACTGTCTAAGTATTTCGGCAAGGAGGTCACTCCTGCCAAAATGAAAGAGCAGATCATGGCGCTGCTGGACGAGTGGAAAGAGAAACAGCCGCCCGAACTGGCGCAGCCGGACAGGAAAAAGGACTTGGAGAAGTAACCGGGCCCCGCTTCTGGACACTTTGTCCAGAGGTGAACGCCCCGCGCCGGGGATGGGCTCTGTGGTGATATATCCCCCGTCGCCGGATATTTTGCAGCGCAGCCGGGAACGGGCCGTCAAGGGGCGGAA
>OHTC01001052.1_pt1 | contig 11333 bp, 10 predicted proteins | sample 1578801 | NCBI WGS metagenome assembly OHTC01 (sample SAMEA3879556, study PRJEB24766) | human gut metagenome | biome: human-associated habitat; feature: feces | place: USA | collected 1985/1987 | reverse complement strand
GCACCGGGGCAACAGAAAAGCGCCCGGACAGCATGAAGCTATTCGAGCGCAAAAAACACGGTATTCAGTTACATTGTGACAATTTTCGCACTGGCTGCCAGACGGGGCCTGTCCGGTGGCCGGGATTTTTTTGACGATAGTGCAAACATCGTCTGAATTTGTCGGCGGTCAGTGTGCTTCATGGCGGCTCCCTCCTAAAGCCGCCGTGTCAGCGTATAGGCGTCACTCCTTTGTCGAGGGCATAAGGAACGGCGGCCTTGATGTTACTCAAAACCGCCGCAGTACCCTGAAAATCCATTATGGGCGCACGAAGCTGCCTGCCCTGCAACGGTTTTTTTCTTTCCCCGTCTTGCGGGGCAGGATCGCTTGTCTTATTTGGTTTAGGTTTGTTCCTGTTCGGCTGCCTCTTTCAGCCGTGAAAAGCTCTCATCGCTGATAATGTGTTCAATCCGGCAGGCATCGGCCTCCGCAATCCTGGGGTCAACGCCTGCGGCGATAAGCTGCTCGGTAAAGAAACAATGGCGTTCATAGATTTTTTCGGCAACCTCGCGGCCCACATCGGTCAGATGGAGAAAGCGATCTTCGTCCATTGTAAGAAAGCCGCCGTCCCGCAAGGTAGCCACCGCATGGCACACGCTTGGCTTTGACACCTCCATGTGCCGGGCCACATCTACGGAGCGCACCATACCGAGTTTCTTTCGGAGAACAAGGATGGCCTCCAGGTAATCTTCACCCGACGCATGAAGTTTCATTTGTCCCTCCTTATCCTTGCTTTACCACTTCCCAAGTGTCAACGGTTATAGCAGGCTGATCGCAGCCATGACACCCTTTGCAATTTTGGGTACAGTTTGGTTGACTGGTTACTTTTCGTATATAGCCTTGATTTTCCAGATATTCAAGTTCCGCCCACACACTGTCTATGTCCTTATGCAAGAGATCAGCCAATTCCTGAATACTGTACGTCTTTCCACTTTGCAGGTAATCTAATAATTGAATCAGCACAATATCTCCTCTCCTTTAGAAAATGACAAGGCCAACATGGTATGCGATTGTTGCCAAAATCAATGCAGAAAGAATATAATAAAGGGCAATCCTTACTGTCCATTTCATAGAATGAGTTTCCTGTGCAGTTGACGCCAATGCCATCAAACAAGGCATATTGAAGAAAAACGCAAACAGGAAAGCCAGAGCTTCCGGTTGAGATATTGTAGCCAGCAGATTTGTACTAAGCGCCGCTGTATCTACCGCACTTGTTCCCTCGATCGCGCCCCAAATGCCAGCCGTATTGAACAGGGAGGCCATAACACCGAGGGCTGATTCTTTTCCCATCGCAGAAGCAACAAAGGCCATAAACAACTGCCACGGCAAACCAAAGAACATTGTTACCGGCTCAATAAAAGTTCCAATGCGATAAATAATACTGTTTGTCACATTTCCATCCGGCGTATAGGAAAGGAGCCAGAATATTACGGAAATGCAAATGATGATACTAAGCGCCCGTTTAAGAACACTTCCCATTTTGTTGAATACAGAGCCGAACAGGGTTTTCCAGTGCGGCTTATGATATGGTGGTAATTCCATAATCAGGCCGGTACGGTCATTTTCCTTGTTTAAAGAACGTCCAAAAATTTTGTAGGTAATGTAAATGTGCAAAAAGGCCACAGCAAACAAGGACAATATTACAAATACGGCTTTTCCTCCAAAGAATGTACCGCTGATAAGACCAACTACACCCCAGGTAGAAGCACAGGGAACTACCCAAGAAAGGGCAATCGTTAAAATACGCTGTCCCCAAGAATCAATAACTCTTGTGCCGGTGACACCACCTATATTGCAGCCGAAGCTAACAAGAAAGGGCATAATCGCTTTCCCCTGCAAACCAAGTTTCGTCATAGTATTATCAAACACATAGGAGATACGGGCCATATACCCGATGTCCTCCATAAATCCGAAAACAAGGCTGATTCCAAATACATAGCAAGCCATTTGCAAGGCAAACGTAACAGCCGTTAATACAGCATTACACAAGAGCGATACAATGACAGAGGCAACTCCAACACTAAGGAGCCAATTTGCCAGCGGCGTTGAAATGCCGGAGATCAGCGCCCCTACCAGTTCCATAAGGGGCATACCAATCAGCATGGAACCGATCAGCCCCAACACAATCATACCAATAGCAATAGGTTTTCCCCACCGCTTGCTGGTGGCTGCTTTATCAAATCGGCTGCGGCTGGTTTTCTTTTTGCTACTTGCCACATTTTCTTGAATCAGTGTGTCAATCCACTTAAATTTACAATCTGCCGTCCGCAAATTTCCATCTTTTACACGACTGATTAAACTCTTTATTTTTTCAAATATCCCCGGTTCTGTTTTCCCTTGAACAAAAGAGAGTGCGAGCTTATCCTGTTCCAGCAGCTTTTCAGCCAACCACGAGGCAGAGTAAATTTCAATTCCCTGCTTTGGGAGCAATTCTAAAATTGCAGAATATTCATCGCCAATATTTTTCCGGCAAAGCTGCTCCAACTTTGCAGCATTTAGAAAAGAGGCCCTTTTATCAAGATTTTCCAACAGGTTAAAGAACGGCTGGTATTGCTTTTTGTCTGCCGCAACCATAGGAACAACAGGAATCCCCAAGGATTTTTGCAATCCCGTTACATTGATTTTCTTTCCCTGTCCCTCGGCTACATCCATCATGTTCAAAAGCAATACGACAGGAACATGGATTCCAGCATAATCAGCCAGCATAAATAGGCTTCGGTTTAACTGTGAAGCGTCGGCCAGAATACATACAAGATCGGCCTCTCCACTGGAAATATAGTTTCTCGTTACCACTTCTTCATCGGAGTTAGCAGAAAGGCTATATGTACCCGGCAAATCCACGATTTTGTAGGTTATGCCATTATGGGAAAAGAAGCCATCTTTACGCTCCACAGTTTTTCCGGGCCAATTTCCAACGTGTTGACGGGAGCCGGTCAATCCGTTAAAAAGAGTTGATTTTCCAGAATTAGGCTGCCCCAGCAGGGCAATCGTTTTTTCAGCCATTATTGCCTCACCTCCACCATGATTTTTTCTGCTTCATTCTTATTAAGCGCAACCATTGTATCTCTGTTATACAGAAGAACCGGCTGCTTTTTAGGATTCTGTATAACTTCAATCCTGCTTCCTATGGTAAGCCCGATAGAAGTTATCCGGCTTTGAAAATGGCTATCCCCGGTGATTGCGACAATCGTTCCGCAGGAGCCATCACCCAATTCATTTAATTTTTTCATTCGTTCTAATTCCTCCAATCCTTTTTGTCAGCCCATAATAAAAATTCGTATTCCGATTAAAATTAAAATCACGCCGCCTAATATTCCGGCTCGGTTTCCTAACCGATCTCCGAAAAAATGTCCAATCCATACACCTGCCAGTGCAATTAAGAATGTCGTAGTTCCTATCAATGCGACCGAGGGAAGAATTTTGACATTTAAGGCCGCCAGTGTTATGCCGACTGCGAAAGCGTCAATACTTGTAGCAATCGCAGCCGGAATCATAACGGTAAAGCCCAAGGCCCCGCTTGTCCCTTTACATTCACCTTTTAGGTTTTCACGAATCATGTTGATACCGATTATGCACAGAAGAAACAGAGCGACATATTTAGAAACCGCCTCAATATACTGGCGAATTGTTCCTCCGCAGATATATCCGAGCGTAGGCATAAGCGCCTGAAACCCGCCAAAATATATTCCTGCGATAAGCCCTGCTTTTGCCGGGGGCTTTTTGGTATTCAAGCCTTTACAGACTGAAACAGCGAAAGCGTCCATTGATAACCCAACAGCAACCAGTAATAGATCAAGCAGCCCCATCGGTATCGCCTCCTTTACCAGCTTCTACTTATGCCCCCTTTACAATCCATTTCTTTGCTTTTTCCTGCTCCTGAACCATTTCATAGTAATGGCCTTTTTTCGCAAGCAGCTCCGCATGGGTTCCCATTTCTTCAATACGCCCCTGATTTAACAGAATAATCTGGTCTGCATTTTGAATCGTATTCAGCCGGTGGGCAATTACAAATACTGTTTTCCCTTTCATCAGGCGGTCTAACGCCTGATTGATTTTTGCCTCATTGTCGGCGTCAAGGGAAGCCGTCGATTCATCCAAAAGCAGAATAGGTGCATTTTTCAGAATGGCCCTTGCGATAGCAATTCTTTGTTTTTCGCCGCCGGAAAGCGTATTGCCACCCTCGGAAAGCCGGGTCTGATACCCCTCCGGCAACTTTTCGATAAATTCATGGCAATGTGCCGCCTTTGCTGCCTCTATGATTTCTTCCTCTGTTGCGTTCTCCCGGCCAGCCTTGATATTATTATAAATCGTGTCCGACAGAAGCGTATTTTCCTGAAACACCTCGCTGATATAGTGCAGAAGCCCGTCCGGGTTTAAATCTTTTATATCCTTGCCGCCAATGCGGATAGTTCCTTTTGACACATCCCAAAACCGGGCAATCAGATTTGCAACTGTGGATTTCCCGGAGCCAGACGGCCCGATCAGGGCGGTAACGCTATTTTCCTTTGCAAAAAAGCTAATATCCGTCAAAACATCAGACTGCTTATTATAGGAAAAATCGACGTGTTCAAAGGCAATATCAAAATGCGACAGCTTTACATCTTCTTCCTTGTAAGAAAGCGGCTTCGTGTCATACGCCTGTTCCAGATTGTGTGCCGCCAAGTTCAGGTCTTTCAACAGATTATAAGAGTGTTCAAAAGCAATCAGCAGAGCAGACAGCGCAAGGCTCATCAGCATAAAGGCCACAAGCTGATCGGGGGCAATCGTACCTCCAAGAAACAGATAGCTGCCAACCAACAGAACAAGAGGAAGCAGGAAATTGGCTACAATCGAATACATACTGGTGGGAGCCGCCATTTTTACCTCTGCTTTTACATTTGTCTTGCGAATTGCGTTCAGCGTATCTGTCATTCTGGAAAAGTGGGAGCTTGTCATGTTATGGGATTTAAAAACTTTCATCCCTTTGACATACTCTAAGACAATCGAAATCATTTTTGCGGTGAGATTCCTTTTCTGTGTCCCGTATTTTTCCACAAGACGGTTGCCCCAAGAGAGAACCGGCATGGCAATTAGAAGCACAACACATTCTGCAATCGCCAGTTTCCAGTTAATAAAGAATGTGCCGATCAGCACCAGAGCCGCCATTACTACGGTTTTTACAATAGACGGGAGTGTATGCGTAATCACAAGCTCAAAATTGGTTAAATCCTTTGTCAGTGTTCCAAGAAGATAGCCGCTGCTGTTCTGGTTGAAATAGCCAAGACTTAATGAGCGATAATGATTGGCAAGGTCAAGCCGCATTTCCCCACACATTTCTGCGCCCCTTGCGAAGCAAAGATAATAGGCGCTCCGATAGATCACCAGCCGGGCAATCACACTGATAAAGCAAATCGCCGTGTAGGTAACAATTTTACCTGCCGTAAGCGTGTTGCTTAAAAGCTGAATGACTGTCATATAGAGAACAATATATAAAACGATACTAAGAACAGCGTCCGCGCCCATTAAGGCAATCGGAAACTTAATCTGTTTGCTTTTTTCTCCAAGCAGCTTCCTAATGGTACGCAGCATTTAAACCGCCTCCTTTCCGATAGTGGCCTGTGTATAAATTTCCCACATCTGGCCATATACGCCGCCTTTTTTTACTAATTCCTGATGGGTTCCCTGTTCGGCCACGGTACCGTCCTGAAAAACAACAATTTTATCTGCGTCCCGGATGGTATGGAGCCGGTGGGCGATCATAATTGTGGTTTTTCCTTTCAGAAGATTTTGCAGGGCAAGCTGGATTTTATGTTCATTCTCAATGTCAGAGTAGGAAGTCGCCTCGTCGAAAACGACGATAGGAGCGTCTTTCAAAATTGCTCTTGCAATCGAAATCCGCTGCTGCTGGCCGCCGGAGAGTTTTACGCCCTCGTCGCCAATCCGCGTCTGATAGCCTTTCGGCAGGCCCATAATGAAATCGTCAATCTGTGCTGCCCTTGCTGCTTGCCGCACTTCTTCTTCGCTGGCATTGGTTCCCATACGGATATTTTCCAGTAAGGTATCTTCCAGAAGAAAAACATCCTGAAAGACGAAAGCCGTCAAATCCATCAGATTTTCCGTTTTCAGGTCGGTAATTGGTACTCCACCTATTTTGATGGTTCCGCCTGTGGTGTCCCAATATCGCCCAAGAAGCTGAACCGCCGTTGTCTTTCCAGCCCCGGACGGGCCGACAAAGGCGTTGACCGTTCCCGGCTCCAAGTGCAGGTTTACAGAAGTGAGCGCGTCTTTTCCTCCGCCGGTATAATTGAAGGTCACATTCTCAAAATCAATTCCATAGCAGCCGTCTTTTTTCAGGGTCTTGCTCCCACTTTTCATTTCATCCATATCCATAATCTTTTTGATATTGTCCAAACCGCTGCCAAGCTCCATCGACTGCATAACAATCGTAACCAGATTTAGGAACGAAGTGAAAAAGCACATGGTAAGCAAAATAAACAGCAGGTAAGAAGCTACCGGCAGAGAACCTTTTAAGTATAGCCAGCCGCCAAAGGGCAGCGTAAAGAGAATGGCGGAATCTAATACTACAAGGGCAATCGACAGAGGATTGCAGGAGGACACGCACATCTTTTTCCAACAGGTCGTATAAAGGTGAAGTGCGTTCCGATACTGCTCGAATTTTTCCGCTGTCAAGTGGTACATTTTGATGACTGGCATGGCCGTGATAAATTCATTAGCAGAAGCATTAAGTTTTTCCGTATCTTCCGCAAGTTCCGCCGACATATCCGGGTAATTCTTAACCATCATCATCGGAACAGCAATTCCCAAAATCATAGGAATCAGCATAACAAGGGCCATAACCCAGTGCAGCCGCAGCATGAAAAGAAACATCATAAGAGGAACGACAATCGCCTGTGCCAGTTCCAATGTACTGTGCGCTAAAAATTGTTCTACTCTGTCCACATCGTCAAAAAGCGTTGTCTTGATCTGTCCGGGAGAGTGTTCCTGAAAAAAGCCCAGGTTGAATCTGGATATATGTTCCAGCACCTTTACTTTGATTTTGTGCATGGTATTGAACGCTGCCACATGGGAGCAGATCCCCGCAAAAGACATGAGGATGGCTTGTAAGATGGCAGCCGCAATCCCAATGCAGGCCCACATTACCATAGCGCCAAATGTTACCTCATTTTGGATAATCAGAAGCAATATCTGATACACCACCAGATAGGGGATCAGCGATAACGCCGAGCAAAGGACAGCCAGTAACATTCCTACACCCAGCTTTCCACGTTCCCCTTTCGCAAGGGTGAAAACATAGGATAATCCGGTTCGTTTTTGTTCCATAAGAAACGAACCTCCTTTCTCTTTTTTGAGGTTAGCAATCACTAACCTTGACACAATTCATTTTACAGGTTAGAATTGAAAAATCAACAGCCATGCTATTTTTGAGCTTCATTTTTGAAAGCAGCGTAAAGTGCTGTGTTTTCGCCACTTTTAGGAGTTTTATAATGCGATTTTTTATAAAATCGTGACTGATAAAAATTGGATTGTGACCTTTTTTAAGAAAATGTAGGGAGGAATGAAAAATGGCTCTTTCGATTGCAGACTACTTGTTGCAGCTTCCAGAAAATATGCACTTTGCAAAAGTACAGGAATTGTCAGGGGATGGCACACTTTACTATCGTATGCTTTCCGACTACGGAAGTGGCTCGTTTCAGTCCATACGCTTTGAGAATGATCTGCTAATGATTCTGATTGCGGACTACACGCCAAAGGAAACCTTTGAAAAAATTGCAACTATTTCCGAAGAATATATGGAAATCAGCCAGTTTGAAACAGACAGCAGTTCTTTCAAAATCGGAGGGAGGAAAACGCAGCCCGTAGGCAAGGGGATTTATTGTTATGTAAATAACCAAAAAACCACCTACGTCTACTGTGAAAAAGGAAAGCCAGTAAGGTTTACAAAAATTATTTTGACACGAAAGTATTTCGATACCTATTTTCGGGTGCATTATGGAAAAGATTATGAACAATCCAAAATGGCAAAGGAATACTTGCTTAAAAACCCAAATCTGCCGGAGCTTAATTTTGTCTTTCAACAGATCAGGGATTGTCAGGCAGTAGGACAAACGCTGCACTTGTATCTGGAAAGCAAGGTACTGGAATTACTGTCACTTGTTATTAAGGGGATGGAAAAAAAAGAAAATCATATTTCTGTCAAGTTAGATTACAAAGATATTCGTGGCTTGAAAAAATCAGTTACACACATGAAAAAGGATTTGTCTGCCTATCCATCTGGCGAGGAATTGGCGCAGATTGCAGGTATGAGCTACGCCCGGTATCAGCTTGCCTTTCGGAAATATTACGGGACATCTCCGTATGAGTATTTGAAAGAAATGCGATTAAATCAGGCATTGTTTTTGCTGAAAAATTCTGACTATGGGATTGCCACGATTGCCGCAAAAGTTGGCTATCATAGTTCGGGTCATTTTGCAAAATTATTTAAAAATGCTTATGGCATGGGGCCGAGAGAATATAGAATGGTACAGGGAATTAAATAATTACTACAAAAAAAGAGATGTTGCTGTGTGCAATCATCTCTTTAAAGTTATTATCATTTTTTTATTTTTGCAATATTAACTCGTTCCTAATAATTTCCTCCGCCTGCGCTTTCAGCGTGTTCATCAGCCCCACCCAGTGCATGGGGTCACGGGCTTTCAGTTCCTCGGTGACGCCCGCTGCCTCCATCATCCGGGGCAGCATGGCGTCCATCCGTTCACGCGCCGCCCGGTCAATCTCCAACAGGTGCGGGTACAGCTTTTCGCTCAAAATCAAGCTGCTGTAAAGGCCGGGCCGGTGTTCCTTCAGGTAGCGTTGCCGCATACGGCCATACTTGCCGATGGGGGCCTCCGGCTGCTCGGACAACTCCAGGTCGGGGATGTAGTAATCCCCGCAGCGGGTGTAAGTCAATTCGTTCATGTTCGTCCTCCTTTGCACTGTGATGGTTAAACTGCGGCGCTGGCCGGTAAGGTGGCCTTGCGCGGCTCCTGCCTGGGTAACTGGCTGACGGTGGTAAAAATGCCCTTCTCCATGTCCTCGGCCCGGATCGCGGCCTTTGCCGCCTCCACCTGGGCCTTGCGTTTGGCGTTGTAGCGTTCTTCCCATTCCTTCTGCTTGCCGTTTGCCTTGCGGCGCAAGTAGTTCTGGTGAAGCCTGTCCTTGCGTTCCTCCTTCTTCCGCAGTTCTTCCTGTTCCTCCGGGGTCAGGGGAACCGGCTGCAAGGCGGGCGGGATATACCGGCCCACAAAGTTGAAGTAGATTTCAACCTCCTGCGTGGTGTCCTGGCTGCCTTTGCGGGCGCGTTCATGGACAAGGATTTTCTCTACAAACTCGTTGAGCATGGTGTTTGTCAGCGTGTCGAAATTCTCGTACTTGTCAATCAGGGCAATAAACTTCTCCGCAGATTTCCGGCTCTGCTCATAGCCGGTAACGGCCTTTTCCAGTTCCGCGATTTCCGCATTGAGGGCGTCCTGCTCTTTGGCGTACTGCGTGTCCAGGGCCTCATACCGGGCGTCCGGCAGTTTGCCCAGGGCATTGTCCTCATAGATTTTGCAAATCAGCTTTTCCAGTTCCCCGGCCCGCTTTTGGGCGGCGGCCAGCCGTTTCCGCTTCTTGGATATATCGGCGGTCTGCTGGGCGGCCTGCGTTTCCTGGACGGTGCGGATAAACTCAGCCCGGTCATTTTTAGAATACTCCGCGATGGCCCGGAGCATATCGGTTATCAGGGTCAGGACAGCCTCGGCTCGGATGCGGTGCTGTGTGCCGCAGAGCGTCCCGCATGGGACTTTGGTGTACTGACTGCAAGTAAACTGCGGGTCGCGTTTTCCGTTGTAGGTGCGGTGAACATACATCTTGCCGCCGCAGTCGGCACAGTACATCAGGCCGGTCAGGGGATGGGCCTCGCCCCAGCCGTCCGGGTAGCGCCGGACATTTGCCCGGATGCGCTGCACATTGTCAAAGGTTTCCTGATCGATGATGGCCTCATGGGTATTCTCGAAAATCGTCCACTCGCTTTCGTCAACATAGTGGCTTTTCTTATCCTTGAAGTGCTTGCGGGTCTTGAAATTGATGGTGTGGCCCAGGTATTCCCGCTTTTTCAGGATGTTCACAATGGTGGATGATCCCCAGCCGTAGGGGTCTTTGACCGGCTTCGTCCTGTTTACTCCTTCGTCAAAGCGTGCCAGATGGACAGCGGGGATTTCAACCTTTGCCTCGGACAGCAGCTTGGAGATTTGATAGGGGCCGTAGCCCTCCATCGTCAGGGAAAAGATACGGCGTACCACTTCGGCGGCTTCTTCGTCTACAAGCCAGTGTTCCCGCTTTTCGTCCCACAGATAGCCGTAGATAACGGTGCCGGTCAGGTGCTTGCCGCTCATGCCTTTGGACTTAAACACAGAGCGGATTTTCCGGCTGGTATCACGGGCGTAAAACTCGTTCATGATGTTGCGGAACGGGGTAAAATCATCATCGCCTTTCAGACTGTCCACACCGTCATTGATGGCGATCAGCCGGACGCCGCGCTGCCGCAAAATCTCCATGACCTGGCCGACTTTCAAATAATCGCGTCCCAGGCGGCTCATGTCTTTGATAACAATGGCCTCCACCCGTCCGGCCTCGACTTCCTCCATCATCGCCAGAAAGCCGGGACGGTCAAAACGGGTTCCCGATACGCCGTCATCGGTGAAGTGGGTGGGGTTCGGCAGACCATTCCGGCGGGCAAACTCCTCTAACATCTGCTTTTGATGGCTTATGGAGTTGCTCTCGCCCTGTAACTCATCATCGCGGCTCAAACGCTCATACAATGGGGTGATTTTTTCGTTTCTCATGGCTGTACCTCCTGAAATGAAAATGCTCTAAGTGACTGCTTCACTAACCATGACAAAAACCATGATTAAGAAGTCACTTAGAGCATACATCTCCTGCCGCCAGCTTATATTTCTTATACTGGCGCACCGCAAAGTGGTTTGGCTTTTCTGCTTCCAATGCGTCAAACATCAGATCCACGGGGTTTTTGAACTCCTCGTCATCCTCCCGGACTTCCATAGCGTTGATGAACTCAATAAGGGTGGAGAAATTCTGTTCCTCCACCGGAGCCTCATAGTGGATATAGCCAATGAGCGCACAATAGAGAAGCGTTTCTGCCTTGACCCAGAAATCGTCCCCGGCCTTGCCTTCGCCTTTGGTATTGGCGATCAGCGTCGTGACCAGCTTCAAGATGTCCTTTTCGCTATGGATATAGGCGAAAGGGTTATAGTGCA
>OHTC01001050.1_pt1 | contig 11359 bp, 7 predicted proteins | sample 1578801 | NCBI WGS metagenome assembly OHTC01 (sample SAMEA3879556, study PRJEB24766) | human gut metagenome | biome: human-associated habitat; feature: feces | place: USA | collected 1985/1987 | reverse complement strand
CCATCCCAGGCAGGGAAGGGAGTCAGCAGTTGCAAGCGCTGTGAATGAGGATTGACCGTAATTTCCGTCTGTCCTTTGCCTGGAGCAATGTATCCTTCCTTTCCTCCTATAAACCCGTGTGCCGGCAGTTCTTCACCGACCGGTTCGGACAGTTTCACAACCTCTCCTTTGGCATTGACCAGCGTATCCCTCAACGGGTCGAAACAAAGGTCACCGGCAATGGTCAGCGCCATCGTTATCTCCGGGGAAGCGACGTAAGCAAAAGTGTTGGGATTTCCATCGGCACGTTTGGCAAAATTACGGTTAAAAGAGGTGACGATGGAATTCTTGCGTCCGGGGTCATCAGTATGGCGCTTCCACTGGCCAATACAAGGTCCGCAGGCATTCGCCATTATCGTTGCGCCAATATCTTCGAAAGCGGCAATCATGCCGTCGCGTTCAGCAGTGGCACGTATCTGCTCCGAACCGGGGTTGACAATCAGCGGAGAAGCAACCTTCAAATTCTTTTCCTTTACCTGCCGGGCAAGGGAGGCTGCGCGGCTCAAATCCTGATAGGACGAATTGGTGCACGACCCTATCAGGCCGACTTCCATCCGGCGGGGATAGTTATTGGTTATCACTACCTCGGCAAATTTCGATATCGGTGTTGCTGCATCCGGCGTAAAGGGCCCATTGATATACGGTTCCAACAGCGAGAGGTCTATTTCAATGATGCGGTCGTAATATTTTTCCGGATTTGCCAGCACTTCGTCGTCGGCGCGAAGGTCGGCAGCTACGGAAGCAGCCATTTTTGCCACTTCTTCACGTCCGGTAGCCTTCAAATAAGTACCCATGCGCTCATCGTAAGGGAAAAGGGAGGTAGTCGCCCCCACCTCTGCCCCCATATTGCAGATGGTAGCCTTTCCAGTGGCAGACAATGAAGCGGTTCCCGGTCCAAAATATTCAATGATGGCATTGGTTCCCCCTTTTACAGTAAGAATACCCGCCAACTTCAGAATAACATCTTTGGGAGCTACCCAGCCACTCAATTTACCCTTCAAGTGTACGCCTATCAGACGCGGCATTTTTAGTTCCCATTCCATGCCGGTCATCACATCCACCGCATCGGCACCACCCACACCAATGGCCACCATGCCCAAACCTCCGGCATTGGGCGTATGAGAGTCCGTGCCTACCATCATTCCACCCGGAAATGCGTAGTTCTCCAATACCACCTGGTGAATAATGCCTGCTCCCGGCTGCCAAAAACCTATGCCATAGCGGGAGGAAACATCACGGAGAAAATTATAGACCTCCTCGTTGGTCTTCGTAGCAGTCACGATATCTTCTTTTGCACCTTTATATGCTTGAATCAAATGGTCACAGTGCACAGTGGAAGGCACGGCAACCTGCTCACGGCCTGCATTCATAAATTGCAATAAGGCCATTTGGGCCGTTGCATCCTGCATGGCCACACGGTCGGGACGGAAATTCACATAGTCTTCTCCCCGTCTGTAGTTCTTCACTTTATCCCCATCATACAAATGAGCATACAAATTTTTCTCTGCTAAAGTCATCGGACGCCGCAGTACGTTCCGTACGCGTTCTATCTTCTCCGAATAAGCGGCATAAAACGTTTTGAGCATCGTTAAATCATATACCATAACCACTATTTTTTAGTTTTTCATTATTGTAAAGATTACAAATTAATATCATAAACAAATAAAAAGGCTGAATAGTTTAACAAAATAAAGCATTTTTTCCGTCGGAAGCGAAGAATGATTACCTTTGCAACCATGAAGGAACAAGATTCAAATAGTCCTATTATTCACCTCCAACAGCAGCAACTTTTGCTGCGCATGGAATACGAATACGAAAAAGAGGAATTCAAACGCCAAACCGAAAACATGGGGGTTGCCCGGAAAGTGAAACGGGGACTTTGCTGGTATCCTGCCACTCCGGGACGAAGTTACTATAATTCACTGAATCAATTAGTAATAGAAATTACACACACAGAAAATACCGATATAGAACATAATTTTGAGTTCGGCCGTCCCGTATGTTTTTTCCGCCAGTCTGCCGATGGAAAAATAACCTATATGAACTTCACCGCTACCGTAAGCTATGCCGACGAGACACGGATGGTAGCGATAATGCCCGGAGCCGGTGCCGTTATGGAAGTGCAGGAAACGGACAACCTCGGCGTGCAACTTTATTTCGACGAAACATCCTATCGGACCATGTTCGAAGCCTTGGAAGATACGTTACGCTCCAAAGGCAACCGCCTGGCCGAATTGCGGGACATATTGCTGGGAACCTCGAAAGCCGGTTTCCGAGAGCTCTATCCCGTACGGTTTCCCTGGCTGAACTCCACGCAGGAAACAGCTGTAAACAAAGTGCTGTGTGCTCGCGACGTGGCCATTGTACATGGTCCTCCAGGAACCGGAAAAACGACCACCTTAGTGGAAGCCATCTACGAAACCCTGCATCGGGAACCGCAGGTACTGGTATGTGCCCAAAGCAATACTGCCGTCGACTGGATTTCGGAAAAACTTGTGGACCGTGGCGTCAATGTCCTGCGTATCGGCAATCCGACCCGTGTCAACGACAAGATGCTTTCCTTTACCTACGAGCGTCGTTTCGAGAACCATCCGCTTTATCCGGAACTGTGGAGCATCCGGAAAAATCTCCGTGAACTGGGCAGCCGTGCCCGCCGTGGCAGCTATGACGAACGCGAAGGAGTACGCAGCCGTATGAGCCGCCTGCGCGACCGCGCCACCGCATTGGAAATACAAATCAATGCAGAGCTTTTTGATGGGGCACATGTCATAGCCTCCACGCTAGTAAGCAGCAATCACCGGCTGCTGAACGGACGCCGTTTCGGCACCCTTTTCATTGATGAAGCAGCCCAGGCCTTAGAGGCTGCCTGCTGGATAGCTATCCGAAAAGCAGACCGCGTGGTATTGGCGGGTGACCACTGCCAACTTCCGCCCACCATAAAATGCTACGAAGCTGCCCGTGGAGGTCTGGAACGAACATTGATGGAGAAAGTGGTGTCCAACAAACCTGCCGTTGTCTCTTTGCTGAAAGTGCAATACCGCATGCACGAGGAAATCATGAAATTTCCTTCCCAATGGTTTTATAATGGCGAGTTGGAAGCCGCTCCCGAAGTGCGTTACCGGGGCATCCTGGACTGGGATACCCCCATCCACTGGATTGACACCTCCGAAATGGATTTCAAAGAAGAATTTGTGGGAGAGACTTTCGGACGCATTAATAAGGCGGAAGCGGACCTGCTCCTATCAGAACTGAAAATCTACATCAACCGTATCGGTGGCAACCGCATTCTGGAAGAAAAAATAGACATCGGCATCATCTCCCCTTACAAGGCACAAGTGCAATATCTCCGCAACAAGATAAAGGCAGACGCTTCACTCAAGCCTTATCGCAGCTTGTTCACTGTAAATACGGTGGATGGCTTCCAAGGGCAAGAGCGCGATGTTATCTTCATCAGCCTTGTCCGTACCAACGAAGAAGGACAGATAGGATTCCTGAATGATTTAAGGAGAATGAATGTAGCCATCACCCGGGCACGTATGAAGCTGGTGATATTGGGAGAGGCAGAGACGCTGAAACATCACGGTTTTTACCGGAGGCTATTGGAGTTTATTCAAAATATAGGGAATCAATAATAAAGAAATACCCCCTCCGGTAACACCGAAGAGGGTATTTCACCTATTTATATAAAGCTGATTAATTGTTTTCCGGACGAAGTTTACGAACTGTAACAGCTGTCTGCCACATTTCGCTTTCACGCAAGGCTTTCAATTCTGCATTCAGCTTCTCACGATAATCGGGTTTGGAGTTACTGTCGATAGAAATCTGAGCTTCGTTGCCCGACTTCACACTTGCATACAATTTCTGTACAACCGGCTTGATGGCATCATGAAACGGGGTCATCCAATCCAGCGCACCACGCTGTGCCGTAGTAGAACAGTTGGCATACATCCAGTCCATACCGTTCTTGGCAAACAATGGCATCAAAGATTGAGTCAACTCTTCCACTGTTTCATTGAATGCTTCAGAAGGAGTATGGCCGTTTTCGCGCAATACTTCATACTGAGCCAACAGCAATCCCTGGATAGCACCCATCAATGAACCGCGTTCACCGGTCAAGTCGGAAGTGGCTTCGCGGATGAAAGTTGTCTCGAACAAATATCCCGAACCAATACCGATACCCAGTGCAATCGTCTTGTCAAAAGCCTTACCCGTAGCATCCTGATAGACGGCATATGATGAGTTCAAGCCACGCCCTTCGAGGAACATGGTACGAAGTGAAGTACCGGAACCTTTGGGAGCAACCATAATAACATCAATATCTTTAGGAGGAACCACGCCGGTACGGTCGTTCCAGGTAATAGCAAAACCATGAGAGAAGTAAAGAGCCTTTCCGGGAGTCAAATAAGGTTTGATAGTCGGCCATACAGACATTACAGCTGCGTCAGACAACAGACACATGACGATAGTACCTTTCTGACAAGCCTCTTCGATGCCGAACAAAGTCTCACCCGGTACCCATCCGTCAGCCACCGCCTTTTCGTATGTCTTGCCCGGACGTTGTCCTACAATCACATTGAAACCGTTATCACGCAGGTTGCAAGCCTGGCCCGGGCCTTGTACGCCATAACCAATTACTGCAATTGTTTCATCTTTCAAAATCTCACGTGCTTTTTCCAAAGGAAATTCTTCGCGGGTCATTACATTCTCAATAACACCGCCAAAATTCAATTGTGCCATTTTTTGTTTTAATTTTTATTTGTGGCTTACGCCAACGTTGATAAATTTATTTATTTCTCTGTAAATATCACTTTAGAGCGACAGACCACTTCGCTGCCATTCTTTTTCACCTCCACATCGTAAACGCCCTCACCGGCATCATCCATGAACAAAGTCAACTCATCCCCATAATAGCTTTCGGCTACATATGCCATCTCAAAACGACGGATGCGCTTCTCCTTATACATCTCTATCGGGAACAAATCAAGGATATGCTCGATGTAACGGATGCTGTTCACATGCCCGTTAATGTCAATATCACTGTATTTGGCTACCAAAGTAGCAACCGGTTCCTTTGAGGCCACCTTTATCCGCGAAGGTTTTTCTATCGGGCAAGGTTCATCGCAAACATAATCTACAATGCTGCCACTATGAAGAGCCAGCAAATCTGCCGGCTTACGGGTATTCATGCTAATCATCGCCCAAACGGAACGTGCGTACCCAATCTTCTTGCCCTCTTTATCGATGATAGCGAAATTACGGTCTGTAAAAAGGCGATAGACATTCTCCACCCAAGTCTGAATGGAGAAATCTTCGTACTGATAAGGCATTTCATCCAGTTCGACAGCCAGACGGGACAATACCCAAGTATAATTGTCCTCGTTTAGAGTCGCGATGCCAAAACCGCGGTCGCTGGCATGGAAACCCGCACAATTCAACAAATGGTTGCCCAATACTCCCATGGTCAGCCGTCCGGTAAAGTCGACATGAAACGGTTCGGCAACAAACTTGTAGGTACCTATCTTATTGTTTTCGCTCATCATAATTCCTGGTGTTTACTTTGACGATATTTTGCTTCACGGTCCGCCAGATATTCATTGACACGCTCAAAGCAGCTGGTCGTAATGGCTACGCGACCCGAACGGACGAACTGAAGTACGCAATCCAACTGGCGCAACTCCTCATAAAGATTGGTTATTTCCTCACTCATGCCATTCTTCTCAACAATGGCAAATACAGCATTCACCTCCACAATACGGGCATTGTACTTACGGATTACTTTGGACACCTCCGGTTTTTCTTCCAGCGTAGGGGTCGTTATTTTATAAAGGGCAATCTCGTGCTGATAGATTTCATCATCCGTGAAATAATGGGCTTGCAGCACATCTATTTTCTTGGTAATCTGCTTGGTCACCTTTTCAATGGTATCCTTATCCGTCCAAGCGGTAATGGTATATTTATGTACCCCCTTGATGGAGGAGGCCGATACATTCAAACTCTCGATGTTTATCTGCCGGCGGGTAAACACAGCCGTCACCTGATTCAGCAAACCGGCAAAGTTTTCCGAATGAACAATGATTGTATATAGTTTTTTATCCATAGATAGAGTAAATTCTTTAATTTCGCATGACTTCAGCATTCCAACAACATCTGATTGACCGAACCGCCCGGAGGTGTCATCGGCATTACATTTCCTTCTTCCTCCACACAAGCTTCGAGCAGGAATGGTCCGTCAGTCGCTATCATCTCGTCAATCGCTTTTGCCAGCTCCTCGCGGGTCATTACCCTGCGTGCAGGAATATCATATGCCGAAGCAATCTTCATATAATCCGGATTCATCATCGGAGTAAACGAATAACGACGATTGAAGAACATCGCCTGCCATTGACGAACATTGCCCAGGAAGTTATTGTTCAACAGAATCATCTTCACCGGAGCCTTTTGTTCCATGATGGTACCCAGTTCCTGCAGGTTCATCTGCAAGCCGCCGTCTCCCATGAATACGCATACCGTGCGGTCCGGACGTCCAAAAGTGGCACCGATAGCTGCCGGAAGGCCGAAGCCCATAGTACCCAGGCCACCGGAAGTAACAATGCTACGTTCCTTGCTGTATTTGAAATAACGGGCGGACATCATCTGATTCTGGCCGACATCAGTCACCAATATCGCCTCGTTATGGGTAGCCTCACTCACAGCACGCACCACCTCACCCATGCTTAGCGCTTTTCCTGCCGGATGTAATTCCGGACGGATTACCTTTTCCTCTTCCACTTCCTCGTATTGCCGGAAACTGTCAATCCATTCCTGATGGTTGGCGGGTTCCAGCAATTGGGTAACGGCAGCCAGTGTCTCTTTGCAATCTCCCAGGACAGCAACATCAGTCTTTACATTCTTATCTATTTCGGCAGGGTCAATATCAAAGTGGATAATCTTCGCCTGCTTGGCATATGTTTCCAATTTACCCGTCACACGGTCATCAAAGCGCATGCCTACGGCGATAAGGACATCACATTTATTGGTATTGATATTGGGCCCCAGGTTACCGTGCATACCAAGCATTCCTTTGTTCAACGGATGGTTCGTAGGTAATGCGGAAAGTCCCAATAAAGTGCATCCGGCAGGCATTCCGGCTTTCTCAATGAAAGCACGAAGCTCTTGCTGGGCTTCTCCCAGCTCCACGCCTTGTCCTACCAGCACCAAAGGCCGTTCCGCACCATTTATTAATTCAGCAGCCTGCCGTATGGCCTCCGGCTCCATTTCGGGAACGGGAAGATAGCTACGGACATAGTCCACCTTAGTAGGCGCATATTCTGTTTTCTCCACTTGGGCGTTTTTAGCAAAATCCAGCACGACCGGTCCCGGACGTCCGCTCTTTGCCACATAGAAAGCACGTGCCACTGCCCAGGCCACATCTTCTGCACGACGAATCTGGTAACTCCATTTCGTGATAGGCTGAGTAATGCCTACCAAGTCCACTTCCTGAAATGCATCCGTACCCAAGAAGTTCGTCCCTACCTGGCCGGCAATGACAACGATAGGCGTACTGTCAATCATGGCATCTGCAATGCCCGTGATAGTATTGGTAGCACCCGGTCCACTGGTAACCAGACAAACGCCAACCTCGCCTGATACACGTGCAAAGCCTTGTGCCGCATGGGTTGCTCCTTGTTCATGGCGAACCAAGATGTGGTTCAATTCCTTCCGGTGGTCGTATAAGGCATCGAATACCGGCATGATGCTCCCTCCCGGATAACCGAAAATAGTCTTTACTCCCTGATGCTCCAGAGAGCGCATCAATGCTTCTGCGCCTGTTATTAGAGCCTCACCCCGACCCTCTCCTTGGGAGAGGGAGGAAAAGTTACTCTTTTTATTATTATCAGCCATACTTTATCTATTCATTATATTTAAAAGCTCAATAGTAGCTTGAAAAATTTGTTTCATTCTCTCCTCCCCTCGCTTTCGGAAAGGGGGGCTTTTAATCAATCAGCCTCACAGCCCCTTTGTCAGCGGAACTCACCATACTGGCATATGCTTTCAATGCTTTGGAGACTTCACGGTTGCGGGTTACCGGAGTCATAGGGCGTGCTGCAAGCTCTTCATCCGTCAACTTCACATTGATAGAACGGTTCGGTATATCAATTTCGATAATGTCCCCATCCTTAATCTTGCCGATATTACCACCGGCAGCCGCTTCGGGAGAAACATGTCCGATACTTAGTCCGGAAGTACCACCACTGAAACGCCCGTCGGTAATCAATGCACACTCCTTACCCAGATGGCGGGATTTGATATAAGAAGTAGGATAAAGCATCTCTTGCATACCCGGTCCACCTTTCGGCCCTTCGTGAGTGATGACGACGACGTCTCCACTGACCACCTTTCCACCCAGAATACCGTCGCAAGCCGCATCTTGTGAGTCGAAGACTTTCGCCGGCCCCGTAAATTTCCAGATACTCTCGTCTACACCGGCAGTCTTGACAACGCAACCGTCCTGAGCTATATTTCCCTTCAAAACCGCCAGACCGCCATCCTTGCTGTATGCATGTTCCAAATCACGGATACAACCGGTCGCACGGTCCGTATCGAGTTCCTGATAAGACGCATTTTGTGAGCCGAGTACCAGATTGAACTTTCCGGCTGCCGCACTGGAGTATTTCTTGATTGCCTCTTTACATACATTAGAGCTGGTAATACTATACCGGTCGATTGCCTCTGCCAACGTCATTCCATCCACACGGCGGACATTCGTATCGACCAATCCGCCCTTGGCTAGCTCATCCATGATGGCAATGATGCCACCGGCACGGTTAACGTCTTGTACATGATACTTTTGGGTATTGGGAGCCACCTTGCATAAGCAGGGGGTCTTGCGGGAGAGCATGTCAATGTCATCCATCTTAAAATCCGCTCCGGCTTCGTGAGCCACAGCCAACAAATGAAGTACTGTATTAGTGGAACCGCCCATCGCAATATCCAGCGTCATGGCATTCAAAAATGCCTCGCGAGTAGCAATACTGCGCGGGAGTACACTCTCATCCCCTTCTTCATAATATCTAAAGGCATTCTCTACAATCAACCTGGCTGCATCCTCAAATAGTTTCTTGCGATTTTCGTGAGTGGCTACAATCGTGCCGTTACCGGGCAGTGCCAATCCAATCGCTTCATTCAGGCAATTCATGGAATTAGCGGTAAACATGCCTGAGCAGCATCCGCAAGTGGGGCAGGCATGTTGCTCAATCTGTGCCACCTCTTTATCGCCCACACTTTCATCAGCAGATTTAATCATGGCATCAATCAAATCCAAATGCTGTCCGTTCCATTCCCCGGCTTCCATCGGACCGCCTGAAACAAACACAGTCGGTATATTCAGCCTCATAGCCGCCATCAGCATCCCCGGAGTAATCTTGTCACAGTTACTGATGCAAACCATAGCATCTGCCTTATGGGCATTTACCATATACTCCACACTATCGGCAATGATATCTCTTGAAGGCAGGGAATAAAGCATACCGTCGTGTCCCATAGCGATACCGTCGTCAATGGCAATCGTATTGAACTCCGCAGCAAAACACCCCAGTTTTTCAATCTCTTCCTTTACAAACTGGCCTATTTCGTGCAGGTGTACATGTCCGGGGACGAATTGTGTAAATGAATTGACTATAGCGATAATGGGCTTACCCATCTGTTCCTTCTTCATACCATTCGCCGTCCACAATGCACGGGCTCCCGCCATGCGGCGACCTTGTGTGCTGAACGAGCTGCGTAACTGATGCTTCATTTTCAAATCTCCTTTTAATGAAAAAGCCTCTCCCACTATAGTGAGAAAGGCTTAATAAATTATCTTCTAACGTACGAATACATACATAACCTTTCTCACGCTCTTGATGCCACCACCACGACGCGAATAATATGCAGGACTGCCAGGTTAATAGATGTATGTAAATTCATAACTTAATTCTTCTTTTTTGTTTCAAACGTGCTGCAAAGGTAAGGGCTTTTTTATAATCTCCAAACAAATTGAAGAAAAAAATAAGATAAATATGAATAATCGTAAGAAAATATCGCCCTAAAATCCTATTTTATCACTTAACAGTTCTAAATAGAACCATTCAGACAGCCAATATAAATGTATTGCCAATCATTGAAACCATTTAATAATCTGAAAATTACCAAAGGCTCTCTACATCCCGAAACAAATAATTCGTATCTTTGTCTCTTCAAATACTCAAAAAAACAGTATTTACTAATTAAATAAAGATAGAAAATTAATGGAAACAGTAGAAAACAAGTACATCACCGTAGCATATAAGCTGTACTCAATCGAAAACGGAGAAAAAGATTTCGAAGAAGAAGCACCCGTAGAGCATCCTTTCCAGTTTATCTCAGGTCTGGGAATGACACTCGAACCCTTTGAAGCCCAGATAAAAGACTTGCAGATAGGCGATAAATTCGACTTTACCATTCCGGCATCAGAAGCTTATGGTGAATATGACGACGACCATGTCATTGACCTCCCCAAAGAAATCTTCATGATAGAAGGAGAATTCGACAGCGACCGTGTAGTGGAAGGCGCCGTCATCCCCTTGATGACTTCTGAAGGTCAACGCATCAATGGAAGTGTAGTAGAAGTAAAGGAAGACGTAGTTGTAATGGACATGAATCATCCACTCGCAGGTTGTGATTTGAACTTTACCGGAGAAGTAGTGGAAAGCCGCCCGGCTACGAACGAAGAGCTTGCTGAAGTTGCCCGTATGATGGGTGGCGGTTGCGGCAGCTGCGGTTGTGGTGACTGTGGCGACGGATGCGGCGACCATGAATGTGGAGGCGGATGCTGCCACTAAAGAATTAAAAATTAAAGAATTAAAAATTAAAGAATCAGACTACACAGTATTAAGCATGCCGCATGGTAATTCTTTAATTTTTAATTCTTTAATTTTCAAATTCTATATTATTTACTTGTCATTATCTCCAATACCAATTTATCAGTTTCATTCATTCCTTTAGAACCGATTTTTGTCAGATTACGGATACTTTGATCCACATCCTCATCAATAATACCTTCTACGGAAGTTACACAACGGTTTTCCATGGCCATGATGGCTGAAAGCACTGCGGTTGAAACTCCGGTAGTTACTTTCAATGCACAACTGGGTTTGGCACCATCACAAATCATTCCGGTAAGATTGGCAATCATGTTCTGCACAGCATATGCCACTTGTTCATAAGTTCCTCCCATTAGCCAGGTTATACCGCAACTGGAACCCGTGGCAGCAACCACACAACCGCATAAGGCAGATAAGCGTCCCAAACTCTGCTTGATATA
>OHTC01001030.1_pt1 | contig 11546 bp, 6 predicted proteins | sample 1578801 | NCBI WGS metagenome assembly OHTC01 (sample SAMEA3879556, study PRJEB24766) | human gut metagenome | biome: human-associated habitat; feature: feces | place: USA | collected 1985/1987 | reverse complement strand
AACCTTTCCATATTGTTCAGCAAGGGCCGCTGCCGCCTGTTCAGAAAGGAAACGGCCTTCTTTTCCGTCCTTCCAGATTGCGCCACCCATTGAAAAGGCAAGGGCGGCCTCCCCCCTGAGGGCATCCATCTTCTTCATCGTTCTGCGAATAAAGGCCAGATCGGCCTTGGGGCCGGGGCCATTATGGGGACCATGGAGGTTATAGGCCATGACGACATATTCAATGTTCTTCGGGAAAGGGGCACCAAATGGCGCCGACGGTTCCAGGATGACGCGGACCTTGAGATGGCGCCGTGCAGCCTGCGTTTCCAGTTCAGAAAGAAAACGCAGGAAGTGTTCCTGAAGACGGGTATCGCCCTTTTTCCAAAGGGTTTCATAGTCGATTTCGACGCCTGAAAAGCCGTGCTTTTCCGCAAGATCAAGAATGGATACAGCATGCTTTTTGCGGCTCTTTCCGGTTGCAAGAAGGCTGGCTAATTGTTCCGTATCCTTTAAGCGGCTCGTTCCATCTGGGAAAACCACATCATTGACAATGGTAAGATAGGCCCCGTCTGCAGAAATCGCTGGTTTTTGGAACCTTTCAGGGAAAACCAATTCCTTTCGGTCATTAAAATACGCGGCAAAATATGAAATGTCCTGGAGGCGGTCCTGAAGGACCTGGGCTTCTTTTTCCCCTTCTGCCCGGTTCCAATAGGGAATCCATGCCGAAAGGGACAAGTGAGCACTCATGCCTTCCCGGGTGGGACCTACTAGACTCAAAAAGACCATGAAGACCAGAAAGAAAGCCCAGCGGTGTCGATGAAAAGTGATCATAGGGCAGTAAATTCCCCTTTCTTTTAGATATAACGAAGGAACCAATTCAAGATGTCTTCCCAGTATTGCCCGGCTTCATACCGGAACCGGTCAAGGCCAGACAGCTTAAGAGAATAAAGGACCTGCTCCTTTTCGGGATCAAGGCCCGTTTGGGAATGGATAACAAGGTCTTCAAAAGTCGCGTCATACACACTTTCAGCCTGGTTCTTTTGGCTCCAGCTTTCATTTTTCCCCATGTCCGCCCCCAAAAATAGACAACCCGGATCAAGGATCAGGACGGATAGCGGATCAAGGGCTTTCCCATCGAGGGTGATGAGCAGCTGATCATCCTGAAGGGAAAGGGTGAGGCTGTGGCTTTCCCGGGCATTTCGTTCCAGCTTCGGTTCATAGGGAGCAGCCCCCTCCTTGACAGAACGGGCTGGTTTCGCCTTTCGTGCCGCTGCTTTTTGGGCATACCGCTCAGCAGCCTGTCTAGTCGGGGCATAACGGGCAAGTGTCTCATAGTCCTTGACTTCCGCTTCCTTCTGAGCTTCTTCAACAGAAAGACGGGGCCTATCAAGGAGCACATCCACATTTTCCTGCAGGAGCGGTGTATCTTTCCCATGGCGCCGTTCCGTGACGATGAGCCTGCCGCCGCTTAGTTCCACGATAAGGCATCGTGAAAGGTCTTCACTTGCCCGCAGGAACAGCTGCTGACGGCCAAAGGTGTTGCCCGTAAGACGAACGGATAAGCTGAAATTTTGATACGCTTTGCTGCCCAATAGTTCGGTCAGCCCAATGCCATAGGGAGCCGTCGTAAGGATAAGGGAATTGCCCGTGATTTCCGAGGCGCCAGAATAGCGTTTCCACGCTTTTTGGCGCTTTTCGTCACCTTCTTCAAAGGGAATCTTCCCCATGCTTTTCGTATCGGCGGCAACGCGCATCAAAAGGTGATTGACAGGCCATTTTGTACCCGGTTCCAGGCGGGTCAGGTCGTAAGGGCTGCTGTTATGGGCATTGAATGAACTGCCTTCCCGATTGAAATTGATGGTAAAGAGCCGGCGGATCCACTTTTCATTGACCGCGCTCACATCGTCCTGGTTGCCAAATTGGGTGGTGTTGGCATGCATGAGGGCGTAGGCTTCCGGGACAAATCCTAATTCTCGCTGGTACGTATCGCGAAGGTTCATATAATCAAAATCGATCCGCCGCACCATATGCTGGTAGCTTTCCCTTGCATAGCCATCCTTATCGCGGAGATAATCCATGAGGTAATGATTGTAATTGCGTCCCAGGCTGGAACGCAGCATGGAAAACTGCAGCGGCGTCAGCTCGCCCAGATAATTGTGGTAGCGGTCAAAGACGTTGATGAAGTGCAGCCGGTACCCATCACTTCCCATATCCCAGAAGGACGAATCCATGAGGGACTGCATGTCCCGCTTGCTAAGGAACTTGGGATCCTTGGATTCCAGTTTTTCCGCATAGGAAAACATGGTGGCATGGAAATTATATTTTTCCAAGCTCTTTTGGGCAAAAATAGCCGTATCCCGGCGCCCATCCTCAAACATCAAATACAAAGCCCGCGGCGGAAGGCGTTTTCCTTCATGATAATAGGCGGCCACGTCTTTACTGGTGACTGTGACATAGCCGGCTTTCCGAAGGGCCGCCAAATGGTCATTTAAAAGAGGTTCCCCAATAAGGTCCGAGGTTCGCCCCGTCCGGTCAACGCCGCCATAGGAAAGGGCAATGAATCCCGTATTGAGAGTGGAACTTTCCTCATCCTCAGCATAGGGCGTATAGGATTTAAGGAAAAAGAAGGCATAAAAGATCCCCAATAAGACCAAAAGGAGGATAATAAACTGGATCAGGACACGCCGTTTCTTGCGGCGGTCCTTGAGCACCGTATAGGCATGATCTCCAAGGCTCATGGCTTCATCTTCCCTCCTTTTTGGGGTCCTACGTCAGCAGGTGTGGGACGGGTCCCCCAATTGGATTTCCAGAAGGTGAACCAAGCCACGGGCATCTGCCAGAGCAGGACCAGCTCGTAATAGATACAGAACCACAGACCATAAATCCAGGTTGTACTCCGCCGCAAAAAAAGCTGGGCAAGACTCATCAGGGCCGCCATCAGGAACATCCCGACAAAAAAGCCCAAGGGGACAATTCGGTACATGATGGGGACATAGAAGACATTATAGAGCACAATGATGGGAGCAATAATGGGAACCAAAAATCCCATATAGAAGAAAATGGCGGCAAACGGTTCCTTTTTCCACATATAACGAGCCGCAATCAGGGATTCCCGCAGCCAGGACCGTTTCCAGCGCATCTGCTGCCGGAGGAACATGCGGTGGGTATTGGGGACAATGGTGGAACAGATAGCCGTATCCTGATAAGTTGTGCGATGTCCGCGGAGAATAAAGTTCGTCATGCTCCGGTCGTCCCCAAAGGTCGCTTTCTGTCCCAGGAACGTCTGGTGCAACCACGCCTCCTTATGGGCAAGGACAAGATCCTTGCGATAGCACGAAAGCGGTCCTGACAGGCAGGTCACGGCATCAAAGTAGCCTTCCGCCGCTTTCATGATGCGAAAGGCAATATAATAGCGGACAGACTGCATCTTGGTCAGGGAATTGGTATAGGTATTGGCCACGTCAGTCCTACCCGAAACGCCGCCCATCTTTTCGTCCTTGAAGGGTTGGACAAGATTCCTGACGGCATAAGGGTCAAGAAAGGAGTCTGAATCCACAAAGACGAGGAGGGGCTTTGTGGAAAGCTCAGCTCCGCGGGCCATGGCTTCCCTCTTGCCCATATTCTGAGGCTGACGGATCCAGCGGATCCGCTGGTCCGTGTGGAAAAGCTGATCTGATGCGGTCAGGGAATCAATGGTCTTTTGGATCACTTCACAGGAATGGTCCGTGGAATGATCATCGACAACGATGACTTCCAGCTGCTCAGGAGGATAATCTTGGTTGATGGCGCAAAGGATGGTCCGATCGATCCACGTCTCTTCGTTAAAACAAGGAATGATGATGGTGACCCCCGGCGTAAAATCGGGATCCACCTTCATAGGCCGGTAGAGCGCGCCAAAAAGGTAGCGTGATAACAGCAGGGTAGCGGCAATGATGCTATATAAATAAAGAGTCTTGTTGAACCGGAAATAAAGGACCGATTCAGCCCGCATCATGATGATGACAAAGACAACCACAAAAAGGAAAAACGAAGCAAGCCCCAGCATATAGCGGCCGCGTTTTTTATTGGCAAACTCGGCAAGCGTGTCCGCAAACTGCACGCCAATAAAAAGGCCCTCCGCATTCTCTTTATGGAACGATCTAACAACCGTGGCCCCTAGGTCCTTGATTTTCATTTCGTATCCTTCAGGCAGGGTTCCCGGGGTTATTTCAAAAGAAAGGGAAAGCGTTGTTCCTTCAGTCAGCAAGGATTCGTCACAGCCTAGCTCGGCATGAAGAAGCATGCCCGTTGTTGAGATGTCAAGGGCCCGTGCCTTGATACGGTCCTTTTCTACACGGACGGTAACTTCATAATCCACGAGATAGCGCCGTCCCGCAGCATCTTCCCTGATATAGGCACCAAAATCCTCAGGGCCCCGTCCGCCGCCGTTTCCTCTGCGGCGGTCCCGATGGCTGCGCACGCCCGATGCATCCGGCACATGGGATAACAATCGACGGTCTTTTTTCTCCCTCGTGAGGACATCACAATGTTCTTTCACAATCCTTCTCCTACAATCCAACAATCTTAAGGCCCCGCTGTTGAAGGGACTCAATCAAGACCTCTACTTTTTCCGCTAAACTGGCCCCGTCCGAAGCCGCTTTTTCGGGACGGTCCTTGACTGTGGGCGGGTGCTCGATGGGCCCATTTTTCCCGGTTTGGACCTTGGGCTTTTTAGGTCCGCCCACGACGGGAACGCCGCTTTCCACGGCAAGGATGCTCCCCCCACCCACGCCAAGGGCAAATGTTTTGACGTTGTCTTTGGTTGCCATCTGACTGGGGTAAAACAGGAGGGGTGTATCTACATATACGGGAAGACCAGCCGCGGCTGTCCTTACCAGAAGGTCGGCCGTAACCTTCGTTCTTGGGGCCCGCATATATTGCGGAGCTGACCCGGTAAGATCCGTTAGGGCCGTCTGGGCAGCCACAGCTTCCGCCATAAACTTAGCAAGCGGCAGGGTCTCTGCCTGGGCCTGTCCATGGAAGGTAAAGTTTCCCAGCAAATGACCTTCTCCTTTGATCTTGCGCACAAGCTCCTTGTCCATGGCCGCATTTTCCCCTTCTACAAAGAACAAGGCCTTCACCTGATGGCTGCGAAGAACCGCAAGAAGCCGCTCGGTATCCGTCTTGGAGGGCAGTCCATCAAAAACAAGGAGTACCGAAGAAGAGTCAGGACGAGCAAGGAGACGGGCCGGTCCAATGCCCTGTTGATAGCGTTCAACCGCCTTTTTGACGGCGTCTTCCGAAGCCTCGTAGGAAGCAGCCGGTTCAGCCATGAACCGCGTGATGTCCCGGGCATTGAGGTCTTTTACCATTCCCTTGATGACATACATTCCGCCCCCAAGGAAAAGACAAAAGACAAGGCCCAGTCCCACTTTTAGTTTGGTTTCACTTTTCATGGGCACTTCCTTTTATAGACTCCAGTAAAGAAATCCTTTTTCTTCAAAAGCTTTCCGTTCAAACATGCCCTTGACGTCAATGAGGACCTGTTTCTGTCCTGGTTTTGGCCGGCGGAACAAGCTTGCCGCCTCGTCGATCTGCAGCTTTCGGAAGACTTCATGCTGGACCAAAAAAACAATGCAGTCCGCATCATGAACAGCTTCCAAGGGCGTCAGTTCGAGCCCATAAAGACGGCTGACTTCTTCTTTATCGGCACAGGGATCGACCATTTTGGGAGAAAGGCCGCACTTGCGGAATTCCTCATAAACATCGTAGGACCGGGAATTTCGGACATCAGGGCAGTCTTCCTTGAAGGTCATGCCAAAAAGGAAAAGATTGGCCCTGCAGATATCGATCTTGGCCTGCAGAAGCCGGGTCAGGACCTGGCGCACCACAAAACTTGACATGCCATTGTTGATGCGGCGTCCGGCGGAAACAACCTGGGAATGATAGCCCAAAGTTTCGGCCTGGTAGACAAAATAGTAGGGATCGATGCCGATGCAGTGTCCCCCTACAAGACCGGGATAAAAACCCAGAGCATTCCATTTGGTATTCATGGCCTTGATGACTTCCTTGGTCTCAATGCCCATTTGGCTAAAGACCATGGCAAATTCATTCACGAGGGCAATATTGATATCCCGCTGGGAATTTTCGACCAGTTTGGCGGCTTCGGCGACCTTAATGGTGGGAGCGCGATAGATTCCAGCTTCAATGATGGATCCATAGACGTCAGCCACTGCATCCAACGTTTCCCCGTCCATTCCGGAGACAATCTTGACAATGTTGAAAAGCCGGTGCTGGCGGTCGCCCGGATTGATGCGTTCCGGTGAATAGCCAATCTTAAAATCAGGCCCGCAGGCAAATCCGCTTTCTCGCTCCAGGATAGGACGGCAGATATCTTCTGTCACGCCGGGATAGACAGTTGATTCATAAACGACGATACTGCCCCGGGAAAGATGGCGGGCCACAAGGGCCGTTGCCTCTTTGACCGCCGTCAGGTCCGGTGTATTGTCCCCATTGAGTGGGGTTGGGACAGCGATGACAAAAAAACGCGCATCTTTCAGCGCTTCTTCCTGGGCCGTAAACTGGCAGTCCGTTTCCTTAAGGGCTGCGTCCCCTGCCTCCCCTGTCACGTCAACGCCCGCCTTGTAGCGGGCCACCTTTTTTTCATTGGTGTCAAAACCGATGACGTCATAGTGTTTGGCAAATTGGACAGCCAGCGGCAGCCCCACATAACCCAATCCGACGACAGCCAGTTTTGATTTTCTGGCGGTCAGATCGCTGCATAGATCAATAGCATTCATCCTTATTTCCTCTTTTTCCTTTCACTTTGACAGACAAGGCCGCCAAAGACATTCATTTCGTTCCTTCCGTCTTATCCTGATCTTCAGGTTCCTCATTCCCGTAATTCTTGAAATAGTAGGAAAGGCCTGCCCAGAGGGTGCGGCTGCGCGTCCCGTACTGAAGGTCTTCCAAATCATCGTACTCAAGGCTCAGGACCCAGTCGCGGGTCAGCGTGTAGGACAGACCCAGTCCATAGCCCTTGAAGCCATGCATATAATCAGCCACCCCATTCATGGTATGTTCCACGTAAGTTGCCCGCGGCTGGTAGTAATACTTGGCATAGGTATAGAGGTTGCCCTTTTCCCAGCTGTTTTCCTCGCCGCGGCTCAAGGAAAAGACACCGCCGCTGCCGCCGGGCTCTGTTTCATCGTGTCCCAAAAGATACTGGGCTCCCACACGCCACCAGCCACCAAGAGGCATCTCATAACCAAGCATGCCGATGTTCCGGTTGTTGCCCCCATCCATGCGGAACCCGTAGGCCCCTAAAGAGAGTTTGTGCTCTCCTTTTTGGTAAATGGCAGTAAGTGCCGTAACTTCATCGGCCTCATTGACCTTGCCGAAAGCCCCTTCGTAGTACCAGGGATGATGATCGCCATAGGCGACTTGTATGCCCTTGAACCGGCTGTCATAGATATTTCCCTCTGCCAAGGTCTTACCGAAAGCACCGGCCATGACCATGACTTTTCCGACAGCCCCTTTCAGGTAGTACCGATCAAGATCAATGGTCCCGTTCATGCTGTCATCGCCATGGAGGGCCTTCTCGCTTTCAAGCATCCCGATAGCATGCCAGTTATTATCCAGGTTGTAATCCATGTAGATCCTGGCGCGCAGCCGCAGCCGGTCATCAGGGAACTGGATCCGCTTCCGTTCCGGATCGACGGCATGATGGTTGGACGTATCATTGTTATCAATCCGAAGTTCCCCATCAATCTTGAATCTTTTGGATAGATCGACGGCCGGTTCCGGCGTTTCAAGGACGGCGAGGTCCTGAGCGCGTTTTTCCTCATAATAGCCAAGGTCTGCCAGTTCTTCGGCATATTCAGCCTGTTTGCGGGATAGGTCCGTCAAGGTTTCCGTCGGGGCGGACGGGGCTTCTGCCAAATTTTTCCCTTCTTTCAAGATTGCCGCGTCAGTTGATGCAGGAGGAAGAACTCCCGAAGGCGCTTTTTTTGGCGACACAAGGCCTGCCATTTCATCCAGCACCCCATCCCTTCTTGCCGTCAAGGCTGCAAGTTGGCTTCTTGCCGGCTCGAGCCTTCTTTTGATGAGAGCAAGACGGACGCTGGCATCTGTAAGGATTTTTTCCCGATGCGAAGCTTCTTTGTTCAAGGGGGGCCATCACTGCTTCATCGCCGCTTTGAAGGGACGCGTAGATCTTCTTTTTTTCCGTCTCTTCAAGCGCTTGCTGAGCTTTTTCATAGGCTGAATAGGCTCGTTTGTATTCCTTTTCAAGGACGCTTACCATGGCCGCTTCCCGGGCCGTAAGGCGCGACAGTTCAGAAAAGGCTGCCAGCTGTTTTTTCACCGCTTCCTGACGGGTCGGGGCATCCGCCTGAGAAAGGGCCAGTCCCACTTGCCGTGCCGTCTCTTTTCGAGTCGGTTCAGCTTCGGCAGCACGGGGCATCGCAAAAGGGAGGCTTAGGAGCACAATCCCCCAAAGGATTTTAGGATAATCAATTCGATATAACCTCACGTTAATTTCCTTCCGTGGTCACTAGGTATCCATAGGTAAGATCCTTCATTTTCTTACGTTTTTTCTTATCTTCGTACATCCGCTGATCAGCAAGTTCCTGCAGGGCATCCATGTCCTCTGTTTCCGAATAGCGGGCAATGCCCACGGATATTCCACCCAGATAGGACCTACCGTCAATGGACAGGGGCGCTTTGAGGGACTGCTGGATTTCCTGCTTGATCCGGCGGATGTCTTCGGATCCAACAATAGGCAGGAGGGCAATGAACTCATCGCCTCCCACACGGGCAACGACCCCATAATGGTTAAAGATCTTCTGCAAACGTTTGACCCCTTCCTGAAGGACCATATCGCCAAACCCATGACCATAGGCATCATTGCAGTGTTTAAAATCATCCAGGTCCATATAGATCAAGATGAAGTCAAGGTCCCACTTTTGATAATTATCCACAAAATGGGACTGTGTTTCCTTGAACCCTTGGTAGTTCAATGCGCCTGTCAAGGCATCTATAACGCTTTTTTTCTTGAGTTCTGCCTGGATCTGGGTGAAACGGGTCACATCGCGGAACCAAGAAAGACTGCCGACAATTCGTCCGCCTTCAATGAGGGGAATCTTGTTCATCATGACCGTGCGGATCATACCTTTGGCCATGCAGTGGACCTTTTCCTCCGAAATGACCGGAATCTGCCCAAGGAGCATTTCCTCTTCCCGGTAGGTGGGGTCAAATTCTACATTCCAGCCCAGTTCCTCTTCCGACTGACCGAGGATATCATCCAGGGAAGAAAGATTGAAATAATGCAAAAAAGCATCATTGGCCCCCAGGAAGCGGCCCCTGACATCTTTCCAGTACACGTTCATTTCCGGTAAATGGAGCATGGCTTCCCAGAGGACCTCTGGCAAAATGGCATCCATCTTATCCAGCTGGGGAGATGGGACCAGCTTGTTTCGCGCCAAAATAGGTTCCATGGGACGAGGCATCTGGACCCCCATGAAATGGCGCAGGTTGACCGTTCCGCAATAGACCTTGACATCAGAAGGCTCCCCTGAGAGCCAGACCAAATGGAGCTGCCAGCCATTGCGATTTTCCTGTTCACTGCTCGTGACCCTAAAAAAAGTGGAAAGATAGCCACATCCTGATTCATTGATGCGAGTGACCAAAGTGGCTAAATCATAAAACTGCAGAAAGCGCTTCCAATCTTCCGAGAAAACGTGCCGCCTTGCCCATTCCCGCAAAAACAAAGGCAGGGGCAGCCGTTCGATTTCATCGATCACGCTCATTCCCACCTTGATCCGATGGACGGTCTGGGTTGTCAGGTTAAGGGCAAAGAAGCTGTCAAAAAGGGAAAAAATCCCATTCATGATGCTCTGGACAGCCGCCTTTCGATCCTTGAAAGCCGACGTGCGGACACCGGTCAGGATGATGAGAAAAGCTTCCGCTCCATTTGACTCATTTTGGGCAATAGGGTCAATGCGCAGGGTACAGACTTCATTATGACTGAGGACCTCAATGGTGATGCCCATTTGCGTATCCTGACACTGCTTAATGGCCTGCAGAAGGTTCCTACGGTAAAAAGTCCCTGCCTGTCCCATATATTCATTGAAAGCCGCGGAATCACGAAATGCCAGCTGCCCTTCCCGCGCCGTAAAGGCCGCGTTCGTTTCAAGAAGGCTCAGCTTCCCCGCCTGATATTCGACGATGCAGGCAGGCAGGGAGGGAAGGACCAGCCGTTCGTCCTTGCCATGGGAAACCGGTTCCGGCATGGCCTGCACCATGTTGCAGCAGCCTACGGCATTGTAATACCGGCAATTGGATGCCGTTTCATCCGTATCCCAGATGGCAAGATCCAGCAGTTGGGCAAACGGGATGGGCCGGCTGTAGAGATATCCCTGCATCCGTTCACAGCCCACGCTTTGGAGATACTCCAACTGCGCTTCGGTTTCAACCCCTTCTACAAGAGTCTTCATCCCCAGCTGCTTGACCATGGCAATGAGGGCCCCGATGATGAAGTTTCCCCGGTTGATATGGGCACTGCCCACAAGAAAGCGCAAGTCAAACTTGACCAGATCCACATCCAGATCCTTGAGGAGACTCAAAGAGGAAAAACCGCTTCCAAAATCATCCATCCAGACTTCATAGCCATGATCCCGCAGATCCTTGATCTGGTCCTTGAGGACTGATACATCATCACAGAAATCACGTTCCGTAACCTCCACGCACAGAGCATGGTCCGGCACGTGATATTCTGCTCGGAGCCGGTCGAGCTCCCTGCGGATCTCACAATTCTGGAAATCACTGCGGGAAAAATTGATGGAAATGGGCAAATTGACATCGGGCCGGAGCTGAAGGTCCTCATAAAGACGGCAGACTTCTTCGGCAACATAAAGATCCAATTTGGTGATCAGCTGTGTAGCCTCAAGCGGTTTGATGAAGATAGAGGGCAGCAAATGGCCATACTGGGGGTCATCCCAACGAGCCAAGGCTTCTGCCGCACAGGCCTTACAGGTCAAGGTCCGGATAATGGGCTGGAAGAAAACCTTAATATCGTGGTTTTTCAGGGCCTCTTCCAAATGGGTCACCACATAGTGATCAATGGCCAAATGTTTTTGAAGGTCTTCGTCATATTCCCGGTAAACCGCCTGATAGTCCTTTTTGATATGGGCACAGGCTGCTTTGGCATAATCCGAAGCGGTAATGGGGCTGATCTGGGGATTGGAAACAATGAATATGCCTGCCTTTAAGTCAAGCTGATTGTTGCTGCGCAGGGAAAGCGCCTTCTTATGGAGATGGATCAGCCGCTCCCGCACATCCGGGACCCCGGTCACAACCGCAAACTGTATGGAGGCACCGCGCGTAATCAGGGCATCGGGAAAGGTCTGATGGATCAGGGCAGACACTTCCGTGAGCAAATGGGCCCCTTCACTGATATCCCCCTGCATATTGATGAATCGAAAATTTTCAAGATCAAGGAAAATGTAGCAGGCCTTCTTCCCCTGCTGGAGAAGTTCCTTTTGGCCATTACGGGCCATGCGGCCTTTTCTCTTCTGATCCCGGCT
>OHTC01001026.1_pt1 | contig 11558 bp, 11 predicted proteins | sample 1578801 | NCBI WGS metagenome assembly OHTC01 (sample SAMEA3879556, study PRJEB24766) | human gut metagenome | biome: human-associated habitat; feature: feces | place: USA | collected 1985/1987 | reverse complement strand
CGGGGTTGTAACCGCTGCCGTCGACGGGGGCGTTGAGAATCTCGTGCATAGAGATAACCTTTTCGGCGCCCGCGGCAAGCAGCAGACGTTTTGTGCGGAAGCGAGTGTGTATATCCGCGTTGATGACGACCTTTGTGTATTTGAGGATTTCCTGGGGACGGTTGGCAAGAATGATTTCCGCCTTGCCGCCTGCGAATTCCTTGTAAAGTTGAATGTAATCCATTCCGGTGAAGGGGTGTTTGACCTCGCCGAAAGTGTCGTACACCTGTTTTTCGGTGAACACGTCGGAATAAGGATTGACGCCCTTCTCGTCGAGCGCGTCAACGTTCATAAGATGATTGCCCACCTCGTCGGAAGGGTAACTGAGCATAATCACCAGTTTATCCACGCCCGCGGCAATACCCTTGAGCAACATAGAAAAACGGTTGCGGGAAAGAATGGGGAAAATAAGGCCGACGGTGCCGCCGCCCGTTTTGGCGCGCACGTCCTTGGCAATCTGTTCGACTGTGGCGTAATTGCCCTGCGCGCGGGCAACCACCGCTTCGGTGACCGCGAGCACGTCTCTGTCCTGAATGTCGAAACCGGTTGCGGGGTCTGCCGCAGCCGCGAGCAGGCTGTCCGCCGCAATCTTTGCGAGATTGTCGCCTTTTCTGATTATCGGAGCCTTGATACCTCTCGAAATAACACCGACCGTTGCCATAAAACCCTCCTAGGTCGTCACCTCGCGGACAGAACGCCCGCAAGAGAAATCGGAATACGAAATTGAGCGGCGCGCGTGCGCCCTAAAAAACTATACTACACATCGTAAAATCTGTAAACAGATTTATTCGCGCCTTTTCGGACGCCGACAGCCTTGTCGTCAGCGGCGCAACGAGCGCACAAGCGCGTCAAGCGAGTCGATGTCGAAATCGGGCACGTAATCCTCGACCGCCGAGGACAGTTCCTGCGAAAAGCCGTTCGTCAAGCCAGCCTCGAAAAACGCGTCCGTTGCCCGCTCGTACTCCTCCTCGGTTATACGCCTGGAAAGGACGGGGTGTTCCGCCACGGCGGGCGTCGGAAAATACTGCCCCATAAGACTGACGAAAAGGCTGTCGTCCACATCGGCAATCGCGCGCAGAACTCCACGAGTGTTTTCTTCCGCGGCGGGCAGAACGAGGTGCCGCACAATGACGCCCTCGCGCATTATCCCCCGCTCGTCGAACACGTCTTTCGGGCGCTGTCTCCTCATCTCACTTAGCGCCGCAACACTGCGCAAAAAACAATTCTCAACCGCGCCGTAACTGTGCCCGAGAGCGTCGTCCGAGTACTTGAAATCGGGCAACCAGACGTCCACCAACCCCTCGAGCGCACGCAAAGTCTCCACCGCGTCGCAACCGTTACTGTTCCACACAATCGGCAGTTTACTGTGCTTTTTGAATTCTTCAAGTACGGGTATCAGTCTTTTTGCCCACGGAGTGGGCGTGACGAGATTTATATTTTCGGCGCCCTCGCGCTCCAGATAAAGCATAAGCGCGACAAGGTCGTCCCCGTTTACGTTCAGCCCCGAGCCGTGGCGTGACAGCGCATAATTCTGACAGAACACGCAACGCATATCGCAGCCGCTGAAAAACAGCGTGCCGCTGCCGCCCTCGCCCGATATGCAGGGTTCCTCGAAGCGGTGCAATCCCGCCCGCGCTATTCTGAACAATCCGCTCTTTTCGCTCACGGTTAAAGTATGGACGTCGCCGCGCGACTTGTCAACCGCGACGAGGGGGCGACGCGCAGCGCCCGCCGAATTCGCAGTCTCACACCCGTACGGGAACGCGCGCGGAGCGCGAACGGGCGCGCATTTTTTTGTTTTTTGTCGCTCCTAAAAATCCTTGTCAACGGGAAACCTCGGTGATATAATGAGAAAAATGTCGGAAAAGTTCGGCTTGGGAGGGACTTATGTCGCGTGGTATCGCCGCAAAGGGAATTCTGAGACTCTTTCGTGCCGTCTTTGCTTTTCCGTCGGACCGCAGATAACGCACCCCTTTTCGGGGGCGTTTTTTTTGTGCGGATGAGGGTGCAATTCTTTAAGGGAGTATATAAAAATGAAACTCGTCTACGACATCAATGACAAACCGCCTGTCGGCAAACTGTTCGTTCTTGCCATTCAGCAATTGCTTGCAATCCTTGCCGCGACCATAGCGGTGCCGACCATCATCAGATTCCCGCCGCAATCCTCGGCGCAGGTATAGGCACTCTCGTCTACCTGCTCTTCACGCGCTTCAAGAGTCCCGTTTTCCTCGGCAGTTCCTTTGCTTTCATCAACTCTCTCGCGGGCGCAATGGCCTTCGGCTATCTCGGAATCATCGTCGGCTCCATTTTCGCGGGTCTCGTCTATGTCGTAATCGCCATAGTCATTCACTTCGCGGGCACCAAGTGGGTGAGCAAACTTATGCCCCCCGTCATCATCGGACCCACCGTCGCAATCATCGGTCTGTCCCTCGCCGGCAGCGCTATGGGCGATATCGCCAAAGCCAACGCCGACCCCGTCAACGGCGGATACAACCTCGTCGCCCTGCTGTGCGGTCTCGTGGCGTTCTTCACCGTCGTGGTGTGCTCCACCCAGAAAAAGAAAAAATCCCTCAAACTCATACCGTTCATTCTCGGTATCGGCGCAGGCTATGTGACCGCGGCAATCTTCTCCGCGTTCGGTTACGGTTTTGAAGTGGATTACCTCAAGATAATAGACTTCTCGCCCATCATCAACAACTTCGTCGTGGACGGCGAATTCACGGGCGTGACCGCGTTCCTCAACTACCCCGACTTCGCCCTCATCGAAGCAATCAAGGAAATCGTCAACGGGCAGACCACTATAGAAGACGCCGTCCTGCTCAACGGTCAGGGCGTGGCGGAAGTCGCCCTCGCGTTTATCCCCGTTGCGCTCGTCGTGTTTGCCGAACATATCGCCGACCACAAGAACCTCGGCACCATCATCGGCCGCGACCTCGTCGAAGGCGAGCCCGGACTCAAGCGCACCCTGCTCGGCGACGGCGTCGGCTCCATCGCGGGCACCATCTTAGGTATCTGCCCCAACACCACCTACGGCGAATCCGTCATTCCTCTCGCCGGTTATGGCTCTTCTGCAGACCATACCTTCTGCGGTTATGGGCGGCATTTGCCTCACCCTCTACGGTTTCATCGCCGTCAGCGGTCTCAAGATGTTCAAAGACATCGACCTCGGTGAAAACAAAAACCTGTTCGTCGTCAGCGCAATCCTCATCGCCGGTATCGGCGGTCTGTCCATTCAGATTCCCTACGCAATCGGCGAAAACGGTTTCGTGACCAAAGCGATTACCGTCACCTCCATCGCCACCGCTCTCATTCTCGGTATCGTCACCTACGCCGTGCTCAACAAAATCGAAAAGAGCAAACTCGGCAAGGACGACGAGGAAGAGGCAACGAGCGGTGACAGCCTGCCTGCCGCTGCCGTGAGCGCAACCGTTGCACTCGGCGCAGAGGAACAAGCCGAATGCGTCGAAACCGCTCCCGAAGCCGCCAAGGATAACGCCGCAGAGGCCATCGCCGAACCTGTCGCAGAAGAAGCGACGGTCGAAGACGGCGAAGACAAATAACGAATCCAATAACGTATGTTGCGCGGCGACTGCCGCGCAACACGAGGAGGAATATGAAAAACTTTCCCAACGTAACTATCCTCGACCACCCTCTCATCAGGCATAAAATCGCCATACTGCGCGACGAAAAAACGGGTATGAAAGAGTTCCGCGAACTCGTCGAGGAAATCACCACCCTTATGGTCTACGAAAGTTTCAAGGAAGTGCCCACCAAGAAAGTTATGGTGCAGACTCCCCTAGAACTCACCGAACAGACTATGGTAGCCGACAACGCCGTCACCGTAGTGCCCATTCTCCGCGCGGGGCTGGGTATGGTCAACGGCGTGCACACCCTCTTCCCCACCGCAAAGGTCGGACACATCGGGCTGTACCGCGACGAGGAAACCCTCGAACCTCACGAATACTACTGCAAACTCCCCGACGGCATCGAGAACAGCATAGCCATACTTCTCGACCCGATGCTCGCGACGGGCGGCTCCGCCGCCGCAGCAGTGGACTTCCTCAAGGAACGCGGCTGCAAACACATTATGCTTATGAGCATAATCGGTGTGCCCGAGGGCATAGAAACAGTGGCGACGGCGCACCCCGACGTAAAGATTTTCGTCTCCACGCTCGACCGTCAACTCAACGAACACGGATATATTCTGCCGGGACTCGGCGACGCGGGCGACCGCCTTTTCGGAACAAAGTAAAAAATTTTTATCGGGCAAAAACCGCCGTGCTTACGGCGGTTTTTTCTTTTTCGTCCCCGCTTGCCGCCCTCGTCCGTGTTGCCAAAGACGACGCCTTGTAATATAATCCCCGTATGGCTTCTACAAAATCCGTACGCAACAAACTGCCGAAGAAAGTCGCGCTGGTCGTTATGGTCATCGTGATTGTCGCGGCGATAGCGCTTGCCGCATTCTACTTCGCGGCACCCGACAAGTTCAGGGCGACTTTTCCGTTTTTCTTTGACGACGGCACTCCTTCGGGCAACGGCACCCCGCCCCTCGCTCGCGGCGACGGCGAACTTCAGGTCCATTTTATAGACGTCGGTCAGGGCGACTGTATTCTTATCCTCTTTCCCGACGGAAAGGATATGCTCATCGACTGCGGGACAACAAAAGGTGGGGACTTGGACGAAACTCTTGCCTATATTTCCACGTACGTTCCAGACAAGCAACTTGATTATCTGATGCTCACCCACAGCGACGACGACCATGTGGGATACATAAACGAAATTATCTACGAGTACGATGTTGACAATATCTTCATGCCCGATATTTTAGCAATGCCGAGCGGCAGAGTCGCTTCGGCAGAGTTGCAGGCGCAAATCGAAAAGTTGGACAAGTCAAAACTTGCCATGTTCGACGACGAGGACGGAATAGACACCAATGCCTATGCCGAATTCTTCATCGCCGCCTTGTCCGAACCCGACTGTAATATATACATTAACGTAGATTCGGACGAAAACACAAATTCCGTTGTAATAACAGACAACGGATTGCAAGAGCCGACCAATCCCGACACAGACGCAACGTATCGTTTAACCTTCTACTGCCCTACTCAGGAATATTATGACAGTTCCGACCTCAGCAGCGCGGAGGAGAAAAACGCCATCTCCCCGATAGGTATCCTGGAGTACAACGATTTCCGTCTTGTGCTGACGGGTGACAGCAATGAAATCAACGAACCGATAATTGCCGAACGGATAGGCAAGATTGACTGCGACGTCCTGAAAGTTGCCCACCACGGCAGCGAGTCATCCTCTCTCGACGTGTTCCTCAACGCCGTCGATTGCGAATATGCGGTAATCTCCTGCGGAGAAGGCAACTCTCATCATCACCCCCGCCAAGTGGCTCTCGACAGACTGATTGCGCAGGATATGACAATATACCGCACGGACAACAACGGCAACATAGTGCTCACCGTGACCGACGGCGACAATTTCACGTTCAACACCGAAAAGGAAGCGTCACAGGAGCAGAACCGCGACGGCTGGACGGACGAAGAAATAAAAGCCGAGAAAGAAAAAGATTGACGATTCCGCTATTTAATATGGAAAAAACGGCGTTTGAAACGCCGTTTTTTTGTTGTAATTGTTTGTGCCGTCGCTCAGTAACTCTTGGCGAAATAGACGGTTTTGGTGGCGGGCTTGCCGCAATATACGCACTTGTCGCCGACGGGGGTCTGGTCGAAAGGCATAACGCGCGCGCTTGCCGCGGTCTCCGCTTTGATTGCGTCTTCGCATTCGCGGCAACCGCACCACATAGCCTTGACGAAATTCTTGTTGTCGAGGGCGGCGTTGAATTCCTTCATATCGTGGCACACCGTGACGTGAGAATGCAGGAAATCGTGCGACTGACGATACATAGTTTCGTGAATATCGTCGAGGAGCGCGGGAACTTCCGCCGCAAGGTCGGCGAGTTTGATTGTGCCCTTCTCGTGGGTGTCGCGGCGGGAGTACGCGGCGACGCCGTTCTCGATGTCGCGAGGTCCGATTTCGAGACGCAGGGGGGCACCCTTCATCTCCCATTCGTTGAACTTCCAGCCGACAGACTGGTCTCTGTCGTCGAGTTCCACGCGAAGACCCGCCTTGCGGAGAATATCGGCGACTTCGTTCGCCTTCTCCGTGACGCCCGCCTTATGAGCGGCAACGGGAATAACAACCACTTGCACGGGCGCGACGCGGGGCGGCAATTTGAGACCGCGCTGGTCGCCGTGCGCCATAATAAGGGCGCCGATAAGACGGGTGCTGACGCCCCAACTGGTCTGGTAAGGATTCTTTATCTGGCCGTCGCGGTCGAGATATTTGATTTCGAAAGCGGAGGCGAAATTTTTGCCGAGGAAGTGCGTGGTGCCGGACTGCAGAGACTTGCCGTCGAGCATCATCGCTTCCATAGAATAGGTCTCCACCGCTCCCGCAAATTTTTCCTTTTCCGTTTTAATGCCCGTGAGCACTTCGATTGCAAGCACGTTGCGCATAAATTCGCGGTAGACTTCGAGCATTTTCAGGGCTTCGCCGCGGGCCTCCTCCTCGGTGGTGTGGAGGGTGTGACCTTCCTGCCAGAGAAATTCGCTCGTGCGAAGGAAAGGACGCGTGGTCTTTTCCCAGCGGACGACGTTCGCCCACTGATTTATGAGCAGGGGCAGGTCGCGGTAACTCTGCACCCACTTGGAGTACATATCGCAGATAATGGTTTCGGAAGTGGGGCGCACGACGAGTTTTTCTTCCAATTCGGTGTTGCCCACGTGCGTGACGAGCGCGACCTCGGGAGCAAAGCCTTCGACGTGCTCGGCTTCTTTCATAAGGTAACTGAGAGGAATGAACATCGGGAAATAGGCGTTCTTGTGTCCGGTCTCCTTGAACCTCTTGTTGAGCGCCTCCTGAATGTGCTCCCAGATTTCGTAGCCGTAAGGACGGATAACCATAGTTCCTTTGACGGGGCCGTAGTCCACGAGTTCGGTTTTCAGGATTACGTCGGTGTACCAACGCGGAAAATCCTCCGTCATATCGGCGATTTCCTGCACGAATTTATTGTCCTTTTCCATAACTGCTCCTAAGGCAAAAGACGCTCAGATATCGTCGTCCTCGTCGCCCTCTTCTTCGTCTTCTTCGTAATCTCCCTCGTCGAAATCGGGAATGGAATCGTCGAAATCGTCGGGTTCGTCGGACATATTCTCGTCCTCTTCGTCCTCGTCGATTTCCTCTTCCTCCTGCAACAGCGACAGAGAAATCTCGTTGTTGTCGTCATCGTCCACTACGGAATCGGCGGCGTCGTCGACATACTGTTCCCAATCGTCGTCTTCTTCGGCCTTGTCGCCTTTCTTGCCGTACTGGGACGCCTTGCAAGCCGCGCAGACGTCTTCACCTTCGGAAAGATAATTGACTTTGCACACGGGGCAGACTCTCTCGCCCTCGTAAAGATTGTCCTCTTCTTCCTCTTCGATGAGACTAATGGAACTTGCCTTGCCGAGTTCGGCCTTGCATACCTCGCACAAATCGGCGTCGGAAGTTATCCAGTTCAGTTCGCAGCGCGGACATTTTTTGTATTTACCCATCAGCAGCACACCTCGCCACAAGCGGATTTTTCATATATTATATTTACGCGCGCGGGAGTTGTAAACCCTTTTTTGCAAAACGCGCGCTTTTTGCTTCCAAAACTTTCCCGCCCCCTGCGGACAGGCGCGGGAGTACCCTTCGGAAAAAGTCGCGAAATGCCTTTCTTATCCCCCTGCGTCCTGCAACTTTTCACCGCCGTATTTTGCCGCTTGCACCCGAAAAAAACCGCCTTTCGGAAAATTATTGCAAATTTTTCACCATTTTTTCACCCGCATACGACATCTTGTGCCCTCGCAAAACGGACAAACAAAATGTGCCTTTTATAAAAAAATTTGAAAATTTTGTTATGCATTCCGCCTTGTTTTATGTATATTGACTGCACTGCCGACGGCGCGTCCGCGCGTTTCGGTCTGCAGTGCGGCGCGACGGGAAAAAGCGCCCGTTTGCGACATCAAACCGACATTTCCCGCGGCGAAAGGGTGTCCGCGGACAAGGTATAGACACAAAAGCATAATTTTCGACAAAATCGCCCCGATTGCGTCACCTTACGGCACGTAGTCATATTTTCGCGCGTGCTAAAATCGAAATACGAAATCTTCGGAGGATAAAATGAAAAAGACCGTTTTAATAGCCGACGACAATACGGCACTCACACGCAGTTTGAAAGAATTTATCGGGGCTCAGCCCGACTACGAAGTGGTCGGCGTCGCAGGCAACGGCGCCGAAGCGCTGGCTCTGCTCGAGGACGTCACTCCCGACTTCCTTCTGCTCGACATAGTTATGCCCGAAATCGACGGTTTCGGCGTGCTCTCCTCCGTCAAAACTCAAAAAACCACCGTCATTATGATGTCGCAACTCGGCACCGACGCTTTCGTACAGAAAGCCTTCCGTTACGGCGCCTCCTACTTCTTTGCGAAACCTTTCAGTTTCGACGCTCTTCTCAAGACAATGGACGACTTCTCCGCCGAGGAAGCCGCGCCCGCACCCGCGGTTGCGGCGGCACCCGTACCCGCCGCAGTGCCCGCGCCCGCAAACCGCACCAACAGGCGAAACCGCTCGTTGGACGAAAAAATCGCAAACCTCTTCATTTCGGTAGGCATACCCGCACACATCAAAGGCTACCAGTTTTTGCGCGAGGCGATAAAAATCACGGTTGCCGACCCCGAAATCATAAATTCCATTACCAAACGCCTTTATCCTTCCATTGCCGAGGTTTTCAACACCACTCCGTCGAAGGTCGAGCGGGCAATCCGTCACGCCATAGAAGTGGCTTGGAACAGGGGCAAAATCGAAAACATCAACCAGATATTCGGTATGCGTATCTACTCGGCAAACGAGAAACCCACCAACGGAGAATTCATCGCACTCGTCGCGGACAAAATGCTGTTGGAGGGCGCCTGAGAAAATCGCCCGAACGCCCACGCTCCCCGCTATGAAATTCAAAACAAAATCGCGTGCCGACGGCACGCGATTTACGTTGTGCGTTTGAATGCGTTCAAACCCGCAATCCCCGCCGCTTACAGTTCGAGGGACTGGTCGCCGTATTTGATGAATCCGGTCTTACGCATAAGTTCGGACAAACCGAGACATATCGCGGCGGGCAACACGAAACAACAGACTATTATCCCGAGCGCAAGTTGCCAGTCGGGAATGACGCCCGTGGACGCGTCTATCGCCCCGAAAATCCCCACCAGGCCCGAAGTGCCCATACCGCCGCCGACCGCATTGCAGCGCAATGCAAACACGCAGGTGGACATAGGTCCCGCCACCGCGCTCGCCACCACGGGCGGAATGAGTATGCGGGGGTGACGCATAAGGTTGGGAATCTGCAACATACTTGTGCCTATTCCCTGCGCAATGAGCCCGCCCCACTTGTTTTCGCGGAAAGACTGCACCGCAAAGCCCACCATATGCGCCGAGCAACCCACCATTGCCGCTCCGCCGGCAAGCAACATAGCGTCGTAGGTTTCGAACGCGATTTCGCCCGCCGCATAAGCGGTGATGACGGGAGTTGCCACGGCAAGCCATATTGCCGCGGAAGACGTCGGCAATGTCAGCAGGATTCCCATTACCACGGCTATGACGATACCCATAACCGCGGGGGTTGCCATAGTAGCGAGCGCTATGCCCTCGCCTATAAGATTGACCAGTTGTATGAAAGGCCACGCCGCCCACACGGCGAGAAGGCAGACCACGAACATAACCAGGGGCACCACGACTATGTCCACTTTCGTTTTGCCCGCCACGAGTCTGCCAAGTTCGATTGCCAGCACGGATACGACATAGGCTCCTATGGGATTGCCGGGAGCCGCGGGTTTGATGCCCGCAAGCACGGTGGCGACGTCCGAGGAAACGAACCCGCCCGTCACGCCGCCGACCACGGAATCAGCAAACGCGCCGACAAGTCCTGCGACCGCCGCCGTGAACATAACCAGTTTGGGCGCTTTGAGCGCGTGCGCGATACCTATACCGATACCCGCCCCCATAAGCATTTTCGCAATGTTTGCCACGGCGACCACGGCACCGCCGACCGCAAGCCCCGCGTCGGTCCCCGCCGCCTGAATCCAACTGCCTATCTGTCCGAGAATGGTACCCGCTATGAGCGTGCAGAAAAGCCCTTGCGCCATACCCGTGAATGCGTCGATAAAATAGCGTTTGCAGAATTTCTTGAGCAGAACGACAAACCTGCTCCAACCGGAAAGCGGACTTTTGTCGCCGTTTTCGTCATCTGAAGTGCCGATTTTGTCGTTTTGCGGAACGTCTGCGAGGTCTTCCGACGCTTCCGCCCCGTCGGCTTCGGCACAATTCGTTTCCCTGCGGTATTCTTCCGCTATAAGCATTTCGTCGGTCAACCCGCCCTTTTCCCTCTTGTCGGGCTCGCGGGAGCCGATTCGGTTTCTATCCTCGGTGTTCATCTTCACCCTCCGCCGTTTTTGCCATTGCATTGACTGCAAACTCGAATGCCTTTACTGCAAGTTGCACGGGCGACGCCTGCGGTACGCCCGAGCCCTCGGAGCCGTAATCCTTTGCCGTCAGCATAACCACGTCGCAACCTGCGCTCGCGAGCGCCTCGGCAGAATAGCCGTGCAGCGCGTTGAGTTTGCTTTTTATGCTTTCGTCCGCGGGTACCGCGGCACATTTGATTCCGCACTTCTCCGTGGCCTTTTCGACCGAAGTCATCGCCGTGCGTGAAAATACTTTACCCCGCAGAGCGTCCTTGCGCACGAACTTGAAAGAGTCTCCCGTAATGTCCCCGAACACCACGGCTTTTCCTCCCGCGATTTCGGGGTGAGCGGCGGCGAAAGCGCGCGAACCCGCGTGCGCGGCGTATTCCGCGCCGAAAGAGGCAAAGCAAACGCGCGTACCCTCGGGAAGCGCCTCGGGATGGGAAAGGAAGTATCTGTAAACGCAAAGCGCCGCGGCGACTCCCGCGTCGTTGTTTTCCCTGACGTGACGGGCGGAAAATGAAAAGTGCAACGCGAGCGGCACTATCCCCGCCGCCGCGCACACGCAGGGGAATATCGCGAAAACGACTATCTCGGCGGTGGTGTCCGTGCCGAGCGCCATTTTGAGAATGCAGAACAGTACAAAAGATACAAGCGAGCACGGCAGGGCTACGAACACCACTTTACGCACTCTGTCGAAGTTGGCGAAATAGGAGCCCGGCGCGCTGCTGTGCGTGGCGGCGATGACCAGAATTTTGCCTTTCTCCTGTTTTTTCGAAGGAAAGTTTTCGCTGAAAACGTTATACGCCACCCTGCCCGGCAAAACGGAACAGAGCCTGCGCGAACCGAGGAACATTCCGCCCGTGACCGCGATTCCGGCCACCAGGACGCCGAGAGAAAGCGCCGTGACGCCGATTCCCGCGGCACGGTCTCCCGCGAACGAAACGAAAAACACGACGAGAGCGAGAAAAT
>OHTC01001020.1_pt1 | contig 11588 bp, 8 predicted proteins | sample 1578801 | NCBI WGS metagenome assembly OHTC01 (sample SAMEA3879556, study PRJEB24766) | human gut metagenome | biome: human-associated habitat; feature: feces | place: USA | collected 1985/1987 | reverse complement strand
CAGTTTGTCGCCGAGTTTGGCGTAGAAGCCTTCAATATTTTCCGCGTCCTCTTTCCAGAGGGTCTTGTCGACGGTGAGCAGATTGGCGATGTCCTCTTTGGTCATATCCAGACCTTCGAGGTTGATATCCTCGGGGTTGGGAACGTAACCGATGGGGGTCTCAACCGCGTCCGCGGTGCCTTCGGTGCGACGGATAATCCAGTCGAGCACGCGCATATTGTCGCCGAATCCCGGCCACAGGAAGTGACCTTCTTCGTCGGTGCGGAACCAGTTGACGTTGAAGAACTTGGGCTTCTTGGTGACCTTGTCGCCCATCTCAATCCAATGCGCGAAATAGTCGCCCATATTGTAGCCGCAGAAAGGCAGCATTGCCATCGGGTCACGACGCACCACACCGACCGCACCGCTTGCGGCCGCGGTGGTCTCGGACGCCATTATGGAGCCGACGAATACGCCGTGATTCCAGTCTCTCGCCTCATAAACCAACGGAGCGGTCTTCGCGCGACGGCCGCCAAAGATGATTGCGTCGAGCGGGACGCCCTGGGGGTCTTCGAACCTGTCGGAAATGCAGGGGCAGTTCTTGGCGGGAGCGGTGAAACGGGAATTGGGGTGAGCGCCCTTGACGCCGTTCGCCCTGTCTTCCGCAGTCCACGGATTGCCCTTCCAGTCGATTGCGTGTTCGGGAGGATTCTTGTCGAGGCCTTCCCACCACACGGTGTTGTTGTCGGTGTTGAGCACCACGTTGGTGAAGATGGTGTTCTTGCGGGTGGAAGCCAGCGCGTTGGGGTTGGACTTCGCGTTGGTGCCGGGAGCGACGCCGAAGAAACCGTTTTCGGGGTTGATGGCGTACATTCTGCCGTCCGCGCCCACTCTTATCCAGGCGATATCGTCGCCGACGGTGTGAACTTTATATCCTTTCTTTGCGAATTCCTCGGGCGGAATGAGCATTGCGAGGTTGGTTTTGCCGCAGGCAGACGGGAACGCCGCCGCGATATACTTGGTCTCGCCGTTGGGCTTCTCGAGTCCGAGAATAAGCATATGTTCTGCAAGCCAGCCTTCCTGACGTCCGAGATAGGAAGCAATACGGAGCGCAAAGCACTTCTTGCCGAGCAGAACGTTTCCGCCGTAACCGCTGTTGACGGACATAATGGTGTTGTCCTCGGGGAACTGGCAGATGTAACGCTTTTCTTCGTCGATGTCGGCTTTTGCGTGGAGACCGCGCACGAAATCGTCGCTGTCGCCGAGAGTGTCGAGAACGTTCTGTCCGACGCGGGTCATAATGACCATATTGAGCACGACGTAAATGCTGTCGGTGAGTTCGATACCGATTTTGGAGAAAGGAGAACCCACGGCGCCCATAGAATAAGGAATGACGTACATCGTCCTGCCCTTCATTGCGCCCTTGTAGATTTCCTTGAGCATCTTGTAGGCTTCGTCTTTCTGCATCCAGTTATTGGTGGGACCGGCGTCTTCCTTTTTCTCGGTGCAGATGAAAGTGCGTCCTTCAACGCGAGCCACGTCGTTGACCGCGGTACGATGCAGATAGCAACCGGGGAGCAAATCCTGATTGAGTTTAATCATCTCGCCGGTAGAAACCGCTTCGGCACGGAGAGCCTCGAGTTGTTCCTCGCTGCCGTCGATGAGCACGACTTTGTCGGGCGTGCAAAGAGCAACGCTTTCTTCGACAAACTGCTGAACTCCTTTGCTTTGAAACTTCATATTACCTCCGAGCGACGCGCCGTCGGCACCCGACCGACGACAAGTCGTCAAAATGTTGTTGCGTTTTCGGTGCGCGCGCTCCCGTACGTACGGGCGCTACGGGCGCGCATACGCGCTTCCTTAAAATATTACAACCACACCCCGCAAGGTGTCAACCTAATTTCACGCCGCCCCGCCCACCCAAAATTTTCTCCCAGTTAGCAATGCGCGCCGCCCTGCCGTCCGCCCGTCGCTCCCGCCCGCGCCAAACCCGCACCCAACCCCGCACCCAACCGCCCGCCCCATCACCCCGACTTTGTGCCGATGCGCCCTCGCGCCCACTCCGATAAAGCCCGCATACGCTCGACGAAAATAACGTCAATCAAACGCGCACGCCGTCGGACAACGTTTTCTAGCAGTCAAACCCGACAGCAATATATGAGACATCGACAACAATCCCGTCACGGCACACCCACCCGTCCGCTCACAGCGTCGTACGCCTACGCAAACAAACATTCTCCGCACCCCGCAGACGGTCGTACGACAAACCGCGGCAAACGCGCCGCTCAACTGCCCCAACAATTATACATTTCTCAAATATTGCGCCGAAAATTGCCCCGCAAGACACACAGGAGACTAACGCAATGCTCGACAGATGCCGAACCGAGCAATACCCTGCACGCCCGCAACAAACCCTCGCCACGCCGCTCAATCGAAGAAAATTGTCAAATAGTACTCTAAAAAAATGCGCTTTTTATAAAACCTCTCTCAAAATCAAATTTTTCGAGAGTACTCATTTCTAAAATGTAAAGAAAACGAGAATGGTTTTGCGGTGGCAAACGGCAAAAAGCGCCCCGTCGGAAAATTGCGGAGCATTTTCTTTCTCCACGTAAAAATCCGCCGCATTTTATCAAAAAGCGGCTATTCACAGGCAACAGCGAGTTTCCCGTCGATGTTGCGCGCAATAACAGCATTTCACATATTGCGCCCACTATTTGAGCCGTTTCAGCCGTATAAAGGCTTTTTTCTCTCATCGTCCCTATTTATCGCCTTATCGGTCGATTTCGCTCGAAACAGACGCCGAACCCCGCTCTGCCGACCGCCCCCGCTCCGTTGTTGCATTTTTGCCTTATTTCGGCACCGCAATAACTGATAATGCAAAATAATGCCTTTTTACAGGGAAAACTGCAATTTGCGAGACTTTTTGTCCCCCACTTCCTCTCGGGAGAGCGTATCGCTTTTAACCACGGCGCTTGCGCCCTCCCTCTTGAAATATGCGCCCGCAGGCGGTATAATTTGTTTAACTCAAACCGAACAAAGGGGATACGAATATGAGTATCGGAGCAATAGTCGGAATCGCAATCGCCGCCGCCGTAGTGCTGTTCTTTTTTGCGCTGGGAATTCGCACCGCGCTGAACAAGCCGAAGAAACTCCCGGGAAAAGCCGACGAACTTCCCGTCATCGATAAGGCGGCAGCCGTGCGACACCTGCAGGAAGCAATCCGCATTCCCACCGTGTCTATGGTGGAAGAATACGTCGACAACGAACAGCCGTTCCTCGATTACCGCGACTGGCTTGCCGAGACGTACCCGCTTCTGCACGCCAAAGCCGAGCGAACCATTATCGCGGGTTACAGCATCATATATCATCTTAAGGGCTCCGACCCGACTCTCAAGGGCGGCTGCTACCTCAGTCACATCGACGTCGTCCCCGCACCCAAGGACGGCTGGGAATACGACCCTTTCTCGGGAGTTCTCACCGATGACGGATACATCTACGGCAGAGGGGCGCAGGATATGAAGTCGCATATGATTGCGCTGCTCGAAGCCGTGGAGTATCATCTTGCAGCAGGCAAGGTTTTCGACCGCGACCTGTATCTGTGCTTCGGTCACGACGAGGAACCCGGCAATTCCACTTCCGGCGCCGCCAACATAGTCAGACACCTCAAGGAAAAAGGCGTGGAAATGGAGTTCGTGATTGACGAGGGTGGCACGGTGCTTGACGGCAAACTGCTCGGCGTACCGCACACCGTCGCGCTTATAGGCGCGTGCGAGAAGGGCAACGGCGACCTCGAACTGGTGGTGAACAAGGCAGGCGGACACGCCTCCAATCCCAAACCTCCGACGGCGGTCGGCGTCCTCTCCGAGGCGATAGTCAAAGTCGAATCCCACCCGATGAAAACACGTTGGACCAATATGACGAAAGAGACTTTCAAAGCCCTTTCGCCTTACTGTACGGGCGTGTTCAAATTCGTGCTTACAAACCGCGACGTGTTTTCCCCCGTCGTAAAGTGGATATTCACAAAAGCGGCTCCTATGACCAACGCTCTCGTGCGCTCGACGTTTGCCCCGACTATGCTGTGGGGAAGCGACGCGCGAAACGTCATTCCCAAAGAGGTCAAGGCAAACATCAATTACCGTATGATTACGGGAGAAACCGCGGACGACGTCAAAGCCTATCTCGAAAAACTGCTTGGCAAAGACGTTTCGGTCAATCTTTTGTCCTATTCCAACCCCTCTGCGGAAGCGGACGTGCATTGCACGGCGTACAACAGGCTTGCCGACACCATCACGCGCACTTTCGACGACATAGTGGTCGCGCCGTATATGTTCATAGCGGCTTCGGACGCGCGTTTCTACAACCCGCTGACGGACAACGTGTTCCGTTTCGGTCCGTTCATCAATTCGCTGGACGACCAGTCGCGCATACACGGAATCAACGAACGCCTGCACGTCGACCAGTTGGAACGCGCCACGCAATTCTTTGTCAACTGTCTCGACAGTATGCTCGCAAAATGACCGCGCCGAACACGTGTAATTAAAGTTAATTTAAAAAATCAGGCAAACCGCTATGAACACACCCCCCGTCGACGCGGAGGGTGTGTTTTTTTTGCGTCCGGGCACACGCGCAGACCGGCGGCGGCGCCCCGCGGCGAGGGCACGCAAGCACGACGGCGAGCGCGCGAACGCGACGGTGCGTCGCCCGTCCGCGCACTCCGTGTGGTTTTACGCGCACCATTGTCCCCGTCCGCGCCTGCTTCGTCGCTTTTGTGGCACGAAACAGGCGGGAATACTACAAGTTGCGACCCGCAAAAAAATTCCGCCAAAGTATTGAAATGTTGCCCCCGTAATGATAGAATTCTACTTCCCGAGAAACGCAAACTCATTGACGTCCGACAGTACGCACGGATTCGGATTGCCGTCGCGACGGACAGGGAGAACTGAGAGTGGATTACGAACGCGAAGGGCTGTCGACATTGGACAGCAAAGTACAGAAACTGATAATTCTGTTCGTATTCGACAGGATGGCAATTCCTCTTTCGGAAGCCACCCTGCTTGAGATTTGCTCTTCGGAAAACAACTGGCTGTCCTATATGGATTGCAAGCAGTATCTCTCGGAACTGGTGGACACCAATCTTCTTTACCGCGTGCCCAAAAGCGACTGCATAAGCATAACGCAGGACGGCGTAGGGTGTCTGGCGCTCTTCTTCACCCGCATACCTTCGTCGGTGCGCGACGACGTCAACACGTACGCCCGCGAAAACAGAATGCGCTTCAAGAAAAAACAGTCCTATTTCTGCGACTACTCCAAGAACGCCGACGGCACCTATACGGTCATAATGAAAATCAACAACGACATTTCCACGCTTATGGAAGTCAAACTTGTCGTGGGCAACCGTCAGCACGCCAAGTACATCTACAAAAACTGGGTGGACAAAGCGGCGGGAGTTTATTCCCTCATTTACGACTCGCTTCTGGACTGACGGGCGCTCCCGAGGTAAAACACGAATCGTGTACCTAAAAACGAAGAACGGCGCTGCCTGTCCCTGCCGCTTCGGTATCCACGCAAAACAAAAACGCACCCCGCGGGGTGCGATTTCCTTTGACTCGCGAACCTTTCGCACGGCGGCACCCGCTGCACAGGTGCTCAGTCGAGCGTGACGAGAATCTTGTTATACTGATAGGGGTATTCGGCGCATTGCTCGACCATCTCGGGAACGTCGTCGAAACCTATCCGCGTGCTGATGAGCCCCTCGGTCTTGATAATGCGGTTTGCAAGCAGGTTGATTGCCGACGACATTTCGCCGTAGCCGTCCGCCACGCCTATCACGCGCAGTTGTTTTGCGAGAATATCGCTGACGTCGATGTTGTGCCCCGAGCGCACGGAGTATCCCGCCACCACAACCTCGCCTTTGTCCTTGACGAGACGGAAGGCGCAATCGAAAGGAACGCCGTCGCCGACATAGACGGAAACTTCCGCCATTCTGCCGCCGGTGATTTCCTCCACGCGACGTTCGAGATTGTCGTATGTGGGATTAAGCAGATAATACACACCCCACGAAGCCGCAAGCGCCAGTTTCTCGGCGTCAAGGTCCACCAGAATGGGTATCATCTGGTAATAAAGCGCAAGTTGCGAAAGGATAAGACCGAGCGTGCTGGCTCCGACTATCACCACGAAATCGCCTTTGTCGGCGTCAAGGGAATTGAGGACGTTGTTGCCAAGAGCGATATATTCCGCAAAAATCGCTTCGTCGTCGGGGATACCGTCGGGAAGCGCGTAAACATTGTCTTCGGGCACGGACACAAAGTCGCTGAGAAGTCCGTCGACGTCGACGCCGAGCACCTTCACCTTGCCCACGCCGTGCTCCTCGTAACGCACGAAAGGACTGACCACGACACGGGCGCCGAGTTTGAGACCGCTGTCGCCGTCGTCGCTGGAAACGTACGCCACGGCGGAGTGTCCGGGCACGACCACCTTATTATCCTTCTCGGAATCGCCGTCCGCGGCGAAATACGCAAGGTCGGTCGAAGATATTGCCACCTTCGACATCTTCAGTTTGATTTCGCCTTCCTTTTTGGGCAGAACACTTTCGACGAGTTTAATCCGATTAAGGTTCTCGATGTGCCACGCTTTCATAATCCACCCTTTGCCCCTCGGGAGCATCCTCCGCGAGAAATCAATGCTCAGTTATGATACCACATTGCCGCCTCTTATGCAAGCACGCACGCGGGAAGCGGGAATTTCAACAAAGCAACATCGCTTCGGCAGGCAGCGTAAGCACCTTGTCGTTGCTGCCTTCGATGACGTGCGCGTGTCTTTCCATTGCGGCGTCGGGAATGAGATAAACGCGTCTGCCTCGCCACACGCCCGCAAGTTCCCTTGCCATAACACGGGAGGAAAACGCCTCTTCGCAAACGTCGGGATGCGCGCGGACTATCATAGATTCGAAACGGTGCGCCAGCGTGAAATCGACCATTGCGTCGCGCAACTTGATTGCGAGGTGCGTCCTGGACACCACGTAACCGCCGCTGCAGCCGCGGCAAGGCTCCAGCATAAAACTGTCCGCTGGCAGGCTTGTGCGCTTTCTGGTGAGTTCCACCAGCCCCAATCCCGTCATTCCGACGGCGGTTGTCTTGCGTTTGTCCTTTCGCAGTTCGGCGCACAACGTCTCCATAACCTCGGCACGGTGATTTTCGTCCGCCATATCTATAAAGTCTACGATTACTATGCCGCTGATATTGCGCACGCGCAGTTGCCGCGCGATTTCCGTCGCCGCCAGCATATTGGTCCTGAACACGGTGTCCTCGAGGTCTTTGACTCCGACATATCTTCCCGTGTTCACGTCGATTACGGTAAGCGCTTCCGTACGGTCTATGACGAGATAAGCACCGCCCGCCATATCGACGCGCCTGTACGACAGTTTGTCAATCTGCGCGTCCAGCCCGAAATGCCTGAAAATGTTTTCCACGCCGTCGTACGCTTCAACGCGCGCTCTCCTGAGACGGCTTCTGAGCGTATCCGCAAGGGCGGAATCGTTGACCACAACGCTGTCCGCGCCGTCGCAATAACCGTCTCGCACCAGCCTTTCCACAAGGTGCGCCTCGCGGAAAACGACCGAACCCGCTTGCGCACCGGCATAATCGCGCTCCACTCTCCGCCACAGCGACACGAGGTATTCCACCTCGTCGATGATGTCTTTCTCCGCCGCGCCGTTTGCAGCCGAACGCACTATGAAACCCATATCTTCGGGACATACCGACGACACCAGTTCTTCGAGCGACGCGCGCAGTTCCGCGTCCTCTATCTTGCGCGAAACGCCGTGAACGCCGCCGCGCGGCATAAGCACGACGTAACTGCCCGGCAAGGTAACGTCGGTGGTCAAACGGGCGCCCTTGAGATTGAATTCTTCCTTCTCCACCTGACACATAATAATGTCGCCCGCAGAGAGTTTGCGAACGGGCTGACCGCCTTCGCCGTCACCGACGTAAAGAAAACCGTTGCGCGGCAGACCTATGTTGACGAACGCGGCGTGCATACCCGCAAGGACGTTTTCGACCTTGCCTTTGTAGATATTGCCCACCTTGCTGCGCCTCGCCACTCTCTCCACCCCGAACTCGGTCAGTTCGCCGTTTTCGGTCATAGCGGCGCGAACGAAAAAGGGATTGTAATCAATGTAAAGTTTTTTCATCTTCACACCCTGCGTATATGCCGTAAAAATTCGATTTCTCTTTCACTGCGCGAACGCAATCCGCACCACGGTTTTCCGCGGCGCAAAACGTATGCCGCGTTCGGCGCGTAAACGGCGGCGCGCCGAAAAACCGACGTATGTCTCGCCGCTGCTGCGCCCGCAAAAAGGCACCCGTATGTTTTCCGACGGGCAAAACACCGAAAACACGGGCAAGCGAACCGCCGCCCGTATCGGTGCGAAAACGCGGCTCCGCAAAGGGAACCCCGCAAAATCTATGTGAAAAAATTAACATCAGATTTCCCCGCGGAACACCGCGAGGAGGATACGCCTAGTCGTTCATAACGAGCGCGGCGGCTCCCACTATGCCCGCGTCGTTGCCGAGAGTGGCGGCGACAACCTCTATGGGCGGATTGTACCCGGCGCTGTGCACGTTCGCCTGAACGTATTCGCGCAGAGGCTTTATGAGAGTGTCGCCCTCGCGGGAGATTGCGCCGCCCACGATGAACACCTCGGGCCAGAATATGTTGGCGAAGTTCACAAGCCCCGTACCGATATAAGAAATATAGGTGTCAACAACCTCTTTCGCCACTTTATCGCCACGTTTCATAGCAATGAACGCGGTTTTTCCGTCAAGCCCCTTCTCTGCCGCTATTTCGTTCATAAGACTTTCGGGGTGCGCTTTCATCGCTCTTTCCGTCTGTCTGATGAGTGCCGAAACGGAAGCGTACGCTTCGTAACAGCCGCGGCTGCCGCAACCGCACATCTCGCCGCCCATACAAATGCAGGTGTGTCCGCCTTCCGCTCCCGCCGAGGCGTTGCCGGTAATCAGTTTGCCGTCGCAGACTATGCCCGTGCCCACGCCCGTACCGAGGGTGACGGTGAAACTGTTGCGCGCGCCCTTGCCTCCGCCGAAGAGCGTTTCGCCGAGCGCGGCGCAGTTGGCGTCGTTGCTTATTCTCACGTTCTTTATTCCGAGTTTTTCCTTGATTATCGCCGTGACGGGAGTGCGCCTGAAATTGATGTTGCAACTGTAACGCACTTCACCCGCGGCGTCGTTGACGGAACCGGGAGACCCGATGCCCACTCCGCCGATTTCGTCGGGCGCAAGACCGTTGTCGGCAAGCAGACCGCTCACGAGACCGGCGATATCGCCGACGATTTCTTCCGAAGCGTTCTTAGCCCTGGTAGGCACGGTCGCGCTTGCGACTATTTCGCCTTTTTCGTTAACGAGACCCGCTTTTATCGACATACCGCCGATGTCAACGCCGACATACAACATAACTTTACTCCCACGCGGGCGCGAGCGCGCCGCGAAATCTTTTTCGCAAATATACTAGTACAAATATCCCGCCAAGTCAAGGCGGTGAACAAAAAGCGGAAAATGGTGAATAAGTCGCCCTATCCTGCGCAACGGCGCACGGAAGACGGACGTCGACGCGAGGCCGCCCGCACGGGTTGTGCAGGGGTTTGCTCTTCGTTTTCGCATTCCCGCAAAGTGCGGGACAACCTGCCGCGCGCGGCAAGCGTGCGCAACCGTTCTTCCGTGACTTCTCCGACGCGAACGGGCGCGCCGTCCTCCGGGACGTCCACCACCTCGAAGACCACGTGCGTGCGGCTGTCTATATGATGAAAAAGCCGCGCAAGAGGAATGTCGCGCGATACCGTCACTCTCTTTTCGGTGACGCCGTGGGAATATTTTTTGCTTTGCGCCGACAGAACGCTCACGCACGAAGCCTCGCGGGAGCCCACCGTCGCGCCGTAAAAGAGGAACACCGCAATCACGCAGAACGTGAAATTCATTCCGAAAAATACCGACACGACGAACAGCACGAAGAAAACGACGCTCACCGCTATGCCCGCCACCTGCATTATTTTGAGCGCAAGCAGACGGTTGCGGGCGCGCGACAGCACCACCATAGAACCGTCGAGCGGATAGACGGGCAACAGATTGAACAGCCCGATTGTAAGATTGGCAAGCAAAAAAGCCCGCGTATACGGATAGACGGCGGGGAAAAGCCACCACACCCCCGCGGTCATAAGAGCGGCGACAAGACTGACCGCGGGCCCCGCGATTGCGCCCGTGCGTCCGTCGAATTCCTCTTCGGCGCTCATTGCCGCTCCGAACGGCAACAGCACCACCTGTTTTACGGCATATCCTCTCGTGCGAGCCGCCAGCGCGTGACCCGCCTCGTGCAGGAGTACGGCCACAAGCGTCCAGACGAAACCGAGCGCCTGCCCCGTCAACACCAGTACGAGAGCAAGCGCGAAAAAGAGAGGATGGACCCTGAATTTCATTTAGAACATTGCCGCAAGCGCATTGCCGAGAGTGGCGACTCCCTCTATGGACGACGCACGGAAAAGACCCGCGAACAGAAATCCGAGAGACACGAACACCCCGATGGTCACGGGTATGAGCGCGATGTCGAAAATGTCGAGCGCGCCCGCCAGACGACGACGTTTGGGTTTCTTCGCGGCGTTGACTTCGTTCTCGACGATATTGTTTTCGGTCACTTCAACTTCGATTTTTTTGGTACGGTCGAAATCCATAAACTCACCTCGCATTACCGTATGCGGCAAACGCGGGTTGTATACCGACCTTTTCACATTTCCGGTCTGGGCAGGCTTTCCGTCGTGCGGAAACGTCGAATGTCATCGGCGCGCGCCGACACCGTTACCGCATATCCGCCGTCGGCGTTTACGGCAACCGTGAGTTCGGGCTCGTCGGAAAGTTCGAAATAATCTTTCAGAACCCGTCCGACGTCGCGTTTCAACGCCGAAACGAAACCCGCGTCGCCTATCTTGTCCTTGGTGAGCATCTTCCTCAATCTTTCCTGCATCTCTGCGGCGTGTCTCAAAACCATCTCCTCCTCTTCCTCGGCTTGCGCAATTCCGCCACTTTCTTTTCCCGCCTGGCAACGTTTGAGGCAAGTCTCTCGTACGCCCTTTCCGACAGGGCAAAATCGGGCACTCTGCCCAATTGCTGGTAAAGTGTAATACAATCGTCTTCGGGTATTGCTCCGACGGCGGGAGTGCGCAACAGCCCGCAAACGTCCTCCACGCTCATCATCTCGCCGCGCGCCACCATATCGGGGCGTATGCGGTTGACCACCACCGACACGTCCTCGAGACGGTAGGCGGCGAGCAACGAAACCACCTTGTCCGCGTCACGTATGGCCGAAGCGGAAGGCGTGGTGACGACGAGGGCTTCGTTTGCGGCGGATACGGCGCGGTGAAATCCCCTTTCGATACCCGCGGGACAATCTATCAGGACGAAGTCGGCGTCGGGAACGTTGTCGACAAGCGCACGGAACGCCTGCGCCGAGATTTCCTCTCCGCCACCCGTGGACGGAAGCACGCGCGCCGCGCTTTCGTGGTCCTGCACAAGCGCCTGATATACCGAACATCTGCCCGCCAGCACGTC
>OHTC01001006.1_pt1 | contig 11747 bp, 10 predicted proteins | sample 1578801 | NCBI WGS metagenome assembly OHTC01 (sample SAMEA3879556, study PRJEB24766) | human gut metagenome | biome: human-associated habitat; feature: feces | place: USA | collected 1985/1987 | reverse complement strand
GCGCACTCGGCCGCGCGGGCGCCCCAGTTGCGGCTCACCACTTCCAGAACGCTGGGCAGGGCGGTGGTGCGCATGATGGAGGTATCCTCGCCCAGGGGGTTGGAGAGCACCACGGCGCTGCGCAGGGGATCGTTTTCCGGCAGATGGATCGCGTCGAAGCATTTGGGGCTGCAGAAGCTGAAGGTCTCGCACTCCCACAGGCCGTAGCCCGCCAGGGCGGTGGTGAGTTTTTCGTCGAAATCCTGCCGGGGGGTGGGGCGGGCCTGGGCCACGCCCCGCATGACGGTGCTGGGGATCTTGTTGTAGCCCACATAGCGGGCAATCTCCTCGGCGATGTCGCAGTCGCGCTCCATGTCCCAGCGGTCGGTGGGGCAGACGAGCATGTCGCCCTCCAGCTCAAAGCCCAGAGGCAGCAGGATGCCGGCCATCTCGCTGCGGCTGAGCCGGATGCCCAGCAGGCGGTTGACGGCCTCGGGGCGCAGGGGGATGCGGCGCTTTTCGCGGGGGGAGGGGTATACGTCCACAATGCCGTTCACCACGTCGCCCGCGTCCAGCAGCTGCACCAGCTCCAGCGCGCGGGCCAGGGCCCTGCTGCAGGTGTTGGGGTCCAGGCCCTTTTCATAGCGGGAGCTGGCCTCGGTGCGTAGGCCCAGCTTTTTGGCGGTGGTGCGCACGCTGGGGCCGTTGAACATGGCGCTCTCGAACACCACCGAGGTGGTGTGCCCGTAGGTGCCGCTGTACTCGCCGCCCATGACGCCGGCCACGCCGATGGGGCCCGCGTCGTCGGCAATGATGAGCATTTCAGGGCTGAGGGCGCGGTCGGCACCGTCCAGCGTGACGATGCGCTCGCCCTCGCGGGCGCTGCGCACCCGGATGTGGCCGCCGTTCACGTACTGATAATCGAAGCAATGCATGGGCTGGCCGTATTCCAGCATGACGTAGTTGGTGATGTCGACCAGGTTGTTGATGGGGCGCACGCCGCAGTTGCGAAGGCGCTGGCGCATCCACCGGGGGCTGGGCCCCACCCGCACGTTTTCCACCACGGCGCCGCAGTAGCGGTAGCACAGGTCGGTGTTTTCCACATCCACGGTTAAAAGGCGGTTCACGTCGCCGTGGCCGGGCTGGACCACGGGGGTGTGATCCTTGAACGGCACGCCGAAGGTGGCGGCTGTTTCGCGGCCCAGGCCGCGCACGGCCAGGCAGTCCGGGCGGTTGGGGGTGATCTCGAACTCAACGGTCACGTCGTCCAGGCCCAGGGCCTGGACAGCCGGGGTACCGGGCGCCCACTCCTCGTCCAGCACCAGGATGCCGTCTTCTACGGCGTGGGGGAAATCGTGGGTGGTAAGGCCCAGCTCGGACAGGCTGCACAGCATGCCGCCCGATTCCACGCCGCGCAGCTTACCCCTGCGGATCTCCTTGCCGCCGGGCAGCTTTGCCACGTGCAGTGCGGCGGGCACAAGGTCGCCCACCTTGAGATTGTTCGCGCCGGTGACGATCTGCACCGGGCGTTCGGCGCCCACCTCCACCTGGCAGACCACCATGTGGTCGGAATCCGGGTGGGGCACGATCTCCAGGATCCGGCCCACCACCACGTTGCTGATGGAGTCGGCCTCGCTTTCAAAGCATTCCACCTTGCTGCCGCTCATGGTCATGCGGTCGGCGTATTCCTGGGGGGTACAGGTAATATCGGCGAATTCCTTCGCCCACCCCAATGGCATTTTCATTGTTTTGTCCCTCCCTTGTTCAGTTGAACTGCTTCAAAAAGCGCAGGTCGTTTTCGTACAGAAGGCGCATGTCGTCGATGCCGTAGCGCATCATGGTGATGCGCTCGAGCCCCACGCCGAAGGCGTAGCCGCTGTATCTCTCGGGGTCGATGCCGCAGTTTTCCAGCACCTTGGGGTGCACCATGCCGCAGCCCAGGATCTCGATCCAGCCCTCGCCCTTGCACAGCGGGCAGCCCTTGCCGCCGCACTTGAAGCAGCTCATGTCCATCTCGGCGCTGGGCTCGGTATAGGGGAAGTGATGGGGCCGGAAGCGCACCCGGGTCTCGGGCCCGTACAGCTTTTGGATGAACACCTCCAGGGTGCCCTTAAGGTCGGTGAAGGTGATGCCCTCGTCCACCACCAGGCCCTCGATCTGGTGGAACAAGGGCGAATGGGTGGCGTCGACAGCGTCGGAGCGGTAGACCCGGCCCGGCGCGATGATGCGGATGGGGGCCTTTTTCTGCTCCATGGTGCGGATCTGCATGGGGCTGGTCTGGGTGCGAAGCAGGATGTTTTCGGTGATGTAGAAGGTATCCTGCGTGTCGCGCGCCGGGTGGCTTTTGGGCATGTTGAGCATCTCGAAGTTGTAGTGGTCCAGCTCGACCTCGGGGCCTTCGACCACATCGAAGCCCATGCCCAGGAAGATATCCTTGAGTTCGCTCAGCACCAGATGGAACGGGTGCAGGCCCCCCTGCACGGGCTGGGTGCCGGGCAGGGTAACGTCGATGGTCTCGGCGGCAAGGCGCGCGGTGAGCGCAGCCTCGGCCAGCTCTTTCATGCGGGCGCGGATGTGGGCGTCGATGCCCTCGCGCACCTCGTTCGCCAGAGCGCCGATGACCGGACGCTCCTCGGCGGAAAGCCTGCCCATCTGCTTTAAAATGCCAGTGAGCTCGCCTTTTTTGCCAAGAAAGCGCACCCGCAATTCGTCCACGGCCTTTTCGTCGGCCGCGGCGGCGATGAGCTCGTCCGCCGTGCGGCGGATCTGTTCCAATGCCTCTTTCATGTTTTCCTCTCCTTTTTTGCCGGGAGCAAACAAAAAAGCCCCGCCCCCGTGTATTCACAGGGACGAAGCTGTTAAAACTCCGCGGTACCACCCGGATTTTTGCTCTTTGAGCAAACACTCAAGCTCCCGCTAACGGGGGAAAGCCGTCCCCGCCTACTGGAGCGTTCAGCGGGGCCGCTCGGAAGGGAACTTCGCACGCGCGCCTGCCGCGGGGCCCTTGCAGCCGGGGGGCCCCTCTCTGCGCCGGAGGATGCGCGGTTACTTTCCTTCGTCAAAGCGTTTTGAATAAGGTCATGATAGCACACTTTTTTGCGGTTTGCAAGCGGGGAAAAAATGTTGTAACATATAGAAGACGTAATTTTAAAAGGGGGCGGCGGGATTGGTGATCGGCGTGGGGACGGACCTGGTGGAGATCAGGCGGATGGAAAAAAGCCTGGAAAGCCCGGCGTTTTGGCGGCGGGTGTTCGGCCACGCCGAGCGAGCTTTTTTGGAGGCCCGGCCCAAGGCGCGGCGCGCCGCCAGCGCGGCGGCGAATTTTGCCGCGAAGGAGGCCTTTTTAAAGGCGGCGGGCAAGGGCCTGGGGGGCTTTGCCCTGGCCGAGATCCAGATCCTGCGCGGGGAGGGGGGCGCGCCCTACTACCTGCTTTCGGGAGGCGCCGCGGCCTGGGCGGCGGAGCGCGGCGCCGGGGTGCGGCTTTCGCTTGCCCACGAGGGGGGCCTTGCCCTGGCCTTTGCGGTGGCCGAGACTTCGGCACACGGCACATCCCCGCGCCCGCGTTTAAGCGGGCTGAACTTCGCACATACTACCCTTGCAAGCAAAAACCTGCGCCTTTGTGAGGCGCAAGCTCTGGAGGGTAGAGTTACATGGAAGTTCATAGAGGCGAAGTGTTTTACGCGGATTTGAGCCCGGTGGTGGGCTCGGAGCAGGGCGGGGTACGGCCGGTGCTGATTTTGCAGAACGACGTGGGCAACCGGCACAGCCCCACGGTGATCGCGGCGGCCATCACCTCGCAGACGAACAAGGCGAAGCTGCCGACGCATATCGCGCTCTCCGCGCCGGACTACGGCCTGCCGCGCGACAGCGTGGTGCTGCTCGAGCAGATCCGGACGCTCGACAAGCGGCGCCTGCGCGAGCGCATGGGGCGCGTGGACGGCGAGCTGATGGAGCGCATCGACGCAGCCATCGCCGTGAGCTTCGGCTTACAGAACACACAATTGGTCTAACCCCTCCGGCGCGCACGGAAAGAGTGCGCGCCGGGGAGAAAATGAGGAATACAGCATGAAAAAGAGAAACAACGCCTTTGCCCGTCTGGTGGGACTGCTTCTGGTGAGCGCAACGGTGCTGACGCTGACCGTCGCCGCGACCGGCGGCGCGGGCACAAGCAGCGACCCGCTCGTGACGCTGAGCTACTTAAACGAAAAATTCCTGCCGCAGATCCTTTACGAGGTGGACAAGAAGACCACCTCGCGCGAACAGACGCTCTCGAGTAAGCTCACCGAGCAGGTGAAGAGCGAGACGCAGGCTTTCGAGCAGAAGTACGGTGCGTCGAGCGGTAATACTTCCGGCGGCACGGCGATGAGCTTTACGGTCATCACGCTGAATCAGGGGCAAATTCTGTACATGGGCGTCGGCTGCGAGGCGATGCTGCGCACGGGCAGCGGCGTGTGCGTGGCGGCGAGCACCCCGGGGCTCATCGACGAGACGTTGGGCGCGGCGCTTGCAGGCGGCCTTGCCTTGCAGCAGAACCACCTTTACATGGCAACAGTCGACAGCCGAGGCGTGCAGGCGAGCGCGAACAGCACAAAGCTGCTCGTACGCGGCAATTACAGCGTGCAGTAAAATCCCTACATAAAGAAAAGAGCTTGTGCATAGAAATAGCACAGGCTCTTTATTTTGTGCCGACAGGAGGGGAGAGTGGTGGGGGACTGGAAAGCATTGTCGCGCGGCTCGTTTTTCCGCTCGGCGCGGCTCGACTGCGCGCTCTCACTGTTATCCGGCGCGATGGTGCGTGAGGAGGAAAGCGGAAAACTGCTGGCGCTGCCGTACAGCGAGAGCGCGCCGTTCCCGCTGGCGGAGCTCTTCTGCCTTGCCCGCATCGGGACGGTCAGCGGGAGAAAGTGCGTCATCTACCGCGTGAATGAGAAAAATTCGCCCATCCTGTGAAAAAATGCAAATTATGTCTACCATCCCAAAAGAAAGTATGCTATACTCTCTCTGACTAAGATGAGAAAAGAGGTTCTGCACGATGAAATGCCCCTATTGCGGATACAAAGAGAGCAAGGTCATTGATTCCCGCCCTGCCGAAGAGGGCAGCAGCATCCGCCGCCGGCGCGAGTGCCTCTCGTGTGCCAAGCGCTTCACCACCTATGAAACGGTGGAGAGCCTGCCGATGGTCGTCATCAAAAAGGACGGCAGCCGCCAGAGCTTTGACAAGCGCAAGGTCTTGAACGGCATGATCCGCGCGTGCGAAAAGCGCCCCGTGCCCTTTGAGGTGCTCGAGCAGAAGGCGGACGAGATCGAGCAGACGTTACAGAACTCTCTCGAGCGCGAGGTCAGCACCGAGTACATCGGCGAGCTCGTCATGGACAAGCTGCGCGCCGTGGACGAGGTGGCCTACGTGCGCTTTGCCTCGGTCTACCGCCAGTTCAAGGACATCGACACATTTATGAAAGAGCTCAACAAGCTGCTTGAAAGCAAGTAAAAGCGCTATAGAATGTTGGGGATAGAAATTTCCTGCATTTCAGACAGCACGTGAAGCTGGGACTGAAGCTCGGCGACACATGCGCGGAATTCCGCCTCGTCCTGCTCGAAGGCGAAGCTGTCCGCGCGGGCAAGCAGGGATTCGACCTCGTTGAGCTCGTCGTGCTGCAAAATGATGTGGAAATACGTCGCGTGTGCGTCCCAGCTTTCGTGAAGCGCGGAGAGGTCGCTGCGCACACTGTCCCAGTTCTCCGCCTGCGCGGTGTCCTGCAATTTGTCGAGCTCCGCGCACCAGTCTGTGACAAGACCGTCGGAGACGGCGGCGTTCAAGAGCGCCGCGCCAAAGAGCGCGAGCAGCAGGCAGAACGGGATCCAGAAAAATCGCTTCATTTGGCACTGTCCTTTCCGATGCACAGAATTTTGCCCGCGCCGTCGAGCGAGAGCAGAAAAATCTCCGACGGCGCGCGGTAGCCCTGCGCACGCACAGTTTTGTCGAGCCATGCGCTGTCTAAACCTGCGAGCGAAAGGTTTTCACCCAGTACCCGCCCGTCGTTGATGAAGATATGCGGGAGGAAGGTGTCATCCTTGACGGGCTTTCCCAGCTGTTTAGGCGTTGCGGGCTGCTCGTCGGGATAGAGCAGGACTGAGAGCTGCCCGTCGGTTTCGAGCACCGCGTATTTGACGCTTGTGAGGTCCGTCACGCCCTGAGAGCGGAGTTCCTCGATGAGCTCGTCGAGCGTGAAGCGGTTGTGGCGCATTGCGTCCTGCTGCACCTTGCCGTCTAAAATGAGCGCCGTCGGGCTGCCGCAGATCAGCCGCCTCAGGCGGATGGAGCGCACGCTCCCCCACGAGAGCAGCATCGAGAGCGACAAGAGCGTCACGATCGGGATGACGCCATTTAAAAGCGGGATGCCGAAATCCTGCATCGGCACGGCGGCAAGGTCCGAAATGAGCAGCGTGAGCACGAGCTCGATGGGCTCGAGTTCGCCGATCTGCCGCTTGCCGAGAAGACGCAGTCCGACCATGATGAGAAAATAGAGCACGATCGTGCGGATAAAAGCAGTAGCCATAGTCATCCTCCCTTTTTGGGAGTTTGCCCCGCGGAGGGGCGAAATAACCGCTTCCCTCCGGAGAAGTCCGGTTGAAATACATCAAAATCGCAGAAGTGAAAGGAGCTATGGAGTTTCTCCATCATAAGCGCCAGCGCCCGCCTTTGGCGGGACGACGAGGTGGGAAGAGGATCGAAATTTCGGCGGATGCTTCCCCGTGCCCGTGGGCGCGCACACAGCCGACAAACATGCGGGCGACCGCAGAACAAAGGGGCTGTGACCACGGGAAAGGCGACAAATGACTGCGCATTTGTCCTTTTGAAGAAGCGGCTTTGCGCCGCAAAGGGGTATTTTTGCCCATTTTTCAAAGATCATCAAAAGGAGAATGTTATCATATGTGCGGAATCGTTGGATTCATTGGTCAGGAACAGGCGGCCCCCATCCTGCTGGACGGGCTCACGCATCTGGAATACCGCGGGTATGACTCCGCGGGCGTGGCCGTCATCTCGGCGCAGGGGAAGCTGCAGGTCGAAAAAGCGGTGGGCAGGCTCAAGGTCCTCAGCGAACAGATCCACGGCGGCGCGGACCTCGAGGGCTGCATCGGCCTTGGTCACACCCGCTGGGCGACGCACGGCGCGCCGAACATCATCAACTCTCACCCCCACGTGAGCGAAAACGGCAAGTTTGCCGTCATCCACAACGGCATCATCGAAAACTACGTCGAGATCAAGGAATTTCTGATCGGTCAGGGCATCCAGTTCAAGTCCGAGACCGATACCGAGGTCGTGGCGCAGCTGCTTGAATTCTACTACAACGAGTGCCACGACTTTTTGGAGGCTGTGGGCCGCGTGCTGCGCCGCATCGAGGGCGCGTACGCCCTCGGTATGCTCTGCGCCGACTGCCCGGACCGCATCATCGCCGCGCGCAAGGACGCGCCGCTGCTGCTCGGCTACGGCAAGGGCTGCAACTTCCTCGCCTCCGACGTGACGGCCATTATCAAGCACACGCGCGACGTCGCCTACATGGAAGACGGCGAGGTCGCCGTGCTGACGCGCGAGGGCATCGAGGTCTACGACGCGCTGGAGCAGAAGGTCGAAAAGAAGCACTTTACCATCGACTGGGAGGTCTCCGCCGCGGAAAAGGGCGGCTACCAGCACTTCATGCTCAAGGAGATCATGGAGCAGCCCGAGGCGCTGCGCCGCGCGATCTCCCCGCGCATCAAGGACGGCAGGGTTGTCTTCGACGATCTCAAGCTCCCTGTCGAGAAAATGCGCGAATTTACCCGCATTTTCATTGTGGCCTGCGGCTCTTCGTACCATGTCGGCATGATCGGCAAGTACAATCTTGAGCATCTGCTGCGCCGCAATGTCGAGGTCGTGCTCGCGTCCGAATTCCGCTACAGCGACCCCATCGTGGACGATAAGTCGCTCGTCATCGTGATCTCCCAGTCGGGCGAAACGCTCGACACCATGGCGGCCCTGCGCGAGGCGAAAAAGCGCGGCGGCTACATCCTCTCCATCGTCAACGTGGTCGGTTCGTCCATCGCGCGCGAGTCGGATGACGTGCTCTACACCTGGGCCGGTCCCGAGATCGCCGTCGCGACGACGAAGGCCTATTCTACGCAGCTCGCAGTGCTCGACATGATCGGCCTTGCGTTTGGCGAGGCGCTCGGCACGGTGAAAAAGGAGGAGTACAACGAGGCGGTCGCAGAGCTTCAGAAGCTGCCGGAGAAGATGGAGCAGTTCCTCGCGAGCGAGAGCTGCGAGGCCATCCCCAAGTACGCTTCCCAGTATTTCAACCACAATTCTGTCTTCTTCATCGGCCGCAACCTCGACTATGCGCTCGGACTCGAGGGCTCGCTCAAGCTCAAGGAGATCAGCTACATCCACTCCGAGGCCTACGCCTCCGGCGAGCTCAAGCACGGCACGATCTCGCTCATCGAGGACGGCACGCTCGTTATCGCGCTCGGCACCTACGCCCCGCTTTTCGACAAGGCCATGAGCAACGTGGTCGAGGTCAAGGCCCGCGGCGCAGACGTTCTCGCGCTTGCGACCGAGAGCCACCGCGGCGAAATGGCAAAGACTGTCGAAAACGTCATCACCATCCCCGATACGGCGCAAATGCTGCTGCCGTCGCTCGGCGTTGTGCCGCTGCAGCTGTTGGCGTATTATATCGCGCTCCAGCGCGGGTGTGATATTGATAAGCCGAGAAATCTGGCAAAATCTGTCACTGTTGAATAAAAAAGGAGCACCCGTAAGGGTGCTTCTTTTTTGCGCCCGCAGGGCGCACTCTATTATCCCCCACACCGTGTGGGGGACGCGGGAAAGGGGGATATTCTCTTTCTCGAAAGAGAATATCCCCCTTACACCCCCAAGAGAAAGGACGAGGGGAGCCCCCCTCGACCCCCAACATTGCGGGATTGCAGCTTGAATGACTGCACGCGCTGCGCAGTGTGGGTGCGGTGTACATGGCTGCGCCATGAATCCCTGCGATTCGGCACCGATTGCAACCGCGCCTTACTACCGTGAGGCGCGAGTGACGTCCCCTCGGCGGCAGACTGCGTGCGAAATAGCGGCATTGCTTCGCTCGCCGCATTGTGGAGACTGGAGGTAGACGGAAATTAGGCTGTACTTCTACAAGATGGGCAGAGCGGCAGCGGATAGTAGGAGTAAGCCAAATCGTATAGCAAAATCAGACGCGGCAACGCCGCGCACTTGGCAGTGCAATCGGCAAGCATTGCAGCTCTTCGAGCTGCTCGCTTGCAATGTAAAATTTTCTCTGGGAGGGTTTAAGGGAGGGGTATCTCTTTTTGAAAAGAGATACCCCTCCCTTTTTTACTGCCGCGCGGTGCGCGGCATTTTTTGCGCGCAACATTTTGCGCGCGTGCATACGACTGTGCAACAAAACGGGTGCGGCGGGGTTCGGGTGAAAAGAGAAAACAAAATGGGGGGACACGATGGAGAAAAAGGAGCTGGGGCGCGAGGATGTGATCGAGGCGCTCAAGAAGATCGCGTTCGGACGGGTGAACCGGGGCGTGGAGCTGACGTATCTGAGCGAGCCGACGGCGCAGTTGATCCGCAAGATGGACTTGTCGGCGGTGGCGGAATTCAAGAGAAACGCCAACGGGACGGTGGAGGTCAAGTTCGTCGACCGGGTGAAGGCGCTGAGCGCGCTTTACGAGATGCTGGGGACGGGGGATGCGAACGAGGCGGCGGAGTTCTTGGAGGCGCTGGAGCAGGCGGGAGAGGAGAAGGACGATTGGCGGCCGTGAAGCAGTTTTCCGCCAAGCAGAAGACGGCGATGACCTGGTGGGCGAACCCAAAGTACAGAGAGTACGACGCGGTCATCTGCGACGGGGCGGTGCGAAGCGGGAAGACGCTGTCGATGGGGATGGGCTTTTTCCTGTGGGCGATGCGGCGCTTTAGCGGCGAGCAATTTGCACTGTGCGGGAAGACGATCGTGTCGCTGCGGCGCAACGTGTTGCATGAGATTTTACCGAAAGTGACGGCGCTGGGCTTTCACTGCGAGGAGAAGCGAAGCGAGAATTTAGTGATCGTGCGAAGCGGCGGACGGGAGAACCGCTTTTACCTCTTCGGCGGATACGACGAGGGGAGCGCGGCGCTCATCCAGGGCGTGACACTGGCGGGGGTGCTGTTCGACGAGGCGGCGCTGATGCCGCGCTCGTTTGTGGAGCAGGCGAGCGCGCGATGCAGCGTATCGGGCAGCAAACTGTGGTTCAACTGCAACCCCGAGGGGCCGATGCACTGGTTCTACCGCGAGTGGATCCTGCGCGCGGAGGAGCGCGGGGCGCTGTATCTGCACTTTACGATGGACGACAATCCCTCGCTCTCGCCGCGCATTCGAGCGCGGTACGAAAAGGCGTACAGCGGGACATTTTACCGGCGGTTCATCCTGGGCGAGTGGACGGCGGCGAAGGGGCTCATCTATGACTTCTTCGCGCCGCAGGAGTACTGCGCTCGTGTGCCGGAAAAGCCGTGGGAGCGGGTGAGGATCTCCATCGACTACGGGACGGTGAATCCGACGAGTTTTGGCCTGTGGGCGCTCAAGGACGGGGTGTGGTACCGGGCGAGGGAGTATTACTTCGATTCGCGCAGAGAGGGGCAGCAGAAGACAGACGCGGAGTATGTGGCGGACCTTAAAAAGTTTGCGGCGGGGGAGACGGTGGAAAAGGTGATCGTCGACCCGTCGGCGGCGAGCTTTATCGAGGCGCTGCGGCGTGAGGGCTTCCCCGTGAGCAGGGCGGACAACGATGTGGCGGACGGCATCCGCGTGACGGCGAACCTATTGAAGCAGCGAAAGATCGTGATCTGCGAGGGCTGCGAGAGCTGCCTTGCCGAGATCGCGGCGTATTGCTGGGAAGACAGCGGAACGGGAAGAGACCGGCCGAAAAAGGAGAGAGATCACGCGATGGATGAGATGCGGTATTTTGCCGTGTCGATCGCGAAAAAGGAACGCGGAGGCGGCATTGCGATGCGCGCGGTGGAGCGCGCGGCGCGATGAACAAAACGGAAAAGGAGAGGACAGGATGAAAGTACCCTGGCAGAAGGAGAGAAGCACGGGCGGCGAGACCGCCGTGCAGCTGCGCGGCGGCGGACGCAGTACATTCGGACGGCTTGAGAGCTATGTGCCGCTGCTGGACGGGGAGACGGCGCTTTACCGCGAGGTGCGCGAGGCGGTGCCGGTGGTGGACGCGGCCATCTGCAAGCTGATCCGGCTGACGGGCGGCGTGCGCGTGGCATGCGGCAACGAGCGGGCGGAGCAGGGCTTGCAGCGCTTTTTGCGCGAGGTACCGGTGGGCAGAGGGCAGAGGGGCATCAACGCCTTTTTGGACTGTTACCTCGATTCGCTTTTGACCTGCGGGCGCGCGGTGGGAGAGATCGTACCGGACGCGGAAGGACGCGAGATCGCGGCGGTGCTGTGCGCGGACGTTTCGCAGGTGGAGGTGCGTGAGGGGGACAATCCGCTCGAATTCTGCCTGTGCGGTGTGGATGGCGGCGGGCGCAGCGTGCCGCTCGAGTATCAGGACCTACTGCTCTTTACGCCGCTCAACCCCGAAGCGGGGCACCCTTACGGCGTTTCGATGCTGCGCTCGATGCCGTACTTAACGGGGCTGCTGCTGAAAATTTACGACGCGATGGGAAAGAACTGGGACCGCTGCGGCAATGTGCGCTTCGCGGTGACCTATAAGCCGCAGGACGGCGAGCTCGACC
>OHTC01001003.1_pt1 | contig 11757 bp, 9 predicted proteins | sample 1578801 | NCBI WGS metagenome assembly OHTC01 (sample SAMEA3879556, study PRJEB24766) | human gut metagenome | biome: human-associated habitat; feature: feces | place: USA | collected 1985/1987 | reverse complement strand
CCCGCCTGATGAAGGGAGAGTCCCTTCTGACCCCTCGGGTGCAGAAGGTGCTGCCCGGCCTCGACCTACAGGAATCCCGGACGGCGGGCGGCCAGCTGCTGAATCTGGCCGACGGGGCGTGGAGCGTCCACAGCTCCACGGTCCCCGGCGAGGCGGAGAGCATGACCCTCCTCGTACTGAACGAGGAGACAGCCCTGCGTAAGGTGGAGGCCGAGTACAAGGCCAGCCGCCCGGGCTATCTGGTCTTTCTCGTGGACGGCTACGACGATGTGTTCAGCGATATGCTGGACAGTGAGCGCGCCCGCCTGCTGGAGGGCATCAACCGGGTGCTGGAGGATATGATCGGCCGGGGCACGGGCTTTTTGCGCCGCGTTGCCAGCGGCCGCTATATCGCCGTGGTGGAAGAGCGCCATCTGGAGCAGTACGCCCAGCGCGGCTACGATGTGCTGGATAAGATCCGTGCGCTGGACCCCAGCGTGAACCTGTCCATCTCCATTGGCATCGGGCGCGGAGCCAAGACCCTGCGGGAAGCCCAGGATATGGCCGTGCAGGCGCTGGATATGGCGCAGGGCCGCGGCGGCGATCAGGCCGCTGAGATGACCCCGGACGGCTTTACCTTTTACGGCGGCGTGAGCCACGGCGTGGAAAAGCGCAGTAAGGTGCGCAGCCGCCTTGTGGCCGACCAGCTGGTCAAGCTGATCAAGGAGGCCGACCATGTGGTCATCATGGGTCACCGCATGAGCGATCTGGATGCCATCGGCGCAGCAGAGGGTGTGCTGCGCATTTGTAAGATCTGCGATGTGCCGGCGGTCATCGCCGTCCGGCGAGACGCTACGCTGGCGGCCAGCCTGATCGATGCGCTGTGCAAGGCGGGGCAGAAGGATGACTTCATCGACCCCAAGGACGCCCTGCCCATCATTTCTAAGCGCACCCTGTGTATCGTGGTGGATACATATCAAGCGGGTCTTGTGGAAAGCAAGGACATTCTGGAAAAATGCGGCAAGGTGGCCGTCATCGACCACCACCGCAAGGGCGTGGGCTACATCGAAAACCCGGCGCTGGTCTGCCACGAGCCCTATTCCTCCTCGGCCAGCGAGCTGGTCACCGAGCTGCTGCAGTATGTGGGCGAGCGGGACGACAAGCCCAACCGCGTGGAGGCCGAAGGTCTGCTTGCCGGCATTCTGCTGGATACGCAGGACTTTACCCTGCACACCGGTGTGCGCACCTTTGAAGCCGCTGCCGCTCTGCGCCGCTACGGCGCAGAGACTGAGCGGGTGCGCCGGTTGTTCGATGTGACCATGGTGGAGTACAACGCCAAGGCCGATCTGGTGGAAAAGGCACAGATGTACAAAAACTGTGCCATCTCCATTGGCGGCGAAGTGGCTCCGGAAGCCCGGGTCGCCATTGCGCAGGCTGCCAATGACCTGCTGCGCATTCAGGGCGTGGACGCCAGCTTTGTGGCAGTGCAGGTGGGCAACGGGGTCAACGTCTCTGCCCGCAGCATGGGTGCCGTGAATGTGCAGGTGATCATGGAGTCGCTGGGCGGCGGCGGCCATCAGACCATGGCAGCAGCGCAGCTGAAGCATATCACCCCGCAGGCGGCACGCAGCCGCATTCAGGATGCCATCGACCAATATTATCTCTCCCAGAAAAAGACTACGCCGGAAGCACGACCGGCAAAAGGGGAATAAAAGCATGAAACAGTACGATTATCTCATCGTTGGTGCCGGTCTGTTCGGTGCCGTGTTTGCCCACGAGGCCAAAAAGGCAGGCAAAAAGTGTCTGGTCATCGATAAGCGCGACCATATCGCGGGCAACATCTACACCGAGAATGTGGAGGGCATCAACGTGCACCGCTACGGTGCGCATATCTTCCACACCAACAACAAGGCTGTGTGGCAGTATGTGAACCAGTTTGCAGAGTTCAACCGCTACACCAACAGCCCGGTGGCCAACTACCACGGCCAGATCTACAACCTGCCCTTCAACATGAACACCTTCAACAAGATGTGGGGTGTTGTGACCCCTGCCGAAGCCAAGGCCAAGATCGAAGAGCAGAAGGCCGCTGCAGGCATCACCGACCCGCAGAACCTCGAGGAGCAGGCCATCAGCCTTGTGGGCACCGATATCTACGAAAAGCTCATCAAGGGCTACACCGGCAAGCAGTGGGGACGCCCCTGCACCGAACTGCCCGCCTTTATCATCAAGCGCCTGCCGGTGCGCTTTACCTACGACGACAACTACTTCAACGCCCTGTATCAGGGCATCCCCAATGGCGGCTACACCGCCATGGTGGAAAAGATGCTGGCTGGTACCGAGGTGCGCCTGAACGTGGATTATCTGGCAGAAAAGGCTGCGCTGGACGCGCTGGCTGAAAAGGTGGTCTACACCGGCCCGGTGGATGCCTACTTCGGCTACCGTCTGGGTGCTTTGCAGTACCGCAGCGTCCGCTTTGAGACCGAGGTGCTGGATACCGACAACTATCAGGGCAACGCGGTGGTCAACTACACCGATGCCGAGACCCCCTATACCCGCATCATTGAGCACAAACATTTTGAGTTTGGGAACCAGGCGAAAACCGTGATCAGCCGCGAGTACAGCGCGGAATGGACCAAAGGGGACGAGCCCTACTACCCGGTGAACGACGCGGCCAACACTGCCCTGTATGAGCGGTATCGGGAGCTCGCGGCGGGCGAAGAAAAGGTGGTGTTCGGGGGGCGGCTGGGCGAATACCGGTATTACGATATGGACAAGGTGCTGGAAGCCGCCCTGCACAAATGGGCGGAGCTGGAATGATCATCAGCGCGAGCCGCCGCACCGACCTGCCGGCCTATTATTCCGATTGGCTGTATGAAAGGTTGCGGCAGGGGGAGGTGCTGGTGCGCAACCCCATGAACCCCCGGCGCGTGAGCAGGGTAAGCCTGCGCCCGGAGGATGTGGACGAAGGTCTGCTGCACTTTGCCTGCTATGTGGCGGTCTGCTGCACGATGTATGGACAGAGTTTTGAATCCCTTACCACCGAACATATCCTCGGCCTGGTTTCCCAGCTTCGCCCGGATCTGGTAAAGCAGCTGAAAACAGCCGGCAGCGGCAAATTGCCAAAGGACATCCAGCGCCGTAAGACGGAGCATTTCACCGCATCAGCCAACGATGCGTTTGCCACCATCCGCATCACGGCTAAGGCCGCCACCGAAGAGTGCTATGCGGAAATCTTGGACTACCTGTGTGCGGTGTTGGAGCAGGAGGAATTTCCCAACAGTTACTCGGTAGAGTTCCGTGGGAAGGAAAAACTCTATCTGCCCATTCCTGGACTTCCTAAAAAGGGAGTCAATCAGCTCTTTGCCTGCGCTGTGCAGTACCCCAGTCTGCATCCAGCTATGGAGCGATATGCTCGTCTGGCTATGCGGGAGTTTGAGTGGTACCAAAACCTCGCGGATGAAGCCTGTGCAATGCCCGGCACCTTTGCTGTGTTCGCCCTGGGACTGGAGGGAGAACGATGGGCACCGCTGGTAACGGAGTATCTGGATTTCTGCGACGACGAGCACTCCTCACTGCAAGGAAAATTTCTTCATGCATTGATCCGGAAGTTTGGTTTTCAACCATGGACGCTGGGGGTATTGGTGCGGGGCGCATTGTCTATGCAGTGGTTGGAGCCTGCCAAGGAATTTCGCAGCCTGATTGCCAATGCGGAAAGCCTGGATGCGCTGCTGACAGTCAAGCGCCGCTTTTCCGCTTATCTCCTGCCGGAAGAAAACGAAGACCCGAAATTCCGGGCCATCGCTTGGCAGAGCCTGCTCTGGGCCATCTGGGGGCAAGCCTCTGAAAACGGCGGCAGCAAGGTCATTAAGACGGCACCGAAGGAACTGAGAGAGCGGTATTCTGAAATTTTTCGATCACAGGATGCGTAAAGAGATCTGTGAAATCTTTTACTACAAGGAGGCTGCCCAATGGCATTAACATTAAACTTTCGAGACATCACCCCTGAAGACACCAGAATCCTCCGTATGGTAGCACTGAGAAACGGAAAAGCGGAAGATTATCTCTGCTGCGATGTTACCAATGAGGACGGCGTAACCCAGACTACCTGGTACAGCAAAGCGGATGTGGCCCTCTGGGGCGAGGATTATATCCGGGCGCACACCACAATGGAGTACAGCGATTATACGGGATGGATCATCAGCCTGGATATGGAGCCGTGGAACGATGCACAGGCGTCGCCCGCCAACCAGGAGAAAGGGGCGTCCCTTCCCCAAATTCCCACCTGGCTGGAGGGCCATGTTAAGGAACAGGCACAAAAGCGCCTGCCCACCGTGACCCTCTGCTCCTCTGCTGGAAATGAACTGCTGGAAGTTTGGTATTACGGAGAGTTGTTCACGGTGAAGGGAGAGCCCCAACCCTATATCATAGATGGCGAAGAGGCCCCTGGATTGGTGGCAGCCCGTGACCCGGAGAGCGGCGAGACATTTGTCATCTTCGACAACGGGCGGCATGGCTATAACAACCTGTTCTGCGATGAGCATGATCCGGCAGAACTGGAACACCGCCCCCTCAAGCGGTATGAAATCCCTGCCTCCAAGTTGGTGCTGGAGCTGGGCTGCGGCAACGACTATGAGAACGAAAAAGAGGACTTTGAGGTGGACGAAGCGGATACCGTAGAACTGATCAACGGTGAGCGGATGCCCTGGGAGCAGGTCAAGCGGGACGGCATCGACTACATTGCACTTTACTATGTGAATGAAAAAGGGCAACAGGTGCAGATTCTGGATGCGGAACTGGCATGAGTACAACAGGACTGTTTTGGTAGCAGAATAAGGAGAGAAGCAAAATGGAACAGGCATATTGCACCGCAGTTTTCTGGCGCGGCGGAGAAAAGATTGATCTGAATGGGCGAAAGCCGGATGCGGTACGGTGCCTATCTGTGACGGGAGAGCGGAAGGTGAATCTGTCCTTCCTGCGAGATTATCCCAATCTGGAGGAACTGACCCTAATGGAAAAGTGTGAGGGTGTAGAAGTTCTCTCCGGGCTAAAGCAGCTTCATACACTGTCCCTATGGCTGTCGGCCCCTGTTTCCTGGGACAATGTTTCTCTCCCCGGCCTGCGTGTTCTCCACCTGCGTGGAGAAAAGAATGGCGACATTACCCCACTTCTCACCAGCATTACCTATCTCCATTTGGAGGAAATGCGGAAAACGGAAGATCTTGCCCCTTTCCTGACTCCGGCGACCCGGCTTCAGAAACTCTATCTCCAGTCACTACCAGCTGTGCAGAAACTACCGGCTCTGGATGGGCTTCCATCCCTTTATGCTCTGAAACTCTATGAGCTACATAAACTCAGCGATTTGTCCGCCCTCTCCCTCAGCCATTTACGCTACTTTGCCGCCTCTCTGATCGGGGATAAACTCTCCGCCCAGGCGCTGGCAGATGCTGTGATGGCGATTCCCGATTTGGAGGCAGCCGCGCTCCAGCTGGCGGATCGCTCCGAGCGGCGCTATGGCGGTGTCCAAAAAGCCTTTGCCGCCGCTGGCAAGTCCCCGCTGCTACGGGAGGAAATCAGTGCTTTGAGTACATGGTTGTTGTTGTAACTCTTGCAAAGGGAGACACATTATGATAAAAGAAAGAATTTCGCTGTCTGGCGATCTCAAAAGCAAAGTCAAACAGCTGATGATATATGCTGGCTGGTATGAAGGTCGAAAAGTTGATATTTCCATTGCATCGCAATACTACGCCGAGCGAGGCGTTCCAATGATGAAAAGCACCCAGCGTTTTTACCACAAATACTTTGGGTTATGCTGTCAGTGGTACTTTTCTGGTGGAATGAAACGCGCCGCAGATTTTGAGTTTGGTCTGTTTCCATACCTTATTAACGGAATCAAAGACCATTTGGAGGATACCTATTTCCGGAATATGTCTGGAGCAGAACTCGATGAAATCGAACAGATTGCCGGTGAACAATGTCAACCGATTGGACAAATTGGCTACTACTACCCAGCACAGGTTTGGATCTCAGAATTTGGAAAACTATACGCAAAATATGAGTATCAGGATGAGATTGAGTGCTTTTCAGATATTTTTGCCTTGATTGAGCGAGAACTAAAAAAATGCACGATTGATTCCGTTGCCATGAAAACTGTTGAAGCACTGGATAATAAACTTTGAAACCCTCATGGCTGTCGCTGTAACCTGGGGATTGAGGGAAGAATGATATGGAACAGTTTTTTGAACATTCCGATTTGGGATTGGGAACACTGACCTTTCAGAAAGGACCGGGGACCATCCACTGCTGGACTGGAAGAATAGCAGACACAGAGATCCTGTTTTCCATTATTTTGAACACATCTGAACTCCGGTCGGCAAACCTGGATTTTATCCGTTCTGTGCTTCAAAACTGGCGGGAGTATCTTTCAAAAGCGGAGCATGAGATTCAGGCGCAGATTGGTAAAAGCCCTGAGAAGTTTGGATTGCAGCGCGCACCATTCCCTGAAACGGAGATTCCCGCCGAGCAGCCGCAATTTCTGTTTTATGATGAGACAGAATGGGGCCTGCACTTTGAGATTTGTACCCTTCCTGTGGGGGAGCCATTTGGACTTATGGTTGAGTTTTCAGGGGATACGCCAACGGATGTATATGGCTTGTCGGAAGCGGAAGAAATAGAAGCGGACATGGAATAATATAAAGGAGGCGATCAGATTGTGTGAGAATGCGAAAATTCTTTGTCCTTACTGCTTGACGAGAGAAATTGACCCGGCACAGGCGATATGCTCTGCTTGTTATTCAAAAGAGGATAAATGGGAGCGAGGCAGTTGGGATGACCTGCGCAAGCGCAAGAATGCCGATGAAATCCAGATGTTTACCATAGCCAAAAAAGTAGATGAAGCGTTCCAGATACCAGAAAATGAAGCTTATGCCTGTATAGAGAAACACGAAATGATTCAGGCTGAGGCCTTGGAACGGGAAATGGAGGCTTTTCACCGGCGGCGCATCCTTTGTATGGTGGAGATATTTTCCAAGATTGATTGCGGCATCCTCTTTTCTGGCTATGTAGAACTGGATACCTATTTCAAGAATGTGTGGGATTATGCCCATCAGCGCATTGCCGCAGAACAGCTCAGAGAGGTTCAGGAGTATCTGCGGTCACAGATTCCATGGAAATCCCTATCCAGTCAGCGGATGGATCTGGGGGCAGAACTTCTCAACTTTTGGTGCGGAGAAGATGAGTTGGATTGGGGCTATTCTCAATATTTTGAGATTGCAGCAGGTAATCTCAAACCGTTTCTTGCAATGACCTTATTCACAAAGATTCTGTGTAAGCATTTTCCAGATGTAATGTCTGCGCCAGTCAAGCGGCTGAGCAGCAAACTTTGAGTCACTAAAAAGGGGGTACTTTCATGCCAGACTGGGCACAAATCATATTCGATGCGCTGGACATTCTGAAATTTGACGGAGCCGTACAGGACACTCTGGCGGAACTGCGAGAAAAATGGGGCGCGCAGGTCCCGGCGCTGCTGGATGAACGCTTTGATGCCGTTGGCGTTCAGTATATGAAGCTATCCCATGAAAAAGGGGCGGCGGCATTGGGGCAGGAGCTGTCTGCCTTCGGCTGGGCGCTGTATAACCTGGATGATGAGGACGAGTATCTGTTTGCCTTGATCCCAGAGGAAGAACGCAGCGAATGGGAACGCTACTGCAAAAAGCAGGGGCAATATTGTCACCTGATGAAACAGCAAGGACGAAAATGGGGCGACCATGCCAAGGAGCAGGACCCTGGAAAGCTAATGCCCTGCGAGGAATACATACTTCAGGATGAGTACGATTATTTCTTCAACTCCCTGGCGGGTGATTTTGCGGCGGGCGAATGGAAAAACCAGGATGCAGAAGAATGGAAAAACGGCTGTGTGGCCGACCTGCGCCAGCGTCCGCCCCAGGTGACCCGCGCCCACAGTTTGCCGCATCTTGGGTGCCTCACTTATTCCGCAGAAAATGGACTCTATGCCGCGTCCAGGGCCGCTGGCAGCGGGACTATTGGCCGAGCATTATTGAGCAAGAATCCAGCCACGCTTAACTGGGCCGAACCGTCCCCCATTGGATATGACGGTCCACCCCAGACCCTGTGCTGGGCTGACCATTCCCTCTGGGTGGGTGATCCCACCAACGCTACACGGATTGAACTGACAGACCGGGGCACCTGTCAGGATGTGAAAAACTGGACTCTGCCGGAAGATGGATGGAGCACCAAATACCATTGCGGCATTACGATAGACGGTCTGGGCCGGGTCTACTTTTCCAACGAGTGGTACAAGGGGCAGATTTACCGCTGGGAAAACGGCAAGGTAACAAAACACACCTTCTCACTGGATGGATACGACCATCTCTCCGAGGCCGTTCCCGTTCCCGGCACAGGCCGCATTACCATGATCCACGCAGTCAGTGGCAAGGGGCGGATGGAAGAATGCCTGCTGGAACTGGATATGGACACCGGGCGGTGCCGAATTGCCCCCCTGCCTGGAATGGGCGAGGGGCTGAAACTTCGCTGGTTTACCGGGGACTGGCTGCTGGTGCAGGGAAACGGCGAGATCCTCTCCGATGACTTTGCCCAGCTCATCAATAGGAACACCCGTGAAGTGCTGCGTATCCGTCCGGAAATGTTCGGCGGGGAGAAAATGCAGCACATTGGAATACTCACCGATGGCACGGTGGTCATCGTCACCCGGCGGGATAGGGTTGGGCCGGTATTTCGTTATCCCATCGACTTCTGGGGCTTCCTTCGGACGGCAAACAAGCCCAAAAAGCTGGAATGGCGGGAGTACAAAGAAGTGTACCCGAATCTGCCCATCTTTCTACCGTCCAAGGCCACGGAGCGAAAAATCATTCTCAAAAAAGACAGCCTGACAATCCTGGGGGCGGTATTTACGCCGCCGTTTACCCTTTCGCAGCTGGCGGAAAAATTGGGGCCCGCCCGCATTGTCCTGCAAAATGGAACACGAAAAAGCCCCATTACAGGCCGAGAGAGTCCCTATACCCAGGCACTTGCTTTGTGGGACGAACTTGGACTACAGGGCTGGTTGGACGAAGATGAGCAGACCATCAAAACCATTGGTGTCCGGGTAGCGGCACAGGGAGAGTATGCGGTCCGGCAGACATTTGACGGAGCGGTTTGGATCGGGTCCAAGGACTACCGAGAGGCCAGCTGGAAGGATTTCGCCGGATTTGCCCATACCCTCAAATTAGGCGGCTTTACCGTTTATACCCGCTTGCCGGGTCCTGTTCCAGAGGAGCAATCAGCGCAGAAAGCAAAGCTGGAGGCCCTCTCCGCCATGGTACAGATCAGCTGGAAAGAGCCAGAGAATAAGGCGGCGAAAGCGCAGAAATACAAGTTATCCAAGCCGACTGAACCAGTGCTCACCTTTACCAGCTTCAACTTCAAGCTGGCGGTTATGGAAGTCCTGATGTACGAGAAAGGCTTACTGGCTCCTAAACTGGATGCACATGAGTTTGCCAGAGAGTATAGCCGACGCAAGATCGACATTGACGCGGAAGGGTATGAACCCATCCCAGAGATTCGGAAGTGGCTGGAGAAATACCCTGTCCCGGAGCGGCTGGCCCCGGAGGTCACAGAAATTGAGATGGATGGCGGCAGCGAGATTTATACCCAGCTCTGTCCGTTCTGGGATGGCGAGGATGGAGCCTTTGATCTTAATACCATTACGGAGGCGGAACTGCGCCAGTTCCCCAATCTCAACCATATTACTCTCATGTCCTCCAAGCCGGAACAGGTGCTGCCGGTTCTGGAACGGTGCAGTATCAAGGTAGACTTGCTGTGAGGTGAAAGCATGAAAGCGAAACTAAAAGTGATAAAGAACTGGGAGTTCGAGGAATTTGAACTGACGGGAACTTCCTTCAAATACAGCCCGACTGGATGCAAAGGTATGGTGGCCCGCAGCGAGGATGAAATTGTGTTTTGGACCTATCATCTCGCGCAAAAGTGCAGCGGCGTTTTGTGGGTCAAAGGCGAAGTTTCCAGGTGGATTCCCAGCCCGGAGCCGAAAGAGCAGCAAGATGTTTGGGAAGATCCTGTCTTGCTCTCATGCGACAGAGGAATACTGTTGGTTTGCCCGGCCAGTAAATCCCTTTGGTGGATGCCGCAGATGGATGGAGAGTGGATTCCGATCCCCATGGATAACTGGTGTGCCCAGGGTATTCCCAAGCCGGTAGCAGTCACCGGAAGCCAGGGCGTTTTCCCTATTGTGTGCCGAGTGGACAACTCCGCTGATGCGACCAACAGTTTTACCAGCCTGACGGTAGACCTTGAAACCATGACTGCACACTGGGCAGAAAGCGGCTCTTGTGTATACAGCAAAGCAGGAACCCGACAGACCCATTTGGCGGCAGTAGAGCGTGCTGGCGGAAATTTTGCCCAGGCAGACTTTCACTACAACTATCCTATGATTGGCTCTATACTGGAACAGAATGGACAGTTTTATGCCTTTTTGGAAAGCAGCACCATCAATCCGGCAGGTCTTTCTCTCATGGGCTACTATTGGTATCTGGAACTGGAGGAAAACGGACTATTCAAAAAGAAACTGTGGGGCAAAGATAATTTAAGCCGCCTGCCCGGAAAACACGGGATGCGCGGAAAATTCTCCGGTGACAGGACTTGCCTGATCCTGTCTCCCATTTTTAAGAATGATGACTGGAAGGGTAAACAAAAGGTGCTGCGCCTTTCAGATTTGGTGCTGATCGACCTTGCCATGCCCCGTGGATACGCTTCCTTCCATGTGCTGGATGTATGGGGAAACCGGGCATTTCTCAGCGATGAGAAAAACAAGCTGGTTCTTTGTGAAATGACCTTGGAACAGTTATGAGGTAAACCAATGGAATTATTTGCAAAAAGAATGACTTGGGAGCTGGACAATGAGGAAGGACTGTCCTGCCTGTCCTTTGAACTGGAGGATGGCTACTTTACACTCTCCCGCAAGACCGGCGCGGAAACACTCCGCTTGGAAATGAATGATCCAGCCAATGGTCAGTTGATTGACCCGGACTGTTTTGAATATGCCCTTGATAATACCAGGTTTCGTCTAAATATCGTGCGGAACAACCGAAAAGTTCTGCGGTATCTGGAAGAACACCACATCAACACGGAGTTGTATGGAGAAATCGTCCTTCACTACACTCCTCTCAGCAAGCCACAGCTTGAATCATTATCTGCCGTGGTTCTCAGACTGTTTTTCGGTGAACTGCTTTTTTAGGCGGAAACAGAAGTGTCGTTGGCAGAAATCATGCGAGGGGATAACTATGGTTAAAATTCATCGTATTTGGTTCAATACGGAGAGAATGGACAGAGAGGATCACTACAAAATCACATTATTCAGTCGCCCTCGTGTATCTATTCATGTGGACGAGTACATTTGGAGTTTCATCGAAGAAAACATTGTGAAGCCACACAAGCTTATGCGCAGTGAGAAGCATGGGTATCTGTTGGACATTTCGTTTGACCAGTTTGACCCAGCAAAACACCGATATTATCCGCTTTCCCCGTACAACGGGCCGCTTCGGGAAGGTGTCGAGATGGACAGCGCAAACAGAAGCTATTTCCGTGAGGATTTTGTAGGCGGCAAGGAGCGGACTACCTGGTTCTCTCCCAATAAAATATGGACAAACTGCGGCGACAAGGTCCTGAATGTGGACATCAAAGCCGCCAATGTAAGCGAGAGCATCACCCCCAGAGAATACGCAGACTTGCTGTTCGATGGGATTGGGG
>OHTC01000999.1_pt1 | contig 11818 bp, 10 predicted proteins | sample 1578801 | NCBI WGS metagenome assembly OHTC01 (sample SAMEA3879556, study PRJEB24766) | human gut metagenome | biome: human-associated habitat; feature: feces | place: USA | collected 1985/1987 | reverse complement strand
ATCAGCATCATCCAGCTTCAGGCCAGCCGCCGCAAGGAGGTGCAGCAATGATCAAAACCGAAGCTCTGCGCCGCAGAGAGCGCCGTCAGGCGCTGCTGACGGTGGTGTTCACCATCATCTCCGTGATCTATCTGATGCCGGTGCTCCTGGTGCTCATCAACTCCCTGAAGGCCAACGCCTTTGTCAACACCGAGACCTTCAAGCTGCCCACGGCGGAATCCTTTGTGGGGCTGAAGAACTATGTCAAGGGCATGACCTTCGGCAACTTCGCCTTCTATAAGGTGGTATTCTACAGCTTCTTCATCACCATTACCTCCACGGCGCTGATCCTGCTGTGCACGTCCATGGCGGCGTGGTACATCTCCCGGGTGGGGAGCCTGGTCAGCAAGATCGTGTACTACCTGTGCGTATTCTCCATGGTGGTGCCCTTCCAGATGGTCATGTACACCCTGGCCCGGACGGCGGACCAGGTACATCTGAACACCCCCTGGACCATCCCCGTGGTATACCTGGGCTTCGGCGCGGGCCTTGCCGTGTTTATGTTCACGGGCTTTGTCAAGAGTCTGCCGCTGGAGATCGAGGAGGCCGCCGCCATCGACGGCTGCGGCCCGGTGGGCACCTTCTTCCGGGTGGTGCTGCCTATGCTGAAGCCCACCATGATCTCCGTGGGCGTGCTGGAGATCATGTGGGTATGGAACGACTATCTGCTGCCCAGTCTGGTGCTGGACATCAACCAGTACCGCACCATCCCCATCCACATTCAGTACCTCAAGGGCAGCTACGGCACCGTGGACATGGGCGCCACCATGGCCCTGATCATGCTGAGCATCCTGCCGGTGATCATCTTCTATCTGTGCTGCCAGAAGCACATCATCAAGGGTGTGGCTGCCGGAGCCGTGAAGGGATAAGGAGCATAGAGCCTCCGCTCGGAGGGCGGGGCTGATAAGTATTTCAAAGCATTTCTATAAGTAAGTGAGTGACTACCTATGAATCGAAGCAGCGGCATTCTGATGCCCATTTTCTCCCTGCCGTCCCCCTATGGCATCGGCACGCTGGGCAAAGCGGCGTATGACTTTGCGGACTTTCTGGCGGAGGCGGGCCAGCACTACTGGCAGATGCTGCCCCTTGGCCCCACCAGCTATGGGGATTCCCCCTATCAGAGCTTTTCCACCTTTGCCGGCAACCCCTATTTCATCGATCCGGACCTGCTGGTGGAGGACGGCCTTTTGACGAAACAGGAGGTGAAGGCCTACCGCTGGGGGAGTGACCCCCGCCATGTGGACTACGGCGCTGTGTATAACAGCCGGCTGAAGCTGCTGTCCAAGGCCAAAAAGCGGGGCTGGGAGCGTGACCGGGAGGAGGTCACGGCCTTTGTGGCGGAGAACGCCCGGTGGTTGCCGGACTACGCCCTGTTCATGGCCTGCAAGCGCCATTTCGGGATGCGCTCCTGGACGGAGTGGGAGGATGAGGACATCCGCCTGCGCCGCTCGCAGTTGGTATTGGAGCAGTACCGTACCCTGCTGCGGGAGGATGTGGAGCTGTTCACCTATATCCAGTATTTGTTCTTCCGGCAGTGGGAGGCTCTGCGGACCTATCTCCACGGGAAGGACATCCATATCATCGGTGACCTGCCCATCTATGTGGCCATGTGGGCCGAGCCGGAGAATTTCCAGTTGGATGACCGGTGCGTCCCCACGGAGGTATCCGGTGTGCCGCCGGACTACTTCAGCGCCGACGGCCAGCTGTGGGGCAACCCCCTCTATCGCTGGGATCGGATGCAGGCCGACGGCTTCGGCTGGTGGATCCGCCGCATCGACGGCGCCGGGAAGTTGTATGACGTCATCCGCATCGACCACTTCCGGGGCTTCGAGAGCTACTGGGCAGTACCCTACGGCGAGACGACGGCCAAAAACGGCCGGTGGGTCAAGGGCCCCGGCATGTCGCTCGTCGGCGTGCTGACCGGCTGGTTCCGCGACCTCGATTTCATCGCCGAGGACCTCGGCTATCCCTCGCCCGAGGTCGTGCAGCTGCTCTCCGATTCCGGTCTTCCCGGCATGAAGGTCCTCGAGTTTGCGTTCGACTCGCGCGACCCGAGCGACTACCTGCCGCATAGCTGCAACTTCAACAGCATTTGCTACACCGGCACGCACGACAACGCGCCCCTCGCCCTCTGGCGCACGGAGGCGGATAAGGCGGACATCGCGTTCGCGAAGAAGTACCTCGGTCTCAATGACGAGGAGGGCTTCAACGCCGGCATCATCCGCGGCGGCATGAGCTGCCAGAGCCGCCTGTTTGTCGCGCAGATGCAGGACTATCTGGGCCTTGGCAAGGGCTGCCGCATGAACACCCCCGGCACGAGCAGCGGCAACTGGCAGTGGCGCATGCTGAGCGGCGAGGCGAGCAAAAAGCTCGCAAAGTCCATCCACGAGACGACCCGCATCTACGGGCGCCTGTAAGGAAAATATGGCACGGCGGTTTGGGCACACGCTCAAAACCGCCGTGTTCCGTTATATTTCATCAGAATATTACGTTTTGTATTTATAATGGGGGATTGCATTTTGCCGGATTCTTTTGTAAAATACCTGTATGCAGATTGTGGATAGTCTGTGCTTTTCACGATCCAAGATTTTGCGACCGAGTGTGATACCATATGTTTGAAGCAAAACGCCAGCCGACTCTTTCCGAGCAGGCCTACAACCAAATCAAAGACGCCATCTGCCAGGGCTCTGTTGCGCCGGGGGATATCCTGAGTGAAAACCAGATTGCCCAGCAGCTCGGCATGAGCCGGACGCCCGTGCGCGAAGCGCTGCGCGCACTCGCCAGTGAGGGCTTCGTCGAGATCCGCAACGGCATCGGCGCCTACGTCAAGCCGCTTTCCTCCAAGGACATGGAGGATCTTTACGAGGTCCGCTGCCTGCTCGAAATGCAGGCGATCAAAACTTCGATCTACCGCATCAGCAACGATGAGATCGACGATCTCACGCGCCGTTTTCAGGCGATCTACGATGCCTGCGAGCAGGGAGATTCTCCCGCCCAGGGCGAGTTCTCCGAGCTGGACTGGGAGCTGCACTCCCTTCTTGTCGACCGCTGCACCAATAATTATATTAAGGAGATTGTCGCGGGCAATAATTCCAATCTGCGCCGCTATCAGTCGCTCTCTGTCAACGTTCTCGGCGATGTCCACGAAAGCGCACGCCAGCACCTTGAGATCCTGCGCGTGCTGCGCTCCCGCGACCTCGACAAGCTGGAGGAAGTACTTCACGCCCATCTGATGTGGTCTGCGAATCTGCTGCGCACCAATGCTTGATATTGATCATTTCAAAAAGGAGACGGTCAGGGCCGTCTCCTTCTTTCCGTCCATTTTTACCAAAATTCACGGCGTTAACATGGTCAACAATACGATTGACAAATTTCTGCGGAACAGCTACAATATGGCACGTAGACACAGCCTGTATACTGGTTGCATAACTCATGTTCTGTGTTCTCTTTCTCTGTATTTTACATCCGAAAAGAGGTGTTTTCATGCCGATCCTTCTGGAAGAAGACCTACAGCGTCCACTGCCGAGGATGTATCGTGTGCGGCAGCAGTTTGACGAGACCCGTTTGGAGGATGTGGCCGGCACGGTGCGCGCAGAGCTCGCAAAGCCGGAGATCCGCGCGCTCGTCAAGCCCGGCATGCGTATCGCCGTCGGCGTCGGCAGCCGCGGCATCCAAAATCTCTATACCATCGTCGAAACGACGGTAAACTCGCTCAAAGAGCTGGGCGCGGAGCCCTTTATCGTCTCCGCCATGGGCAGCCACGGCGGCGGCACGGAGGAGGGCCAGCGCGAGGTCCTCGCGGGCTACGGGATCACGGAGGAGCGTCTCGGCGTTCCCGTTGTGACAACGGTGGACACCGTTTATCTTGGCAACTGCGCCAACGGCCGCCCCGTCTGGTTCGACCGCGCAGCCTATGAAGCCGACCTCATCGTCCCGATCAACCGCGTAAAGCTGCACACCGACTTCGTCGGCCCCATCCAGAGCGGCCTCTGCAAGATGCTGGTCATCGGCCTTGGCAACCACAAGGGCTGCTCCGCCGTGCACGAGGAAGCCCCCGAGGTCTTTGCCGACGCCATTGAGGAGACCGCCCGTCTCATTCTGCAAAAAGCTCCCGTCGGCTTTGGCATCGCCATCCTCGAAAACGCTTACGACAAGACGTACGCCGTCGAAGCTGTCCCCGCGGAGCATCTGGTCGAGCGGGAAAAGGAGTTGGTCCAAATCGCCAAGGGCAATATGCCCTACATCATGCTGGATGAAGCGGATGTCATCGTCTGCGGCGCGATCGGCAAGGATATCTCCGGCGCAGGCTTTGACCCGAACATTCTCGGCCGCAGTTCGGTGCTCAAGCAGTTCGTGCTGCACATCCCGCGCTATCAGCGCTTGGTGCTCTGCGATGTAACGCCCGCCAGCCATGGCAACGGCATCGGCGTGGGATTGTTCGACGTCATCACGAAAAAGGTCGCCGAGCAGCTCGACCTCGAATCCATGTACGCCAACGCCATCGCCTGCAACTGTCTGGGCGACGCGTCGGTGCCCTGCACCGTGGACGACGAGGAGACCGCCATCCGCGTGGCGCTCAAATGCTGCCGGAATATCGACCGCGATCACCCCAGGATCATCCGCATCCAAAATACGCTGCATCTCGGCGAGATCGAAGTCTCCGAGGCGCTGCTCGATGCGGTGCGCGCTGATTCTCGCATGTCACTGATTGAAAACTGAGTTTACGATATATCTTTACAAGGAGGACTTTGATCATGATCCTGACTGACGAACAGAAGGCCATGCTGGACGGCAAGTACGGCGAAGGCGCCGCCTATGCCATGAAGATCCAGGTCGGCATCGGCGAATGCTTCGACGCCGAGCGCATGGTGCCCATCAAGCGTGCGCACGTTGCCCTGAGCAATCAGGCCGGCGACCTGTGGTTTGCCGAAAAGCTGGTCAAGGCCGGCGCGCACTGCCGCGTGGCCCCGACGGTCAACCCCGGCTTCTGCACCGGTCACTTCACCGGCGCCTGCGCCCATCCGGCGGACCCCGAGGACATCGCCCACATGCTGCGCACGGACAATGCCTACCGCGCGCTCGGCGCGGTGCTGAGCTATAACTGCACGCCCTACATCGCGACGAACGTGCCGAACTTCGGCGAGGTCTGCGCTTTCTCCGAATCGAGCGCCACGCCGTATGTCAACTCCGTCTGGGGCGCGCGCTCCAACCGCGAGAGCGCCAACAGCGCACTGTGCGCCGCCATCACCGGCTGCGTGCCCGAATACGGTCTGCTGCTCGATGAAAACCGCAAGGGCAACATCCTTGTCCGCGTGGAAGCCAACATGAAGAGCGACTATGAATACCATCTGCTCGGCATGATGGGCGACAAGATCGGCGAGGGCATCCCCGTCTTCACGGGCCTGCCCAAGGTCATCACGCCCGAGGCGCTGCGTAACCTCGGCGCACAGCTCAACACCTCCGGGGCTTACGGCATGTACCACATTCTCGGCTTCACGCCCGAAGCGCCCACGCTGGAAGCGGCCTTCGGCGGCAAAAAACCAGAGCGCGAGGTCGTCATCACCGATAAGGACCTGCGCGACTTTGAAGAAAAGTTCAGCGATGAGCTCCCCAACGGTGGCAAGATCGACTTTGCCATGTTCGGCTGCCCGCACTTCACGCTGGAAGAAGCGAAATATATTGCCGAGCACATCGAGGGTAAGAAGCTCTCCGTCCCGATGTACATTCTCGTCTCCAGCCACGCTCTGCAGATGGCTGAGCGCATGGGCATCTACGACACGCTCGCCGCTGCGGGCGCGGAGCTGATCTCCGACTCCTGCCCAGATCAGCCCTGCTGGCACTATCTCAAGGGTAAGACTGGCATCACGGAATCGCCCAAGTGCGCGTACTATCCGCGCCGCCGCGGCATCAACTTTGTAATTCGTGACCTCGATACCTGCATTGAGGCCGCACTGACTGGTGAGGTGAAATAAAATGGGAAAGAGATTTGCATGCCATAAAATTTCTGAGGGCGCGGCCCAGGCCGAGGCCATCATCTCCAAGGACCGCATCATGTTCTATCAGGTCCGTCCCGAGGACGGTGTGATGACGGAAAAGGATCACTGCCTGGAGGGGCAGGTCATCGCCGGAAAGGTTCTGCTGTTCCCCGGCGGCAAGGGCAGCTCCGTCGTGCAGCAGGACGGCCTGTATCATCTTGACCGCTTCCACAACATTCCCGCGGCGCTGATCGTGCAGGACCCCGACCCCGTGCTGGTCGCCGGCGCGATCATCATGGAGATCCCCATGGTCGACCGCCTGCCGCAGGAATTCTACGACACTGTCAAAAACGGCGACATCATCAGCGTCAACGCTGATGATGGGTTTGTCGAAATCCAGTAAAAGCATTAAAGAAGTCCCGGATGCAGTTCCTGCATCTGGGACTTTTACTTTTTGCTTACCTTTTGATGTTATCATACGAAAGGTCAAGGTGTGCCTTGAATGCAGCCTCGACCGCGTCCGGATTTTTCGTTTCGATCACATCCAGCAGATCCAAATGCTGCGCAATGAAGCTGTCCAGACTGTACTGGCGGTTAAAAGACAACACCTGCAGGCGGCGGACGCTTGAATTGATCGTATAGAGGAAGCGCTTGATATAGGGATTTTCGCAGCGGGCAATGACCAGATTGTGAAAATCAAAATCCGCCTTGAAAAATTCCTGCGGTGAGATCTTCTCGCCATTGCTGAGGCGCGCCTGAAGGCGGTGGAGCATGCCCCGCAGCTCATCAATGTCCTCGCGCGTGATATGCGTGAGCGCATAGCGCACAGCCTTTGGTTCAAGCAGAATACGGGCTTCCTGAATATACTCGATATCTTCAAACGTAATCGGCGTGACGAGCGCGCCGATCCCCCTTCGAATCTGAACGAGTCCATCCTGCTCCAGCAGCGCAAGCGCCTCATGCACCGGCGTGCGGCTCGTATGGAGCTGCTGCGCAATCACCTGTTCGCTGAGGATATCCCCCGCGTGGACCGTGTTGGTGATGATAGACTCCCGCAGCTCATTGTACGCGATCTGCGCCAGCGAGGATCGCGAAACAGGAATGATATCCTGCCGTTTGATCTTAGGCACTGAAACTACACCTCGTAATTTTCTCTTCCCTGTGTCGGCATTCCGTGCAGAGGAAGCGATGGTCTATTTAAAATACTTGTCTTATTATAGCAAAATCCTTTCATTTCCGCAATAAGATTTTGCTTTCTCCCACGCTTTATAAAAGCGCATCGCGTGCACCATTTCTCTTTTTTCTATAAAACCTCCCGGCTATTTTTGTTAAAATGTCAAACTTCGATATTCTTTTTAAAGAATATTGCTAAATTATGAACGCGTTGCTACAATACATGTATGTAACCTGCATGCAACCTAAAATGCATGTAAAAGTGTAACGCAAGTATGGAAGATACAATCAAGTTTTGGGAGGAGTAAGGAACGGTGGAAAACATTACGAAGCCCGTCTGTGTGACTGTGAACGGGGTCGTTTATAACCGCACAGTAAGCACGGCGATGACGCTGCTGGATTTTATTCGTGACGAATTGAAGTTAAAGGGGACCAAGCGCAGCTGCGATAACGGCGAATGCGGTGCCTGCTCCGTGATCATGGATGATGAGCTGGTGTATTCCTGCCATGTTCTCGCCGTCCAGGCTGACGGCTCTGACATCGTCACAATCGAAGGCCTCAGCTCCGACCAGAGGCTCAGCCCCATCCACGAGGCGCTGATGGACGAAGGCGCGATCCAGTGTGGCTACTGCACGCCCGGCATGGTCCTTGCCATCAAGAAGCTGCTCGACGAGCATCCCGATCCGACCGAAAGCGAGATCAAATACGGTCTTGCCGGCAATATCTGCCGCTGCACGGGCTATGTTTCTATTGAAAATGCAGTGAAAAAGGCTGCGGCCGTTCTGAGAGGGGAGTAACTCATGGATATCTACAAGATGCGGGAAATGAAAAACGCCATCCGCCGCATTGAATCCACCTCCAAGGTGACAGGCACCGCCCAGTATCTCGACGATCTGGAGATGCAGGGCATGGCCTACGGCGGTATCATCCGCAGCCCTTATCCGCACGCGAAGGTCCTTTCCATCGACTTTTCCGAAGTGAAAAAGATGCCTGGTGTTCTGGGCACGCTCACACCGGACGATGTTCCGCAGGTCCACTTCAACGTGACCGGCTCTTTGAAAAACCCCTCACTGATCGAAGACCAGTCGATCCTCACCTGGCACCCCCTGCACGAGGGCGACCGCATCTGCGCTGTCGTTGCCGAGGATAAGGAAACGCTGCACCGCGCGCTCGAGGCCGTCAAGATCGAATACGAGGTCCTGCCCGCCAGCATGACGATCGACCAGTCGATCAAAGAGGGTGCACGCATCATCAACCCCGAGTTTTACCAGGACAATTTCTACTGCCACAAGGTCGGTACCCGCGGCGAGGTGGAAGAGGGCTTTGAGAAGAGCGATTATATTTTCGAAGGTACCTACCGCACCCCGACGCAGCACCCGATCCCAATGGAGCCCGTTTCCTGTATCGCCTACTGGAACCGCGACAACAAGCTCCACACCTGGGCTACGAGCCAAGTCCCCTATCAGGATCGCCGTATCCTTGCCGCGCAGTTTGGCATTCCCGAAAGTGACGTCAGCTGCCACCGCGCCATGATTGGCGGCGCGTTCGGCGCCCGCGAGGAGATGTACCATCAGGACGTCGCCGCGGCGCTGTCCCGCCTGATCTACCGTCCCGTTAAGATCATCAACAACCGCAGCGACGAAATGACAGCCACTGCCGTGCGCCACGCCTCCTATTCCAAAGTGAAGATGGGCTGCACGAAGGACGGTCAGATGGTCGCATTCCATCAGGTCATGTACACCAACGGCGGCAGCTACTGCACGCACTCCCCGCTGGTCACCGCCGCGCCCGACCGTAAAATGCCCTACCACATGCCGTACTTCCGCTATGACGGCATCGGCGTTGCGACCAATGCCGCCGTCTCCGGCGCGTTCCGCGGCTACGGCAACCCGCAGGGCACGTTTGGCCGCGAAAGCCTCATTAACGATGCCTGCCGCGAAATGGGCTGGGATCCGATCAAGTTCCGCTATGACAACGTCCTCAAGCCCGGCGAAAAGGTCCACGGCTGCGCGCCGCTGAGCACCTTCCCCGCTGACGAGGTCTTCGGCGGCGGTCTTCGCCTGCAGAAGGAGATCGACGAAAAAGAGGGTCTGCGCGACGACGATGAAGTGAAGGAAGCCTGGGGCATGGCGCTTTGCAGCCACACGAGCTCCATCTCCTCCCTTCAGGGGCTCACCGGCAGCTCGATTATCTGCCTTCCGGACGGCTCCGTAAGCCTGATGACCGGCACCACCGATATGGGCAACGGCTCTGAGACCGCAATGGTCCAGGTCTGCGCCGAAAAGCTCGGTATGGATCTTTGCGATGTGCGCCACGCCGATCTGGACACCTCCACCAGCCCGTACAACATCGGCAGCTATTCCAGCGGTCAGATGTTCCTCACCGGCAACGCGGTCGCCATGGCCTGCGAAGAGGTCATCCGCAAGGCCAAGGTCGAGCTCGCAAAGCTCTACAATGTTCCCGTCGAGCAGGTGCTCTGGCGCGACAAGATGTTCCACATCGTTTATCCCGGCAAGCGCATGACGTTTAAGGAAGCCATCCTGGATATCTCCCGCGGCTGCCTCAACATGTTCATCATGGGCAGCGCCGTGGCGCACCTCGAGGATGCGCCTGAGCCGTTTGCCCTCTGCTGGGCCAAGGTCGCCTACTACAAAAAGGAGAACGCCATCAAGCTCAAGCACATCATCGAAAGCGTGGATGTCGGCCGCGTGATGAATCCCCTGATCGTCAAGGGGCAGCTGGAGGGCGAGATCCAGATGGGCGTCGGCTTCGCGCTGATGGAAGACCTCGAGGTTGACCCCATCACGAAGAAGTATGTCTCGGCAGACCTTCTCAACTATCGAAATCCTCTGATCCTCGACATGCCGGAGGTCCACCTCTTCGTGGCCGACAGCTTCGAGCCCCGCAGCGCCAACGGCACCAAGAGCGTCGGCGAGCTTGGCTTGATCCCCGTTGCCCCCGCTATCACCGATGCTGTGATCCGCGCAAGCGGCAAAAAGATCACCGAGCTGCCGCTCAGCCGCCAGTTCTACATCAAGAACAACCGCTATGACGACTTCTTTGAGGAGGGCCTTGACAAATGATGATCTTAGCAAGATACGAGTATTATCGTCCCTCCACCGTTGAAGAAGCGGTTTCGATGCTCAAAAAGGAAAACACCATCATCGCCGGCGGTTCCGATGTGATGCCCCAGCTCAAGACCGCCACGATCGCCCCGGAAGCGCTCATCGATCTTTCCAAGATCAGCGAGATGCACACGGTGGAAGAAACGGATGACGGCATCTACATCGGCGCCATGGTCACCCTCTCCCATCTGGCCAAAAATGAGCTGATCCTGCGCAAGCTCATCGCCCTTTCCCAGGCGGCACGCAACGTTGCCTCGCCCCAGATCCGCAACCGCGGCACGGTCGGCGGCAATCTGATGCAGGCACGCCGCTGCTTCTACTACAATCAGACCAAGGAGTGGCGCCGCGGCATCCCCGTGTGCTTCAAGGTCGGCGGCGACCGCTGCATCCAGATCCCCAACTCCCCCGTCTGCCGCGCGATCTATTACTCCGATATGGCCCCCGCGCTGATCGCATACGGCGCGCAGGCACTCGTCCACACGGCAGAAGGCTCTCAGCTCGTGAGCTGCCAGGAGTTGATGGAAACGCACTGCAAGGATCAGGACAAGCCGATGCTCATCGAAAAGTTCTTCATTCCCAAAAGTGCCTATTCGGGTGCCTGGGCCAAGTTCGACAAGTACAGCCTGCGCGGCAGCATCGACTTTCCCACCATCAATTTTGCCTGCGTCCGCAACAGCCAGGGTGTCCGTCTCACCGTCGGCGCCATTGCAACGCATGTATTGGAGCTCGTGCAGACCGAGGAATACCTTAATGCACAGGGCAGCGCTTTCTCGGTAGAGGAAGCCACCAAAACCGCTCTTGATGAGATGAAAAAGAAGAGTGAAATTGTTCGAGAGTCAGGGATCTCTGTGCAAGTAAAACGGGGAACCTTCTGTTATGTTGAGGCAATGCTCAAAGAACTGAAGGAGCACTCGTTGTAAAAGGACCGACTCAAGAATATTTGCAAAGTAAACCGCCAAAAAAACAAAAGGAGAAAAGAAAATGAAAAGAACAGCTACGTTACTCCTGGCGCTCATTATGGTTTGCTCCCTCCTCGCCGGCTGCGGTGATAAGGGGACGACCGACGACTCGTCCAACAACGCAAACACCGACGAAAATCCCACCGTTGCCATCACGTTCTGCAACATGCTGGCGACCGACCATCCCCAGAGCATTGCCGCAACGGAAGTTCTCGCTCCCGAGATCTCTGAAAAGACCGGCGGCAAGTTCACGATTGACGTTCAGGTGAACGGCGCGCTCGGCTCCGACGCCGAGGCCACTGAGGCCACGATCATGGGCACCATGAATTCCTGCGGCCCGGCCTGCGCCACTCTTGCTTCTTTCGACCCCAACTGGTACATTCTCGACGTGCCCTACGTCTTCAAGTCCAAGGAGCACGCCCGCGCAGCGCTTGACGGTGAGCTCGGCGAGTTCCTGTCCAACAGTCTGGAAGAGAGCAGTGGCCTGATCGTTCTCGGCTTTGGCGAGTCCGGCATGCGCAACCTCTCCAACAACTCCAAGGAGGTC
>OHTC01000993.1_pt1 | contig 11862 bp, 9 predicted proteins | sample 1578801 | NCBI WGS metagenome assembly OHTC01 (sample SAMEA3879556, study PRJEB24766) | human gut metagenome | biome: human-associated habitat; feature: feces | place: USA | collected 1985/1987 | reverse complement strand
GCAACGTTACGGTTTCTCTTATCCCTGAGAGCGCTCTCTCCTTGCTCTCACTCTTTATAATAGCATAAAACCGGAAAAGAATCCATTGGTTTGGGCATTCTGTGCAGCCCATCCCTGGAACAACAGCTCTTTTTTCAGCCTTTACTGCATCTTTAGGAAAAGTATGGTATACTTTTCATCTGGAGTAGAATAGATATGGAGGGATCCCCATGAAGCAGAAGACCCGCTGGCACGACGCGCTGGTCCTAGCCGCTGTGCTGTGCGCCGCCTTTCTCATCGTGACCGGCACACAGCAGATCACCGGCCGGATCGATGGCGTTGCATCGATGGTGTTTGTTCTGGCAGTTTTTTTGATCTCGATCTATACAGATGGCTATGCGTGGGGCGTGGTGGCTTCCCTGATCGGCGTGCTGGCCGTGAATTTTGCGTTCCGCTCCCCTTACTTTGCCTTCAACTTCACCCTGCCGGAAAACCTGTTCTCGGGCATGGCGATGCTGGTGGTGTCCATTATGACCAGCACCCTGACCACCCGCATCAAAAAGCAGGAACAGCTGCGGATGGAGAGCGAGACCGAAAAGATGCGGGCCACCTTGCTGCGGGCGGTCTCCCACGATCTGCGCACGCCCCTTACTTCCATTTACGGGGCCTGTTCCACAGTCATTGAAAATTATGACAGCCTGGAAAAAGAGCAAAAATTAAAACTTCTTGGCGAAGCCTGTTCCGATGCCCAGTGGCTGAACCGGATGGTGGAGAACCTGCTGTCCGTCACCCGCTTTGACGGCGGGCAGGTGGCCGTGCAAAAGACCCCCACCGTGCTGGACGAGCTGATCGACACCGTGCTGGTGCGGTTCCAGAAGCGCTACCCCAAGGTGCCCGTTACCACCTACCTGCCCGACAGCTTCATCGTGATCCCCATGGACTCGATGCTGATCTCGCAGGTGCTGACGAACCTTTTGGAAAATGCCGCCGTCCACGCCGAGGGGATGACCCAGCTGACCCTGCGGGTGTTCACGCTGGGCAGCCGGGCGGTGTTTGAGGTATCGGACAACGGCTGCGGCATTCCGAAGGAGCGCCTGCGCACCCTGTTCACCGGTGTGCTGCCCGCCGATGCCGCAGCCGACAGCGGCAAGCACGGCATGGGCATCGGCCTTTCGGTCTGTGCCGCCATCGTCAAGGCCCACGGCGGCGAGATCCAGGCCGAGAGCAAGGTGGGCGAGGGCACCAGCATCCGCTTCTGGCTGGAGACCGAATCGATCGAGACGGAGGAAAACGAAGATGAGCAATAACAAATTCAAGGTTCTGGTCGTGGAAGATGAGGCCAACATCTGCAGCTTTATTGAGACGCTGCTGGAGACCAACGGCTATCAGGCCCTTGTTGCCAACACCTGCGCCATGGGCCAGACCCTGTTCACCTCCCACAATCCGGACCTTATCATCCTGGATCTGGGCCTGCCTGACCGGGACGGACTGGAGCTCATCCGTTTTGTGCGGCAGAAGTTCCTGACCCCCATCGTCGTGCTCTCGGCCCGCACCACCGAGCAGGACAAAATCGAGGCGCTGGATCTGGGAGCCAACGATTACATCACCAAACCCTTTGGCACCGGCGAGCTGCTGGCCCGGGTGCGCGCCGCCCTGCGCACCAACCGCTTCGGCGTGCTGGGCGGGATGCCCGGCGGCGTGTTCCGGGCACAGGGGCTTGAGATCAACTACGAGCGCCGCAAGGTCTTTGTGGACGGTGCCGAGATCAAGCTGACCCAGACCGAATACAACATCGTGGCCTTCCTCTCGGAACATGCAGGCCGGGTGATGACCTATGCCGCCATCGTTCGGGCCATCTGGGGCGATACCGACTGCGGCAGCACCAAAAAGCTGCAGGTCAACATGGCAAACATCCGCAAAAAACTGGGCAGCGTGCCCGGGCGCAACACCTATATTCTGAACGAGCTGGGCGTGGGATACCGGATGATCGACGAGGACACCGATGCCAGGCCCGAAAGCTGAGGACTGCGTATGCTTCCTGCACTGATCATTTTTCTGCTGACCTATCTTCTGATGCTGGTCCTGCCGCAGTACCGGCCTTTTGCCGCGCTGGGCGGGGCCGCTCTGTTTCTGGCTCTGGGCGCGGCGGGCCTGTGGGACTTCACCCTGATAGATGCCGCCCGGGCCGTGGATTTCAATGTCCTGCTGATGATGGCGGGCACCATGGGCACGGTCTCCCTCTTTATTGAGAGCAGGATGCCCGCCCGGCTGGCCGAGCTGCTCATCGTGCGGGTGCCCAACGTGAAATGGGCCGTGTGTATGCTGGCCCTTTTTGCCGGGGTCATCAGCGCCTTTGTGGACAATGTTGCCACGGTGCTCATGGTGGCCCCTGTGGGCCTTGCCATTGCCCGCAAGCTCAAGATCTCCCCCGTGCCCGTCCTCATCTCCATTGCGGTCTCCTCCAACCTGCAGGGAGCTGCCACCCTTGTAGGCGACACCACCAGCATCCTGCTGGGCGGCTTTGCGGGGATGAACTTCTTCAATTTCTTCTGGATGGAGGGCAGGCCCGGCATCTTCTTCGGGGTGGAGCTGGGCGCACTTGCTTCGCTGGCAGTGCTGCTGTGGCTGTTCCGCCGCGAGACCCAGCCTATCGCCGCAAAGGTGGAGACTGAGGTGGAGGACGATGTGCCCACTGCCCTGATGCTGCTCACGGTGGGTCTGCTCATTGCGGCATCCTTCCTGCCGGAGCCCGCCGCCGGGCCGCTGCACACGGTGTACGAGCTGCGCAGCGGCCTTGTGTGCATGGGGCTGTGCCTGTTTGGCGTGGCGCGCGCCTGCCTGCGGGCAGGGTCAGCAAAGCCGCTGGCGCATGTGCTGGGCGAGCTGGACTGCGACACCCTGCTGCTGTTGTTCGGGCTGTTCATCCTGATCGAGGGCATCCGCAAGGCCGGGGTCATCGATGCCGCCGCCCAGCTGTTCTACACCCTCTCCGGTGATGATCCCTTCCGGCTCTATACCCTGCTGGTATTCGTCTCGGTGGGCCTTTCTGCCTTCATCGACAACATCCCCTATGTGGCCACCATGCTGCCGGTGGTGCAGGGCATTGCCGAGCTGATGAACGGCGGTGTAGGCTTCCCGCCTGAGCTGTTTTATTTCGGCCTGCTCACGGGCGCAACTCTGGGCGGCAACCTGACCCCCATTGGCGCTTCGGCCAACATTGCAGCCATCGGCATCCTGCGCAAGCAGGGTGAGCAGGTGCGCACCCGTGATTTCCTGCGCATCGGCATCCCGTTCACACTGGCAGCCGTCCTGACGGGCTATGTGTATCTCTGGCTGGTGTGGGGCGCGTAAGTGCTGCCGTGGCCGTGCGAATGCCGGCCGCCTGCAAATTCGATCCTGCTGAGCCGAAGGCCCGTGTGCCAAAGCAGCAACAAAAAAACGCGCTGTGTCCAACGACACAGCGCGTTTTTGTTGTTTATTCCAACCCGATCTGCTGGGCGTATTCTTCCAGCAGCTCCCGCTCCAGGAAGGGGGTTTTCACGCCCTCACGGTCGCGGTAGGTCTCGTGGCCCTTGCCGATGACGGCGATCAGGTCGCCCTCCTGGGCGTGATCCACGGCGTAGTGGAGCGCGTCCAGACGGTCGGGGATCTCCACAAACTTGGCATCGGGGTTGCCCTTGTTCATGCCCACCCGGATATCGGCGAGGATGTCCTCGATTTTCTCAAAGCGGTTGTTGTCCTCGGTCAGGATGGAGAAATCCGCCATTTTTGCACAGGTCTCGCCCATGCCGTAGCGGCGCAGCTTGGAGCGGTTGCCGCCGCAGCCGAACACCACCACCAGACGGTGGGGCTTGTAGGCCCGCAGAGTGGTGAGCAGGCTTTCGGTGGACACCTCGTTGTGAGCGTAGTCCAGCAGGATGGTGAACTTCTTGCTGATGGGCACCAGCTCCACGCGGCCCTTGACCACGCACTTGCCAAGGCCGTCGTGGATGGCCTGATCCGGCAGGCCCAGCACCTTGCCCACCGCCAGAGCTGCCAGCGCGTTGTACACGCTGAACTCGCCGGGCATATTCACCTTGACGTCCATCTCGTCCTTGCCGGTAACGTGGAAGGCAACGCCCAGAAAATCGTGGGTGCGCAGCAGTTTGTAGCCGGTCTCGCGGTAGTCGGCCTTTTCATCGCGGCCATAGGTGACCAGCTTGCAGGTGTGGCCTTCCAGCAGGGCGGCGGTGTTCTCGTCGTCAATGTTCACCACACCCACGTCGCAGCGCTTGAACAGCTGTCCCTTCCAGCTGCGGTACTCCTCAAAGGTCTTGTGCTCGCCGGGGCCGATGTGATCCGGCGAAAGGTTGGTGAACACGCCCACATCGTAGTGCACGCCCGCCACGCGGTCCATCATCAGGCCCTGACTGGATACCTCCATCAGCGCGGTATCGCAGCCGGCATCCAGAAACTCCCGGAAGGTCTTTTGCAGCTCGTAGCTCTCAGGGGTGGTGTTGGCGGTCTCCTGATGACGGCCCATGAAATAGATGCCGTTGGTGCCGATCATGCCGACCTTTTTCCCGGCAGCTTCCAGCACGCTCTTGATCATGTGGGTGGTGGTGGTCTTGCCCTTGGTACCGGTCACGCCGATCATGGTCATCTGGCGGGAGGGGTTGCCAAAGAGGTTGCCGCTCATCAGCGCCATGGCATAGCGGCTGCTCTCCACCTTGACCACGGTCACACCGGGCATGGCAGAAAGGTCGATGTCATGCTGGATGACCAGCACGCTCACGCCCTTGGCGGCGCAGTCTGCGGCAAACTCGTGGCTGTCACGCTGGGTGCCCACGATGCAGACAAAGGCAAGGCCCGGGGCCGCCTTCCGGCTGTCGTAGATGATGTCCTGCACTTCGGTATCCAGGCTGCCCTGCACCAGCGTAAAGGGCACGCCTTCCAGTAATTGTTCCAGCTTCATAACATTACACGCTCCTCATTGGGTCGTTTGGGTTTGGTTTGCATCGCCCGCCGCCGGGGTCGTTCCTTCGGCGGGGGTCGGCTGTGCCGTCTGTCCGGCTTCGGGGCCTGCCGGGGCCGCGGCGGTATCCGTTGGTGTTTCGGCAGCGGCATCTGCAGCGGCTTCGCCCTCTGCCGGGGCAGTGCCGTCTGCGACCGTGCCTTCTGCCGTTTCACCGGTCACACCTTCTTCGGCGGGTGTTTCCTCCACCGGTTCAGGCACGATGTAGCCGGAGGGCAGCTCCGGCTCACCCTGTGCAAAGGTGAACTTGCGGGTACTGGACATGCTGATATGGGTGAAGTCCAGCTTTCCGGTGTCGGTCGCGGCACAGCCCTTGCCGTCCTCATTCAGCAGGACGTGCTTTGCCAGCTTGAGCTTATATTCCAGCTCGTTCAGAGTGCCCAGCCAGACGCTGATGCGGTCCTGATAGAGGAAGGCCATCTCGTCCACATCCGCAAACTCGATGCGGGTCACGTCGGCGCTCATGCCTGCGGCATCCAGCGCAGCCAGCAGGGTGTTCAGGCTTTCCAGCCGCTGGTCCGCCTCCTCCTCAACAGTGCCGGAGGCGCTGCTGTCGGCGGCGCTGTCCGGGGTGCTGTCGGCCTTGGGCTCTGCCGCAAAGGTCAGCTGTTCGCCGGGCTCGGCAGAAACCGGTTCGCCGCCGTACAGAGTGGGCAGACCGGCAGGCTGGGCAGAATCCTTCTCCAGGATCTTCAGGCCGCCCGAGAGGGTCAGCCAGCCGGAGGAGGTCTGCATGGCCCAGGCAGGCTGGGCTTCTGTTACCCGCACCACCACGGTGCCGGGGTAATCCCGCTCCACCCGGATATCCTCCAGCATGGGGAACACTTTTTCCAGCGCGGCGGCCTTGCTGCCGGGATCAAAACTGAAGATATTCTCTTCCAGATGGACATCCAGCGCCTGCAGGATCTGGTCGCTGGTATAGCCGCCGGCCTCCTGCACCACACCGTCCGCTGTCTGCACCTGAATAGAGCTGATCTTGAACAGCATCGTCACGGTGAGGTAGACCCCCGCGCCGATGACGCAGAGCAGCATGACAAGGGCCGTGAGCCGCCGCATGAGCCTGCGCCGCCGGATGGCGGCCCGGGTCAGCTTCCGCTTTTTCCTGCCCTCCCGCCGGACGGGGTCACGCCGGGCGTTCTGCCCCTGCACCGGCCGCATCCGCTGGCCGCTGCGGCTCTGGGCGTTCCGGTTCTGGCCGCTGGCCGGACGGCGGTTCCGCTGATTGCCCCCGGAGGTGCGCCGCTGGCCGTTCTGCCCGCTGCGGGGGCGCTGTGCGCCGCTCTGGCTGCTCCGCCCGCCGGTGGGAAAGGTGATACTGTTATCCGGGTAGGAGCCGTAGTTCACCGTGCGCTCCGTATACCGGCTGGGGCGGGGCGCATCGGGGTCATAATTGGGGTTCGTGATGGGGTGGCCGCCGGAGGAATATCCTGCGTACCCGCTGTACCCCAGGTCACTGCCTGCACCCGCGCTGCTGCGGCGCTGGGTGCTCTGCCCGCCGCGCCGGTCATCCCGGGCCTGATCGTAGACCCGGCGGCGCTTGCGGTTCCGGCTGTTCCGGTCATTCTGCGGCATCCGGCTGCACCTCCTTTCCTCTGTTTTTTCCTTCCGTTACGGGGTCTTGACCAGCTTGAGCAGGGCATCCGCAATGCGGTCCAGGCTGTCGTCCACCGACAGGCTCCGGGCATTGCGGCCCATCTCAGCCAGCTTGCCGGGCTGTGCCAGCATGGCAGAAACAGTCTGCACCAGCTTTTCACCGGTCAGGTCTTTTTCTTCAATGACCACAGCCGCCCCGGCCTTCTGCAGCTCCATGGCGTTGTAGTACTGGTGGTTCTCCGCCACATTGGGGCTGGGGATCAGCACAGCGGCGCGTCCCACGGCCTCCAGCTCGGCCAGCGTCAGCGCACCGGCGCGGCTGATAACGAGGTCTGCCGCAGCCAGTAGCTCCGGCATATTGTTGATGTATTCCTTTACCACAAGGCTGTCGCCGGGGGCAAAATCCTTCTGCTTTTGCAGCTGCTCAAACAGCTGCACCCCGTACTGCCCGGTGGCGTGCAGGTGCAGCACCGGCTTGTGCTCATGCTGTTCCCAGGCGCACAGGTCTGCCACCACCTCGTTGACCCGGCGTGCGCCCAAGCTGCCGCCGAAGGACAGGATGACGGTGCGGTCGCCCGCACCCAGCTGTGCACGGATGGCCTCGCGGTTGGCGGCCTGTGCAAACACCTCCGGCCGCACGGGGTTGCCCACCACAAGGGTCTTGTCCGGTGCACCCAGCTTTTCCACGGCGGCGGGCACAGCGGCAAATACGATGTCCACATCCGGGGCCAGCAGCTTGTTGGTCACACCGGGAAAGGCGTTCTGCTCATGCAGGGCGGTCTTGATGCCCTGTCTGGCGGCGCAGCGCACCACCGGGCCGGACACATAGCCGCCGCAGCCAATGACCAGGTCGGGCTGGATGTCCTTCATCATCTTCTTGGCCTTGGGGCCGGAGAGTGCCAGATTCCACAGGGTAATGAGATTCCGCTTGATATTGTTCAGGCTCAGCTTCCGCTGAAAGCCGGTGATCTCGATGTGATGGAAGGGATAGCCCGCCTGTGTGACCAGACGGTACTCCATGCCCTCTTTCCGGCCTGCAAAATGGATCTCGGCGGTGGGGTCGGCTTTTTTGATGGCTCCCGCAATGGCCAGAGCCGGGTTGATATGGCCGGCAGTGCCGCCGGCTGCAATGAGTACACGCATCTTGGTTCCTCCTTACTGTTCTGTCTGCGCTCTGCGCGCGGTATCCAGCACAATGGTCTTTGCCTTGCGTTGGCGCTCCCGCTCGGCGTGGGCTTCCTCCCGTTCCAGACGGGCCCGTTCGCCGTTGCGCCCGATATTGACCATAACGCCCATCTCGGCCAGCAGCAGGATCAGACTGGTGCCGCCGGAGGAGAAGAAGGGCAGCGAAATGCCGGTGTTGGGCAGGGTGTTGGTGACAACGGCGATGTTGCAGAACACCTGCCAGGCGATCTGTGCCATGATGCCGATGCCCACCAGCGTGCAGAACCGGTTTTCGGCATGGAAGGCGATCCAGAAGCCCTGCACCAGAAAGAGGACGAACAGCACGATGACGATCACCGCGCCGACGAAGCCCAGTTCCTCGCACACGACACTGAAGATAAAGTCGTTGGTGCTCTCCGGCAGCCAGAGCTGCTTTTCGATGCTGTTGCCCAGCCCCAGCCCCGTGGCACCGCCTGAGCCGATGGCGTACAGACTCTGCTTGGTCTGGCTGGTCATCCGGTCAAGATCCTGCGTCCAGCCGTCCAGACGGCTCTGCAGGTAGTCGATGGAGTCCACGTGCTTCAGCAAAGTCTCCAGCAGGAACAGCGCAACACCGGCACAGCCCCAGGTAATGATGCCGCCGCTGCCGCCCAGCAGCAGGATGGTGCCCACGATGGCCGTGGTCAGCAGGATGCCCGACATGTGGGGCTCCAGCACCAGCAGGATCAGGACAGGCACCAGCCACAGGATGGGCCGGATGAGCTCCACCACGATGCTGTGGTAGACCCACTTGCGCAGGGGCATCTCGCCGAATCTGACCTGCGGGGTCCTGGCGGCGATGTCTGCCGTGAGCAGGATCATCTCAAACTTTGCCACCTCGGAGGCCTGTAGGGTCAGACCGCCGAAGCTGATCCACCGGCGGCAGCCGTTGATGGGGCTGCTGAACAGCACCAGCACCAGCAGGATCAGGCAGACAACATAGCCCAGCTTGACCATTCTGCGCAGGAAACGGTGGTCAAAATAGGAGAACAGGAACATCATGCCCAGGCCCAGCACCGTGCAGAGCAGCTGGGATTTGATGTAATGGAAGCTGTCCCCAAAGCGGAGATAGCCCGTGGTATAGCTTGCACTGAACAGCATGACCAGCCCGAACACCATGATGATGGCCAGGGTCGCCATCCAGTTGAGCAGGATGGGCGGCCAGGGGCCGGGGTCCCGCTGAAAGACGGAAAACGGCTCTGCTTTTTTTCTGCGGAGTGTTGCCAAACTGCACCCCTCCTTAACTGATTTTTGCCAGCTGAACGGTCAGCGCCACGCCCAGCATGGCAATGACACAAAAGGTATAAAAGATCTGTTCCGCGCTCTGGCCCCGCAGCTCCAGCCAGCGGTGGAGCGGTGCCGAGCGGAACAGCTGCCTGCGGCCCCGGCTGGCCTTGCAGACCAGGATCTGCAGGGCCACCATGCCGCCCTCCAGCCAGAAGGGCAGGGCCAGCGGCAGGGTGAGGTCAGGCCAGCCGATGCACAGGGGAACGCACCCCAGCATCCCGGCCAGAAACAGGCTGCCCACGCTGCCCAGCCGCAGCTTTGCGGGCGGGAAGTTCCAGAGCAGGAAGGCCATCAGGGAACCGGCCAGTGCGGCGGGCAGAACGCCCAGCGGGAACCAGCCCAGCAGGGTCATCACCCCCATCAGGCCCAGCATGGCCGCAAAGGACGTGCCGCAGACAATGCCGTCCATGCCATCGGCAATGCGGGCACACTCGGCCAGTGCGACCAGCAGCCCTTCCCACAGCAGCGGGGCGGCAATGCCCAGATCGACATAGCCCACGCCCGGCAGGGTGATCCCGGCTGCAAGGCAGCCTTTGGCTCCCAGCAGCACCAGCACCACGGCACCGGCAGCGGCTTCCAGCCCAAGGCGGGTGTGCCGCCGCAGACCCAGCACAGAACGGCTGCGGATGCGGGCCAGATCCTCCAGCAGGCCCACGCCGCCAAAGAGCAAAGCTCCCAGCAGCGCTGTGAGCAGCCGGACCGAGAACAGGCTCTCGGCCCCCAGCAGCTCAGGCTGAGCCACACAGGCGGCTGTCCAGCCCACACCCACAGCAGCCAGCACCCCCACCATCAGGCAGAGCCCGCCCATGGTGGGGGCCTGCGGCGGGCGCTCCGGCTCGGCATCCGGTGCTTCCTGCTTGGGCGATGGTGTCTGCCGGGCCTTGGGCTCATCCCAGCGTCCCTGGAACGCCCGCAGCAGCGGCACCATCAGATTCCCGAGCGCCGCCGTGAGGAAGAACCCCAGCGTTGAGGCGGCGATCAAGGCGAAACGAATCATAGCTCGATGTTACTCCTTGTAAAAGATCTCCAGCACTTTTTCCAGTGCCATGCCGCGGCTGGCCTTGACCAGCAGGGCATCGCCGGGCTGCATTTTGTTCAGCAGGGCCTCGGCGGCCTGGGCGTAGGTGTCGGCATGGAGGGTGGGCAGCCCCTTGGCAGCAGCCACCACGGCAATGCGCTTGGCCTGCTCGCCATAGGTGACGAGGTAGTCCACCTTGTTCTCCACGGCCTGACGGCCCACCTCCTCGTGGGCGGCGCGGCTGATATCGCCCAGCTCCAGCATATCGCCCAGCAGGGCAAAGCGGCGCTTGCAGGGATACTCCCTGAACATGGCCAGCGCGGCCTTCATGCTGTCGGGGTTGGCATTGTAGCAATCCTCAATGACATCCACGCCTCTGACGTGCACCACCTTTTGGCGCATTCCGGTCTGCTCAAAGTCAGCCAGACCGGCAATGACCCGGCGGGCATTCAGCCCCAGACGGGTGGCGGCGCAGTAGGCAGCCAGTGCGTTGGCCACATTATGCCGGCCCATGGCGGGGATCTTTACGAGGAAAGTCCCCTCCTCGTGATCCTCCAGCACAAAGCTCATGCCCTTTTCATCCTGCTGGATGGACAGGGCACAGACATCGGCGTTCTCATCGCCCAGGCTGAACCAGACCGGGCGGACATGGTCGGGCAGAACGGCCTTGCGCAGGAAGGGGTCGTCCCCGTTCAGCACCAGCGGAGCACCCTCCGGCAGACCGGCGCAGATCTCCAGCTTTGCCTTGCAGATGTTCTCCTGACTGCCCAGATTGCCGATGTGGGACACACCGATGCAGGTGATGATGCCTACATCCGGGCGGGCGCACTTGCTCAGGCGCTCGATTTCTCCGGCGTGGCTCATTCCCATCTCCACCACGGCGTACTGGGTCTCTTTGCCGATGCGGAACATGGTGCGGGGCAGGCCCAGCTCATTGTTCTGGTTGCCCTCGGTCTTGATGGTACTGCCAAAGCCTGCAATGGCGGCGTAGGTCATCTGCTTGGTGGTGGTCTTGCCCACGCTGCCGGTAACGCCCACCACCTTGGGGTGGAACTGGCTGCGGTAGTTTGCCCCCATGACCATCATGGCGTGGTAGCTGTCGGGGCTGATGACCGCCTTTTCTGCCGGGACCCCCTCCACCGGGTGGTTCAGCACGACATAGGCTGCCCCCTCTTCCAGCGCCTTGGCCGCGAAATCGTGGCCGTCGAACCGCTCGCCCGGAAAAGCCACGAAGATGCAGCCGGGGCAGACCTCGCGGCTGTCGGTGGTCACAAGGCCGATGGGCTGGCCGTCGGCGAAGCCCTCGGGGGCAAGTCCCTTCAAAAGCAGATCTGCTGCGATATGTTCCATAGATCATTCTCCCCTTATTAAGATGATGTAACGACTTCCGGAAGCCTCTCCCTTCGGGAGAGCCTCCCTCCATTATCCGCAGGTGATGGTAACGACGGTGCCCTTCTGGACACTGGCGCCTGCGGCCTCGCTCTGGCTCTGCACCGTGCCGGTGCTTTCCCCTGCCACCTGACAGTTCAGTCCGGCGGCGGTCAGCATCTGGCGGGCAAAGTCGGCGCTCTTGCCGCTGACGTCCGGCACCTCGGTGTGACTGCCGGAATAGGTATCGGTATACAGATAGATGGTGGTGCCGCTGGCCACCTCTGCCCCCGCATGAGGGTACTGGTAGGTGACGACGGCGGCGGTCTGGCTGCTCTCGCTCTCCACCAGCTGGTGCTTGAGGCCCTTGTTGTTCAGGGCGACCTGCGCGTTGCTCCAC